>Ga0208299_1000027_pt1 | contig 153465 bp, 180 predicted proteins | sample 15_taG_FD_184089 | JGI IMG/M metagenome (GOLD analysis project Ga0208299, IMG submission 184089) | Marine viral communities from the Subarctic Pacific Ocean - 15_ETSP_OMZ_AT15312 metaG (SPAdes) (version 2) | ecosystem: Environmental > Aquatic > Marine > Oceanic | place: Pacific Ocean... | reverse complement strand
TCAAACGTGGTCATAGCTTCATACTCCAATAGGGTTAAGGTTTTACAGCTGTGCAAAACACAAGAGCTGCGAATATCGGTGTAAACAGACTGAGGGGCAGCATCCATATGATGGTGAGGGCGTCACCCCACCACCAAGCAGCTGCAAACCAGCAACATATGAAATTAAGTACGGTGATTGCTGTTACAGTTGCACACGCAGTGCATAACTGGTCACGGGCCTTGATCTCGCCTGGCCTATACTTCATCTGACTCTCCTTTAGAAAGGGTAATGGTACGCATCACCCTTAAATGCCAGATTATGCCGTGCTCTTAATTACCGTCGTCTACGGCCCAGTCAGGGGTATCGTGCTGAATAGTGGGCGTGTCGACATAGAAGGGCCTGATACGTTCAGGAGGAAAGAACACCTCCTCATTCCGATTAGGCCTGGGCGGTGCATCAGGGATATGTGGCTCACCGATCGCTGATGAATAGAACTCACCCTGTGTCTCGGATATGAAGTTCAAGTACTGCTGCGTATAGCTACCAGCGGCAGCTGCGTCATCCCTAGACAGATACGTATTAGATATCGGCGGTACGTGACGGTACTGGCGTAAGAATTCATCCTCTCGCATACGCCTGCGAGTGTAGGCGTTGACACTCTCTTGGGCCTCAGGAGACATAAGCGCAGACAACGGCAGTGACTCTACCGGCGGCAGCGGAGTGGGGTTTGGAGGCACATAAGGCGTGGGCATCGGGGCAATGGGCATACCCAACAGTTGTGCATCGACCATGTCGTCATATGACTGGAGCTCTCGCGGTGCCGCCGTAGATGGTGCAACATCATACGTTGGCGTCATGATGTAGTCACTTAGCAGACTGGTGTTGCTACGAGGCGTGCCTGTGGCAGTCATATTCGCGAACGGGTTATCCGGGTCTTCGAGGATACTCCGCTGGATGTGCGCGGCTTGCTCTTGCTGTGCATTTGCAGCCTCTTGAGTCCACGCATCGCCCATTACGCATTTGACGGTAGTTTCCTCAGAGATGACGTGCATGTTCATCAGCTGGAGATACTTACCGACCTTACGCTCCTGGGCTTCCTTGGCCTCTTGCTCAGCATGTTCAAACAAATTCGCTTGTGTATTATGCATGGAGGTAGTGTACATATCTCTGATAGATAAAAAAAGACCCCCATGTGAGGATCTTCTTCCCCCGCTAGGGCATCAAACGTCGCTGCTCTTCGCCCAGCCACGCATGATACTCCATCGCGAGGTGCATGGAGTCTTTAGCCCGCGGATCAGCGAGCCAGTTGACAATGAAGTCAAACAGAGCATGCAGCTCTGCAATGACCTGCTGCCATGTCCAACCTTCCTCGAGGCAGCCCTCAAGGATGCCTGCTGTCCCACTCTTGGCGAGACGCAGGCGATGCTCCAACGGGATGTCGTAGATGACATCCAGCCGAGCAGCTTGGATACAGTGGGGCAGTCGTGCCCCTTTTTGTAATAGTGTCGCGTCGGCTAGTTGTTCAGGTGTTGGCATCCCAGCTCCCTCACTAGCTCGACGTACTCGTTGATGATACTGTATGTATCATTCTTACCTTCGAGCATCAGACTGACAAACGCTACCACGTTAGGTAGCGCTAGAGGGGCCATGTCTGGCCTCTCTGTGAAATACCGGCGAACAGCCGGTAAGGCACATGTAGCGAGCTCAGCTCGCTCGACCAGTGGCATGCCTGCACACTGCATAAAATCTTCCTGCTCTTCGCGCGGAGCTACAGCAAGCTCCACAATAAGAACAAGAGCGATCGACTGTCTTGGTGTGATTGCACTCATAACGAACTCCTTTCGAGTAACAGCCTGCTACCAGAATGATAACAGCACCATATTAACATGCCGGGTAAACAGTGGTTTTTAAGGGGCAATCTTGTTCAGCTGAACAAAGTCTGATGGCTAAAAAAAGACCCCCACGTGGGAGTCTTTTAGTTTAAGCCGTAGCTCCGAACACATGCTCTCGCATGGTATCGGAGAGCATTTGTTCGAACGGGTGCCCTTGCACCTGTTGACGAACCCATGCTTGTTCCTCAGGACTGCCACTCGAGAATGGCACCCAGCCGTTCTCCGAGTGGACTAAACACCCGAATACCAGGTCCGATCGCAGAGCGACCGTACCGAAGTTGATTGTGCGATCCAACATTTGAATCCTCCTTGTTGCAGGTTGTTGCAGAAATACAAAAGCCCCGGCGCTGCAACACACCGGGGCTTAGGCGATCGCACCATGGCGACCGTTGAATTATTTACGTGTTTACCCTCACGCCGGAGCCCAGGACTATTGGTCCTGGTAATCTTCGAAATCAAAGGTCTGCGTAGCGGCTTCATTGGCAGCCTGCGATTCACAGACACCAAAGCCGCCGACTTCCCTTTGGAAGTCCGTGACCTGTCCCTCGATGTTACGAGGGTCGTTCGGATGTGCGATGATGCACCTCCTTCGTCTAGAGGAACCCTTACGAGCCGTGCCCCAGGCACGTATTAGGGTAATACCGACGCCGCGTACATCACGACATCGGTGTCCAACATGGCCTCGTAGGGGCAACCCTGGAGACCTAGCACCGCTGACCATGCGGCTTCGGTGCTTAGCCCGCCAGCTTTCGCTATGCGAGCACGCTCAGCCAGCGAGGGATATGTCCTCTCTAGCTTGAGCTCAATCTCCCGATGCCTCACAGAACGCAAGGCATCGGGGTTGGATGAGACCATCACGTTGATCGGCCGATCGTAACCGCCAATCGTGAAACAACGCTCATCCTGTGCCGCGTCGATGACAATGACGTCAACGTCCGACACCCCTCTTGCATCCAGCAACCCGCCAGATGCAAGCTGGGCACCTTTAGGAAGGCGATGCAACACCCTCCCGAAGATCGACTCTGGGGACTCCAGAGCCCGAGGCCGCTTTGGGCAGCACTCGATAACTGCGGGCCATACCCACCCGCAGCCTTCACATCGGTAACTCATGGTCACCTCCGTTGGTAAGAGAAAAGAAACAGCATAGTGGGGCCACCTCCTAAGGACCCCTCACAGCACTCTGGTCATTCGTCCCCCCGCTGTTAACAGGCGGGAACCGCACCATTGCGGCTGCTGTGCTAGTAGCGTGGTTGTTAAGGCAGACCACCCTGCCAACGAAGTTACTCGAAAGTGTAACCTCGTAACGCCTCCAATTTGGCCTTAGCCTCATTGTCCCATGACCAGGGACTGAAGCTCATAAGAACCCCCTTAGGGTTCAACGCCTTGGCCTCATCGCCTTCGAGGATGTACTGGTCATCGCATGATGTCCAGGTATCATCGAAGTAATCGACCAACACTTTGTCGGCCTTGGCATCCATTTTGGCGCCGTCTCTTCGCACAAATTGGTACACCTGGTCGGAGTCGTTAGACCCCGCGTACTTCCAGGAGTACGTGGATACGATCATACGCTTCTGCGTATATTCCTCCTTGTGCGCCTCAGCAAGATCTTCGTCAGCAGCTGCATCAGCCGCTGCGATGTCCTGCCGAACCTTGTCACCCATGTCCAGGGAGTTACCCCAGATCTGGATGAACCCCTTCATCAGGGGCAGCACCTCTTCGTCGTGATGCCGGAACTCGGCGAGCATCTGGCCCACCTGTTGTCCAACGATCTCTCGCTGAAGATGTTGGACCAGTTCCGGCAGGTGGTCCAACTGCGGCTCGATCGCTCGAGCCACCATCAGCACGTCTTGCTGCCCTTCGGCAGCCTGCAGCGTGCTGAGCGTCTGACTGAGCTTCAACAGCTCAGCGGGGTCGCCCTTGTCCGCGTCCCGGATAATCCTGTTAAGGACCATCCGTTGCGCTTGGCGGATTGTGTCCGCCGACAGGTCGTGCGGTACCGCAGCCTCTTGCGCCCATGCCGCCGACGCGACAAGACCCAGCAGCGTCGCGATAACACACAGTACAGTAGCTTTCGTACTCTTCGACATAACGATCTCCTTTAAGATCAACAGCACCGCGTGGTACTGCCTAGAAAATCCCAACACAACGTCGGGAAGTAAAAGCCGTCCCCGGGGATCGAGCCCAGGTAGTGCGAAGATAAGTATCAGCCCCGCTCTACTCACGTTCCAAGGGCGGACCACTAACGGCCAGGCCCTTGGAACGCACTGAGAGAGTTACAGGTGATTGACTGATCCTGCATTCGCAGACCACTGCGACGGCAAAAGAGGGTGTGCATTTAATACGGCCGCACACCATCCACCGCCTGGGCACCACCCAGGTGTAGCATCACTCTCACGCACGGAGAGCTGCTGCGGTTACTTTAGTGCAATACCTATGGTAAGGCACCATCTTTACATGCCAGATAAATGCCTGTTTTTAAGCAAAATAGGGCATGATTTAACGACTATAGATGGGTGCACATATGCACCTTATTTGGGCTTCTGTTTAGGTGGATCGTCGTCATCCTGCACGTGAGGGTTCGGGATATCTTCCACACGATACTTAAACCCATCCTTCCCGTCAGCAGTACCATCCACGATACTGCCAAAGAGCTCATGGGCTGTAATCAGGAGTCGCTCAACGTCCTCCACCTCACGGCCAGCAAAGCCGCCCATAGTGCGGGTCGCTCGCTCAGCGTCCTCAAGGTGCTCCACTGCAACAACCATAAACACCAGGTTGCGTACCTTCAGCTCCTCGACCATGTCCTCAACAGTCGCTACTTCCAAATCCATTTGTGTCTCCTTTGTTAGGTAGTGTCGTTAACTTTTTGGTAGATTAGCCCGCATACCGCACTGGTCATTTAGCGTCCACATATCCAGAGGGTATTGCATCAATCTTATCACGGTGAATGATTGCACCTTTGATCTTACGAAGCTTGAGCTCCGTCTTCCCTGGACCACACCAACGAAAACCATAGTGCGGTCGACGGAAGTGTGGCATCATGTGCATATCACGACCAATGTCGAAGCCATTGATACCATTACGAATGGCAGCCTCAATGTACTTCTCGTCACCTGTCTTGGCGTACTTGTCCTTGTGCTTATTCATCACAAGCCTGTCAACCAAATCGCAGTCATCAGTGCCCATCAAGCAAAGCGTGATGTACAAACGAGCGCACACATTTGCTATTTCCTTCATCGCGTCTACAGACGATGCTACCTCGTTCTTGGCGGCTTTAGTGCGGGTATACACAGCCTCCAAGCATTCCTCAATTGAAGAATTTTCCCCGAGGAGCTTGATCTGTGCCGCTGCCAGAAATAAACGATCATCATCCTGTGCCGTGTGCTGCGCGAAGAGCATCAATTGTGGCATTGGCTCACCATCAACTTTGGATCCATAGGTAGCACCAATCGCCACGCCAGCTACAATAAAAGAACGTATTTCGCAGCCACCAGCAAGCAACGGATGTGATTCTGGCAGCGTAATAACAACAGGCATACGCAATGGCGTAACCATATTGCACATGATCTTCGATAGATCGAGTTTCTGCAGCATGTCAATCGCGCTAGGCCAGACACGGTAATAAGGGCGACGATGCACGTACCATGATTGTTCCAAAGACATCCTCGCGAGCATCGTGCGATCGTGGGATGTCTTTGGTGTCATTGCAAGTAACTCATCTGTATACATTGCAATAGCGTCAGCAGTCTTAGTCACATTACGCGTCCAAGCGTGTGACTTGTAATTTGAGAAGTCCATACCATCACTCCTTCAAAAATAGAAACGTGACATAAGAGATCCGAGGATCGGATCAATAAAGCCCTGACCAGAAACCCGGCCAGGGCTATAACACAACAGAACAGAACAACTGTAGACATAACACGCCCGAGCAGGCCATTACACAAAGCAATCCCCATCCAGACCGTCAGACCTGGATGGGGCAATAGCAACACAACAATCCACATAGCAGGGCATAGCAAAACAGTACCGCACAGCGCAGATCAATGCATTAAGCAATCCCCAGCCAAGCGGTGAAACTTGGAAGGGGCATAACAAAACAGGGCAGAACATTTCAGTTCAATACAAGACAGCACAAAACTTAAAGCAATCCCCAACCAAGCGGTGAGACTTGGATGGGGCAAACTACATCGATGCCCAGCAGACCGTGCCTGCGGGGGTTGATATTAACTGCATAGCTGTTGCTTTATCTTCCTTTTCTGTAACAAGCGCAGCTAATGTGGCTTCGAAAGCCTCGGCGGCTGTCGCCGACCAGTTAACCCTTAACGCTGCCGCGTCCATACGTCGCTTCAGATCCGCCGACAAGCAGATCGTTGTACGGACTTTAGGTTCTTTAAGTGGTGGCATACCACACCTCCTGAGTAAAAGAAAAACCCTGACCAGCGAACCAGTCAGGGCTACGACTACACACACCAATATAATACTCCGCAAAACAGAGCAGTGCATTAAACAATCCCCAGCCAAGTGGTGAAACTTGGATGGGGCAGTACACATGCCCTGTTAAGACTACAAAATCCTACAGAACAAGACAGCAAGCAATCCCCAGCCAAGCGGTGAAACTTGGATGGGGCAATCGTCGGACATCACACGGGAACAACAGACACGGCACGACCGAACCGTACACTACGATAAGCAATCCCCAGCCAGACCGTTAGACCTGGATGGGGCAATCACAATACAAAACGTCACACTACAGCACATGTCACTTTGACGCAAAACAAAAAGCAATCCCCAGCCAGACCGTTAGACCTGGAAGGGGCAATGACAGGGCAATACAGGGCGTTACCCGGCATCACAATACATCACAGAAAGCAATCCCCAGCCAAGCGGTGAAACTTGGACGGGGCAATCGCAGCACAAGGCAACACAAGCCAAAACATTACATCACAGGTCATTAAGCAATCCCCAGCCAAGCGGTGAAACTTGGATGGGGCAGTACATTACAGGATAGGACACGCCAGGACAGTACAAAACATCACATTAAGCAATCCCCAGCCAGACCGCTAGACCTGGATGGGGCAATCAAATCACAGGGCACAACATCCCCGGACATCCCTCCACAAAACATCACGCCGCAGAAAGCAATCCCCGTCCAGACCGCTAGACCTGGACGGGGCAATGGCAGAACAGGACAAGTGTCGCCAGTGCAGGACGAGGCCAAACACTGCAAAACAATACCCGCCAGAGCAGTAAGCAATCCCCAGCCAGACCGTTAGACCTGGATGGGGCAACTACAGAACAGAACACAGAACTGCAACACACCGCAGAGCATTACGCAACACAAAGCAATCCCCAGCCAGACCGTTAAACCTGGATGGGGCAGGACAGGAGACTATCAAGCAGCACAGATCACCACATGACGTCACAATTCACCAAGCAATCCCCAGCCAAGCGGTGAAACTTGGAAGGGGCAAAACAGAGCAACACAGGACACGATAAAACAGCACACATCACCACATCACACGAAGCAATCCCCATCCAGACCGTTAGACCTGGATGGGGCAGGACAGGGCAGTAGGTAACAAAACGTCACACCACGGCACATTCCATTAATCATCGGTAGCGAAATGCTCACGCAACGAACGCCGTAATCGTGCAGATAGCACAGCATCCGTTATATCGCCGTACATGTCAGTTGTACGCTGAATCTTCGCCAAACACGCCGCATGATCACGTGACACACGATCCAAAAGCTGCGCCTTTGACTCGGGACTCGAAATAGCGTCATACGCATTAACGACACGCGAGACTCGACCTTCTGCACGGCACGCCCGTTGACCGGGTGGCGACACATGCTCAGTCGGTTCGCTGTCTTCATCTTCAGCTTCCACGATCGTATACGTGATAGGCACGAATGCCCGATGTCGCATATTACGTTCCTCGCCATCAGGCTCGCGAATCGTATACACGATATCCACACTACGTGTGAAATACTGCAGTTGATCCATCTGGACCCGCAGTAAAGCAGCGTCAGCGTTGGTCTCCAGGTCACGTCGAACTGAAGATCCTCGCCGTTTTGCTGCTGCTAATAGTTCGTCGTAGGTCTCGCCCGCATGCTCTGCAAGGAACGGTCCCCATCGTTGAACTTGTTCATCTGACATCCGCGAACCATCCACCGGACAGTATCGCGGATCCAGACGCTGACGTGGCGTCGAGGTTGTCGTCGCCATAGTGACTCCTTTCTAAAAGTTATCCACCCACGGACTTCTTAGCGGCATCGAGAAGATACTTCGTATCCGGGGTAAAGCGGGCCTGCATAGTTTCCAGCGGATCAGACGCGATATCGATCGTCTTGATATCACCAACGATATGAAAACCACCATGGATCCCGTGACGCTCCAAGCGCCACGCACCAACGCCCATCATCTGGCCCACAGCGTGGACAAGGTTGACGACAGCACTGCGATCCAGTCGCTCCACCCAGTGCTGGATGGGCAAGCAGAAATAAACATCATCAAAGCGAGCTCGGTACGCCATCATAGCTTTGCGTGACGAGCCACCACCAACGTAAGTAATATCTTGCTGCATGGTGGGGCGAGCATAGATATCTGGCTGAGCCTTGAGCACCTTCAGGAGTGCCTTGTCCCAGTCAGCGTTGTTCTCGATCACGCCCTTGCGTTTAGCTGCTGGTACTTCCTTGAGTACGTCAGCAGGCGTGATCAGCGGATGTGTAAGATCCACTGGTTGGTTGAACAGCGGGATAAGCCCGCGGTAGCAACCATGCACAAAGATGAACTGTAGAATGTCGATCGCGTACTGGGTCTTGCCCAGGCGATGCGACAGTGTCGCCATGGCCTTAGCCCATGCAACACTGGGGAACCCGTAGATGTTGTACGGGAGCCAGTCGGGATGGTACTTCCCGACAGCCACATGCATGGCGTCGATATACGACGCCATAGTATCACGTGGTTGTTTCTTCTTCTTCGCCTTGTTCTCCCCTGCGTTCTCGCGGTGCTGGATGACCGCCTGGGTGAAAGGTCCAGCAGCGTTCATCAGGATTTGAGGGCAGTGACAAGATGGAGCAATCCACTCAAGATCGACACGGTCGATCAGGATTTTCTTGTCTTTGTTCTTCGCCTCTACACCAGGGGTGGTTTTACCCGCAGGTGCCTTGGCCTTACCGACGGCCTTGGCGGGTTTCGCTGGTTTCTTCTTTGGTGATTCACCAATAGACATAACTCAACTCCTTCAAAAAATAGAAACGTGACATGAGAGACCCGAGGATCGGATCAATGAAAAGCCCGCCGAGTGTCACCCCGGCGGGCACCGCGTAACAATACGCGATTTTACATAAAGCACTGGATACTAGCGTATCCTTCAAATTGAAATGCCCTATTACTGGCTCTTATTAAGCACTTGTGTTACCCTGCAAATATCCCCATTTCACCCTTGGAGTCGAGACACATGCCTACTATGCCCCCGCACATGGCTGCCATCCGTAAACGCAGTGGCTCTGTTACTGATGCAGACCCTCTGGTCAGCTTCCTCTACGAGCTCATGCGTGACCACGTACCTGTAGGTACCGTAGAAGCCATCATGACACACGTGCAGGCAGAGGATACGCCAGTAGAGTTCTGCAACGGGTGGCTCGCAAACTACGCTAGAGACGTAGCACGGCGACTGCGGGACATTGGGCTAGGTGAAGAGTATGAGAGTGCCAAGATACGCTTGATGGCACTACACGCCCCACGCCCTGATAGCTAAGAAAAAGGACCCACTAGGGGCCCTCTTCCTTGTCTCCTTTACCACTCACTTACACTTGTAGCTGCGTTGTTAGTGTCATCTTGGTAATGTCAACCGCTTTGCATATTGCAAAGAAACTCAACACCAACATGAACGTGGCCAGGGTCGCAAAGTTTGCGCCCACATAGGCCTCCACCGTAAATGACACCATAAGTAGGCTGAACGCAGCGTAGCAGGACAGTAACGCTAGCCCCCATACACTCGTCAGTAATACTGGCGTCTTCCACCACGCAGCGGGTGGAGCAGCCTCTTCTCCGTCGAGGATACGCTGCATCACCTCAACATCATCACTGCGATGAGCTAAGAAGATAGGCAACATGATCTGATCGACAAGTGTACGGGTTCCGTCCAGCTGGGCAGTATACCCTCCTGGCTTTCCGTACTTAGCGTAAAGGTGGGCAGCAGATCGACGGAGTTGGTCTTCATGGCTCAACTCCGGGTAATTTGCCAACCCATACTCAAACGCACGCATAAATGCGTGTGACGCATCCGTAGGGATACGATCAGCATCCGCCACGATCTTCTCCAACATCGTCGTTGGACGGCCTGTAGATGCACGGTGATGACGTACAGCGTAAGCCACCGCTACACGCTCATCTAGCGTGAGGTGCTTTATAAGCACCGAGTCATGAAGCACTCGATGCTGTGCTCGTAACTCATGCCCATCACGACCGTCACCAAGACACACGTCGTGGTATACAGCCGCAATTTCAGCAAGAAGCTGCAGGTCCTGTCGCAGCTCCTGGTTACACAGCTTCACCACGTTATCGCGGACTGTTTCGACATGACTGCGATCATGTGACATATCAAGAAAGCAGTACAAATCCATCATCTCTTGGAGGTGAGCCTCCAACGCTGCAGTATGCATAACCATAGTATCTCCTTTTAAATAGCACGATAATAAAAATGGGACCGACCAGGAGTGCAAAAACTGGTCGGCCCGTCTGCGCTTCCAAGCGCACTCTGAATTACTCGTTGACCGCCGTGACAGGCTGCTTAACTTGGCTGATCTTGTCAGCCTTGAGCATCGCAACCACTTCTTCGACGCCCAGCCCTTCATCAACCACTTGGTCGATCAGGTTGAACTTACCTTCTGGTGTCTCCACCTGGAGGGTGTCAGGGGACATACCCCATGCGTAGGCACGCTGCCCCGCAGCACCAAACTGCTTGGCACGCTCAGCCACCTGCTCTGGTGTGGCGTCTTCGATGTCGTCGCCTGCATGCCGTGGAAATACAGCAAGCAATGCATCCTGAATGATGCGAACAGCCGGGGGCTGCTGTGGCTCCGCACGCGGTGCGGAGTCTGCCTCGTCAGTAGCACTCTCAAGCATTTGCTTAAAACGCTCCACCATCTCGCCCAAGTCGCCACCAAGTATCGAGGTTTCACCGGCGTCGCCGTCTTCAGCCTCGCCACCGTTTGCTTCTCGATACTCCTGCACAATCGCCATAGCGTCTGGCGGCAAGATATTACCAAGGAGCATCGCTGGGAACTTGGCAGCATTGGCGACCAGCTCCTTAGTGTCCTTGATGACCTCAGGCAGCTTCAACGCTTGCTTCGCCAACGCCTTGCCGGCGATCGTGTACAACACGTCCAGCAGCGCTTCTTCAGCAGCCTCAGCGTCGTGCCCTGCTTCTGGGCACATACCGCCAAGCGTGGCAGTACGAAGAATCTCGTACACCGCACCAGGCTTATCTTCCACTTCAGCACGACCAGCCGTAGCAGTAATCATCTCTGCTACGGTATTGCCTTCCCACTCACCCGTCTTAGCACGATGAGCGATCCAGCCAGTGTATGCGTCGTGCATCACTGTGTCGCCAGCTGGCCCTGTGCAACGGCACGCGAACTCCCAGAAACTACGACGCGTCTCTGTCAGTTCTTTTGCAACCTGGTCGCGACCACCCTGCTTGTCCTCTTCATCCAGCGGCGCTACGATCGTCTCGACAAACTCAGCACGGGCTTCTGCCAGTGGTTTGTCACTGCGTAGCAACGCCAGGCTTGCTACAGTGTTGCATTGCAGCTGTACCATTTTAGGGTAGCTGCAAATAGCACGGATATCGGTTTCTGAAAACATAATAGCTCCATTCCCCATAATGAAAAAAGGCCGTACCCCCGGGGATTAGGGTACGGCCTCACTGAGTAATAAAAACTAGTTACCTTGATCGCCAAGAGTCGTGTTGATGTTGGCGTATTGCCGCCGCACTCGCATCATGTGCTGCATCCGAAGCTGCTTGGCGAGCAATTGCGTCATTTACAGCACTAACAGCATCGACGGTTGTCATGCCATCAGTTGGGTCAGCCGCTGACGCTGCAATGAACTCCATCGCAGCGTTAGCATACTCTGTAGCCGATATGCTATCGGCTGGTGCGCTAGGTGGTACCTGGTCACGCAGTCGTGGCTCATTGCTGTACCCGTACGGTGTGTACCCCCGGAATGGTTGAAAAGGATTTGGCCACCCACGAACCTCATCTTGCCTTTCTCGCGGTAGTTCGCCACCCGCCTCCCCAATGGCGTCATCGACGTCATCGAGTGCTTTAAGCTCCTCGAGCTCCATCGCTGTCCATCGCTGCAACGTGTGACACGCACAATCAGGACACCGGGATAGATCGCCAAGCTTATTCCCGAACGCCATTGGCGTACCTTTAGGAATATCAATCTCGCCGCTCCACTCACAGTTAAAGCAATACCCATCGATCAGGTATGTGCCTTCCAGGGCTTCGGGTTTAACCGAGTCCTTCAACCGAATACGCCGGGGTTGTCGTTCGGGCATCTTCTTCCTTTCTTACTTGTGCGACTCGCCACACCGCGAGCACGGTTTCTTTGCCTCATCCGCAAGCATCCGCCTAACAGGCCCGACTACAGCAGCCGTCCGCTTTTCGGGGGGGACACACCGCTCTTGCACTACCTTAGCGTACTCAGGACTCACGGAACCAACCGTGATAGTCTTGGCACTTATTTCGAGCACATCAGGTACCCACTCGCTGGTGGGCATGATCGCGGTGAAAGGGCCCATGCGACGAATCTCTGGTGTCACGATAACACCAGCAAGGGGCTCCAGGATGAGGTAAGGCGGATCATACGCCAGGATACGCAACACCTTACCGTGGTATCGCGTATCCTCTATTGCTGGCATTTCCTGCCCGCCGCCTAAGAAACTAGCCACCCCACCACCCTGAATTTTGGGTGTATGAAATGGTCCAGCTAGTATAGTTACGAGTCGCCCGATATCAAAATCATCAGGTCCTAGTGTCTTCATAGATTGGATCCTCCTCGACCTATGGTACCAGATTGGTTGAGCTAACGTGAGAGCATCGCGACTCTATGGGGAGCCGGGACTGCAATGTTAGCCACAAACAGGTCTCGACTATCGCCAAGAGATAACCTGTACATCTTACAATGCCCTAAAAGGGCTTGTTTTTAGTCCACTAAACACGACCAAAGAGCTGGCACAGTATCCCTGAAATCACCACGCACATAGAGTGACGAGGAGTCTTTTGATACCAGTGCTCGCTTGAGTATTGTTTTCCAGGGTCGCCAATAGTAGTGGGGGTCGTCGCGAGTGTAGTTCTGCGACTCCCAGTCGTCTGGTAACGGATACATATCCATCACAGCCGTTGTAATATTCGTAGGCAATCGCTCTGTGTGGATCGCCATTGAGATAGCTTTGAGGAATACCTCTGGCCCCTGCACTGCAGAGCCCATGTTGATAAACACACCATTGCCCATGTTACAGATAAGCTCTGCAAATTCCAGGAAATCCATATGACTAGCCGTCCCCCAGCTGCCTCCCCGGTAGTTCGGATACATACCCAAGATATCCGTACCGATCGATACGTGTACTGTGGCTCCGTTACCGTTCACTGATGCGTTGCCTAGCACAGACCACGGCCTCACGTCGCGCCACCGCCGGTTGTTACCCAGAATAGGGCCGTTGTCGACATACTTATTCTGTGAGACGTAAGTACCGTATCGGTGCCCCAGGCCTGCCATCGTTCCGTGACAACTGTAATTCACTATTTTGTTCAGGTGATCAAGTTTGTCCCAGAACCCGAACTTACCTTGTGCTAGCGTTGCTGGTACATCTTCGTCTGTCACGCCATGAACAGTCAGTTGATAGTCATGAATCAGACCGGCACCAGTGGTAGCCACGTGAGTGATCCACCCACGTCGTATCAGATCAACCAGATAGCGGCTCAGGCCCAGCTTAATAGGGTGTCCGCCCATGAAGAGGATTCGTGGAGCACGCGACTGGCGAGCCTCACGGAGGGCCTCAGCAAGCTTCGCTGCCTGCCGGTACCCTGTATTAAATAGATCACTGCCAATGTCCACGTGTTTGAGGGACAGCATGCGATCTACAGACATATGTGTAATTATGTCTTCGTGTGGGTGTAGGTGAATGTCACCTATGTTAAAGCGACGACCAGGCCCGGGCATTTGCCACAATCCTTACAAGAGGCGTTCGCTTTGTACTCCAACTCTTTATGCTCACGAACGTCAGTGATGATGCCGCGGCACCCATCCTTCCGCCGAGCAGCACCCGCCATAGCGGCACGTGCTTCAGTCAACTCATCCGTGTAATCGAGGATGACGTCAGTCCGGTCTCCCGGTCGCCCCATCTCTACACGATAGCGTCCGTCACCCGGACTCTTCGGAAAACGTGTCATTTAAGTCTTATCTTCCTTGGTTGTCGGCCCTTCAATATGGCCGCGTTACGTCGTGTCTCGTCGACACGTTGCTGTAAAGCCCGTCGTCCTTCCTCTGATTGACGCAACTCTGGTGGACAGGTGTTGTTAATCACATCATGGACAAGCGGATCATCGGCACCTTGGGCTATGAGCTCAAGGTGATGAGCAAGCTGCGTACGTTGCCGTTCGCAATACTGCTCGTAGTTTTCATCGAACTCGCTCTGGAGTGAGTGGGCGTTAGGCGGTACCTCCCCTATGTAGCTTGTAGTGGTATGGGCGGAGTACGCACCTGCATCGAGCCGGTCCCCTAGTTCTTCACCAAACGTCGTAGACGTAGGATCAAGATCAAGTCGCCCTGTGTTTATTAGCGCCATCACCGCATCGTACACGTGGGGATACCGACCGACCGGGGCTATCGGTGTTGCAGCCGCTGCTTGCCTCCCTGACTCCGCACCGTCAGCCACACCACGCAAATACGCAGTTGCCTGGTCTCGGTTGGCAGCTGCAGCAGCAGATAAGCCAGGCGCCGCGTATGATGTGGGCGCCCATGTATCCATATCCATGTGCACGGCTTGGTCTGCGGGACTCCTGGGCCACGCCAGCCCGTACAGCCCGTACAGCATGTACAGGCTGAGCACCACGACCACGACTATGCCGATCAGACCGACTATGTTTGCGATTGTCTCCATCAACTCGGTTCACGCAGTGAGGCGGATGGCTTATTGCCAGTAACGCCGTACTGCTCCGAAGGCTTAATACCATTCTGCCCACGAATACTGCGACCCTCTGTCACAGGAAAGGAAGGCTGTGGCTCCATAGTACCAGCAAGATCCTCGATAACACTCGGTGTTAACGATATCTCCACACCACCAGCCAACTGCACACCAAAGCCCTCAGCGAGCATGATATGTGTCTGTGGCGGGTGATCAACAAAATGCTGGCGACCGACCCGCACGAAGTCTTCGATACCCTTGCACGCTGCAAGTTTCTCTGCCTGGGTTTCGAACTGCGCGTACAGTTCATCCAGGGGAGAAGGTACGGCTTCTTCACCGACCTCTCCAAGATCTTGTTGCTGGTAGCAGTCCATGAGGTGTTCAAGTAACTCTTTAATCTCAGGCATCAGATTCATCCTCTATTGTTTCAGGAGTAGGTGAGCCGTTCGTCGATGAACGTTCTCGTAAACGAATATGGCGTGGTTGCCTCTCGGTCGTAGGCGCCCCTACCGGTTCAGGTGCTTGCTGAGCGACAGTATCTATGCCCTCTTGGCGTTCGCTCAGCAAGGTTTCAATAACAAATCGCTGGGCACTAGTGAACCCCCGCCGCCCAGCATACCGCATAGCAGTCTCAACTGCGACGGGATCAGCATTGGTCACATCCTCTAACCCGTCAAGCACAGACTGCACAGCCTCTGCAAACGTAGGGCGATCGGGTCGCTCTAAGAACTCTTCAATGATAGCAACACGCTCTCGAGAATGCGCGGGATAACCGCGGATACTCAGGTTACTACGAATAGCAGACAGCGCCTGCCCGCGAGGTGCTCCCTCCAAATACTCGTGGACAACCCCGCGAAAACGCTCCAACCTAATAGGTTCTACTGCGTCATCTAGCGATTGTTGGGTCCCAAGCAACCCCGAGGCTTGCGATATGTTTTGAGCGTTAGGGGGTACAGCAGCCCTTCCATGCCTACGTATCACAGCTTCACATACAGCTACTCGTGTGGCGTTATCCACCGTGATACCTATATGGTTTAGCCTGGATGTTAAACCTTGCAGGTCTATACCGCGATACTGCTGCACAATATTAGCTGCGCGGTTACGGAACTCAGGAAGAGGAATAGCGTTAGCCCCAGTGCGTACTGGTCGTGGCGTGTATTCAGGCGAACCTGTAGCAGTCGTCGCTGTGTTATCAGCGAGCGACTGGCGGTGCTCCTCGCATATGATAGACTCACGTATAGTCCGCGGAATGTGCAAACCATACGAGCCCAGCGCTGTACGTAACTGGTCAAGAGATAGACCGGGCTCATATTCACACAGGTCCCGGACACGTTGCCGAAACGATTGCAAACGGGGCAACGCGGAGACTGTCGCGGGTGGAGGAGGTGGATCTGAGGCAGATGACTGTATGGCCTGATGCGTCTCCTGTAGGATGTCGCGACGCTCCACAGCCGTAAGCCCAAAGTTCAGGTGTCGCATTGCTCTTACGAGAGCCTCCCAACTTATGCTCGGCTGCGCGTAACATAGTGCAGCGACCTCTGCGCGATACCGTGACGCTGCGGTCTCCGTGGGCTCTACTTCCTGGCCCACCGAAGAGGCGAGCAGGCTATCATCAACCGGATGTCCGGTTACTATTGGCGTACCGTCAGGGTGCCGCGGTGTCGGTGTGTCCGTACACAGCTGGCTTAGTATGTTTTGACACTCTTGCAGATCACTATCCGCAATAGTATCCATAGCGAGCAACCTGGTGAGCGATGTGAAGATCGCTACGCGAATAGCCTCCTGCGGTGTAACAGGCGTCATATTCACACGAAACGGCAGCTGCGTATGATCCAACTGCACCATATCCCCAGCTAGCGGTATTGAAATACCATCAGCAGCAGGAGCCGCATACCCAGACACAGCGACATGAACGCCAGCGTGTCTGCTCTGTATATCTACATTCGTTACTCTGAAGTGGGTTGTTGACATGCTTCGTACTCCGCCATTGCTGCGTTCCAGCTTTCAATCGTCTTAGGCGATTGCATCCGCTGGTTCTTCGGGGTTATCAGTCGCCCGAGCTTCTTGACAGCATAGACGTAGTTATCCGGAGCATCGATCTCCCGCAAGCCGCGGAGGATTGAGTCGGATAACTCATTCGTCTCTGCCTCCATGAACATCATGAGTTGTGTTGGGTTAGGGGTGAAGCCCCATCGTTCAACGAACTCAAGCGATGCTGCTTGTTGCTCGGGTGTGTACTGCGATGCGATAGATTGGTAAGGATTTACCGTTACATGCTGGCTGACAGGCTTGCCGCAGCAGTTTTTGTATTTGGTCTTAGACCCGCAGGGACAGGGAGCATTACGCTTAGGCTTAGCCGCCTTATGCCGCATGGTTTTACCCTTTGGCTTCTTCGACTTAGGTTGCTCCCCGTCCCCCACAGCTTTCTCAAGTGGTGTCCTTCGAGGTCCCATTAAACAAGGTCCTCATCGTCGTCTTGGTCTTCATCTTCGTAAGACGGGGTGTCGTTTTGATCCTGATCAGCCACCTCGTCGGCAGCCTCATCAGCGGCCTCTGTAGCGTCGCCAGTGTTGGCGGCGAAGCGGTCATCATTAGACGCCGTGATACCGAAAGCAGGGGGTGCCTCGCCTTCAGCCTCCTTCGGATCGACGTTGATCGCAGGGAGCTCTGTATCCACGTTAGCCGTAGGTGGTGGCAACGTGCTGGACAGCGGGGCTGCCACAGGAGCGTCTGCTGGCTTCTCCATACCGATGAGCTCGGCAACCGTCAAGTTTTCACCTTTTGCGGGTTGCTTGCGTTTTGGTGGGACCACGTTAGACGCACCTTGGTGCCTCTTCGGATTAGATAGGTCTGTATTTCCGGCAGCAACTTGCTTCCGGAACTCTTCACGGTGGTTGATTTGGTTATCGACCATTGGATTCCTCAGGGGTTTACGAAAAAAATGCAGGCAGCCCGACAACCGAGCCGCCTGCATCTAAGATATCAAGTCACTGCCATTGCTACCAGCGTGATTCACCTCACTCTATAAGATACCCGAGCGTGTCGCCGCGGAGGGTGCGCGTGTCGATACGTAGCTCGACGGTGTAGCCCAACCACGCGTACAACAGGGCCGACCACACGCACAAGCGGTGCTGCGACCTGATCTGGTACTGCTTGATCGGGCTTTGCCTGGTCTGGCTTTGCCTGATCTGGTGCTGCTTGATCGGGCTTTGCCTGGTCTGGCTTAGCCTGATCGGGGGATGCTGCTACACAGACTGCTGTCATATACAGCAGCGCAATAACAACAAGTAGGGGTCTCTTCAACATTGTGTGTCTCCTATCGGTTAAGTTCTTTCCAGCCGGCTTCAAACTGCTTCCGCCGGCAATCCAATCCATTTCTGGTGTGTTCCTTCATCTTTGCTATCAGACCCTTATCCCGCAAGGTCGCCACAAGGACGTCAGCAAATTCGCTATACCCACTCGTCACTGCTGGCACACCAAGCCAGTTCTCTGTGGTCTCAGCTGGTACCAATATGGCATTCTTCCAAGCCACTAAGAATTCATTCTGTGGGCGGACATCCCAGGAAATTACTGGGGTGCCCATGCATAGGGACGACAGTCCAACCAAAGCAAGGCTCTCAAACTTGGGAGCCCAGACAGTCAGATCTGCCTTCGCGAATAGCAAGAGACGCTTCAAGATATCAGGCTGCTTGATCACTGTGATCCTAGACCCGAACTCTTTGAAGAGCGTCTTGAGTATCCGCCGAGAGGACAGCGACCAACTACGGCCTACTGCCACTACGATATTTGTATTCTCCGTTGCTGTAAGCACCTTGGCCATCATACCGAAGATAGCTTGATCGATCCGCTGCGGTTGCGAATCATACATTGGAAAATACACTGTGAGTTCATCATGCGGTCCACGGTTTTCCTTCCGCGTGATGGGGACCGGCACATCCCAGGGCATCATTACGGGGTTCGTGACCTTTAAGTTCCACGCCTGCTGCAGGGAATGCCCTACACACCGGTATGGAAGGATAATCTTATTGAAGGTCAATACCGCCGCTTGGTCCTCTTCTGTGAGCTCTTCCCAGCTAATCAGTAGAGCCGTGTCGATACCCGCGTCATTGAAGTGCACGATGTCACGTATTGGGGGTACGTGTGTCCAGATGATCCGCTTGCAGCGGTGGGACCACATACTAAAGCTTCGTTGTTTTGATGTGAAGACTCGGGAATCCCAGGCTTTGGCGACCTCACGTCGCACAGGCCCTGCCCCGAAGATTTCAGCAGACGTACCGCGAACCTTGGCCATCTCTGCGAGATGCACAGCTGCGTACGAGACTTCGTGTTGTTGCCACCGAGTGACAATACCGATTCTGTCTGCCATTAGGCCTGTTCCCTGCGTCGTCGGTGCGCATCCTTGGCCTCGATTACATTGGTGCGCCCATACCGCCGCCGCCCATTGGCGGTGCCGGTGGTTGGGCCATTGACTGCTGCTGGGCCATCCCAGCCTCTTGTTGTCCCATCTCGCGACCCCGGGCCTCGGACTGTGAATCCATATCCTCCAGCAGGCTTTTAACCAGCGAGTGTACGGTAGGGTTCTTCTGTTTAAGCTGCCGGAGTGCTGACGCTCTTTGGCCACCTTGCATACCGTAGATCGATTGAGCTACAGTCTGCGCGATAGTCTCGAGGTCTTGCGGGGTCATCCCCATCTCTGAACCCATTGGGATTTGAGCCAATACAGCTTGGACAGGGTCCATAGGCTGCATAGCACCTGCCAGTGGATCTCCACCACCCGCGGGTGGTGCAGCAGCCGCACCTGCAGCGCCTGGCTGCGCGGGTGGCACCTGACCTCCAGCTCCGGGTCCAGGCATCCCTCCCATCGCCGCTGGGTCTCCGCCAGGTGGCATACCACCCGCGGCACCGCCGGCCATTTGGTCGCCCAAACCGGAGGCCTCGACCTCCTCCTGGGCTTTTTGGCTTTCCTCTGCGACATACTTCTGCTCGTCGAGCATCTTGGTCTGTTCGTCTTCGAACTTGAGCCCAACACTCTTGAGCCCTGTTGTCTGCGAGATCTGCTGACCCATCATCAATTGGAGCTTAGCCAGCTGACGGTTGAGGTCATCTGCGTGGCTCGGCTTGGCGAGCTTAACAATCACATCATCCCAGGATAGGGCGATGCTGATCTTGTTACAGAGCCATTGCAGGAAGTTGTTCAAGACATGCGTGAGGTGACTCCAGTGGCTCTCCATGAGCCGCAGAGCGGCAGGCGCGGCCTGTACAGTCAAATCACCTTTGTAGAACTGTACGGGGATACCAACAGCTGACAATAGTGTATCGAGTGCGTTGGTCATGAGTTCGTGGGGAGCCATCTGACTGGCTTCAGCGCCCAACGACTGGTATCTGAGGGGAAACGGCAGTGTGAACCACATGGTTGGGTCTTGTCGACGCTTACGTAGCATTGAGTTGACTTGACCAGAGAAGCCGCCGAGGTCGGCGGTGAAGAGAGGATCTGTCGCCTCTCCGCCACCGCCAGCCCCGCCCGGTCGCGGCTCGGGAGTTATCACACGAAACGGGATGATGTAATCAAGACCAATTGCCTCGTTGTAGCGATGCAACACTTGGAGATACCAAGCCTGACGGAAGTTCGTCAGGATCCGACTAACACCCCACCCTTTGTTCAACACGCCAGCAAGCGTATCTTCCTTGCCGTGGTAGATCACATCGCTGTTGAACTCGATGTGTGTACCATTCTTAACAGCTTGGATGATTTCCCAGGGAGCTCGTTCCAGGTGGAAGAGCGTGCCCTTGTTGATGTACGACTTGTAATGCTGAGGAATACGCCAGATGTGGCCAACCTGATCCGTGTAAGGATCCCAGATCAGCTCCATCTCGTGGGGGCTCCATCGCTTGACCACGATATCGTCTTCTTCATGCGACCGTCGATCGATGTGCGTCCACTTCCCGCTGTACTGGCAGAACGGGCACGAAGCATGAAACTCCGAGTTGTTCCACGAGTAGCTGAACTTGGGATTGTCGTGGATACGCCGCAGCGGTGCCTCAAAGCCACACTTAGGGCATGAGAGGTTACGACGGAAGGGCAGGACCACTGAGGCAAAGAAGTTGCCATACGTGACGTAGTCCAGGGCCACCTGCTGCAGAATGTGGAAGATACCCAGCGTGTTATTCAGGTAGTCGAGATACTTCTCTTTCCCCTCACGATCGGTACCCTCTATCTCAATCTCGGTGATGAAGTAGGCAATGACGCGATCGATCGCTGAGCGATAGACCCCGTTTGCCAGCATGATGTATTCACACCACCGGTGAGCATTCTGCAGTGACGAAGGCATGGCGGTCGACGCGTAGTCGCAGAATGGGTCCGGAAAGGGCTCAACATTCTGTGCACCGCGATTACCGCCAGTAAAATCAGGCATTAAGTACGACATGGATACCCGTCCTTAGTCTTTATTCAGCGTCTTCGGCGAGGCGACTAACGGCATCCTGCGAAACCAATCGCTTGGTTTCTGCTTGTTGGTCTGCAATAGACGCTTGCTTCTCGTCTGCATCACAGCCACATTTACCGCAGCAGGGCGGTTTGGGTTCGAGGTCAGGCGTTACACCTGGGCGAACAACGGCTTGCTTTTCCATTGCAAATCTCCTTACGTCTTCTAATTGTTGATCGTTTAAGTAGATGTCCATGATACCAGGGATCTCCTAGCTACCACAGCTGTGATTACAATGTGGTAGCGTCGCCAGCAGGTAATTCAGGTGCACCGCCGAACGGTGCTGTACTCTTGATAAGCAGAACCTGGAACTCCTGACTATCCACCGTGAAGTTGATCGAAGGGTCCTGCACAACGTAAATCTGATCGCTGCCATCGATGTGGACAGCGATGTCTTTGTCTGTTGGTTGCAATTGCGTACGCGGATACCCGACGCAGCGTGTGTCATAGATCAGCACCAACACTTGATCGTTACGAATAACGTCGTGATACCACGCTTCGATGCTCACCGGGAAGTCCTGGATCTCGAAGGTCAGTCGGTATGTTGGCGGACCTCCAGCTGCTGCTGTGGTGTCATGCGTAGGTATACGCGGGGCTGGCCTCGCTGGCTGCGGGGTTAACTGCTCAAATAACGACGGTGCGGGCTGCTGTGGCGTCATAGGGGCTGTAACTGTCGGTTGGACAGGGACGCCTGAATGGGCCATAGGTTGTGGGGCAACTGGCTGTGTGACAGCCGGCTGTGCGAACGACGCTGCCTTCACCGCCCCGACAGGGTTAGCTACCGTCGGCATTGGAGCCACGGCAGCAGGTACGAGTGGGGACGCTCCTGGGGGTGTGGACGGCATACTGAGCCCTGGTATTGTACCTTCTTGCATAATCGCTACTCCTTGCGGTGCCGCCGGTGGCGGATCTACCTGTGCCAATTGTCTGTAAACAGAAGACGCCTTATCGCGAAGGTCGTCGATCGACAGTGCTCGTCCAAGCTCAGCATCGTGTGCGGCCATATTGAACGCATCTGCTGAGATTGTTGACATGTCGAGCGTGAAGCCTTCGCCAGCTACGTCTGGATCGATATTGATGATATTTGCCACATGCTTTGAATCCCAGTCTGGTGGTGCCCCTTGTAATGTGGAGCGGCCTACCACGAAGCCTGGCATATTTGATGGCAGAGCGACAGCCCTCGTAGACCCTTTGCCTATGTGCTGCTCACGCGCCAATGCAGAATAAGCATCAGGTGTCGGCGCTCCACCCAGATGTGTTTGATTGAACTCAGCCATTAGGCTCCCAGTCTATCGTGACAGCACTGCCGCCAACAAGAGCTAAAAAAATAACCCCAGGGCAGCAGATGCTGCCCCAGGGATTGAGTTTAACTAGGTGGGCTTCTAAATTCTAGCCCATAACCGCGACGGTATTAGACAGATCGATCGCTGCTACCTCTTCTTCGGTTAACCCGAATTTGAGGATATCGTGTTCGAGCTGTGCTTCCTGCAGGAAGTTCGGATGGCTAGTATCCATAATACTAGCAAGCTGATTGCGAAGCTCTAAGAGAGCTATATCGTTGTCCGACTCCATTAAGCTAACCTCCTTGTGAAAACCAAGACGCCTGGGCGTCCGTGTTACCGAGTAACTCGGCAATGTCAATACGACAAAACCACAGAACGTGGGGGTGGCGGGCATCAAGTAATGCTCGCCGGGTTAAAGCCACCTGCATATTCCCATCGAAGTCCATGCCTACGGGCACAAACTTAGGGAAGTCAGCAGGCCATAAAGGGAAGATGACCGGGGCAGCGTCATTCGCCTCCTCCAGCCATACAGTGACATCCTCGTCACCGAAGTACTCGATTACTTTGGTTGCCTCTTCTTCTTCGGACATGGTCGAAACCTTTCGTTAACGTCGTCAAATGAGACCGCCCAAGACAACCCATCACGGGTGCCTTGTAGGTCTTCGGCGTTGAGCCTTCGTCGTTGAAAGTTAACCACCATCGGTATGAAACGTACCGATGTCTTCCGAAGAAACTCTGCTAGAGGCATCTCAGCAGACGGTTGCCCGGCTACGTCATACCGCATGTAATCGACACCCTCAGGTGTCTCTTCACTCTCACCACGTACGACCAGGTCCATATCATCAATGAGCTTGCCATTAAGCGTAGTTACGCCGCAGACATTGATTAAGGGGGTTAGGTCTTCGACCTCAGGTAGGGCCGAGGGGTTGCGTTTAAGCGAGCCCACGTCATACCTGGTTGCGAGATAATCAGCACCGACACATACACCGGACACACCGGTCAGCTCAGTCCTGTTTTCCGCGGGGATTCGGTCGGGAACCCCATGCTCCGCAAACACCATATATCCCTTGGGCATCTCAAGATTCCCAACAGGACGGAAGTGCTTATAAGCCTCGTAGCGTCTTGCGAGGTGGTGCTGTACTGAGTCCTGCTCACGCCCAGCAATGCTAGGGTCGTCCAGCAGGTCAGCTTTAGTTCCACCACAGCGGCCTGCAATGCCGTCGAGTATCTTGTCTTCCTGATACACGATAGCTTGGGCCAATAATGACCGTACAGATTGCAACGCAGCGACCATGATCGCTTTATTCTCAAGGTCAAGGCGAGCCCCGTGTGCTGCACTGAAATTCTCTGCTGAGATCCCGGCAGCGGCACGTGTGGCTTCGACCTTACCTTTGAAATTGGTGACCGTCTGTGCCAAAGCTTTCTGTTCCCGCTTAGATAGGTCACTACGATGTGACGGCCTAAGCTTCTTGCGCTTCGACGCTGTGAGTGCGTCGATAGTCTGCAGGCCCGGTGTGAGCCACAGGTCTTTGAACCAGCGGTTGTTGGTAGCACCACCTAAGGTCCAGTCACCCTCATCATTAAACTGTAACGCATATCCGCGGCAGAGAAACTTTGCGCCAAATAAGTGCGATACAACATAATGTGTCCGGCCAACACTGTCGGCGGGACGATTGAGCTTGACCGAGCCCCGGGAGGGCATAGGTAGCATTGATACAAGTCCTAGTAGGTCTCGCTGCACCTTACGTACGCCGAGTCTGACTAATACAGTCCAGCGGCATAGGTTCTGCAGCGATAACGCGAGTGATGCACTTTGTTGCTCCACAACCGTCTCGAGTTCGAGTGCGTTGAGGCTTGGCTCTTTGGCCTGTGCTCTCGCGTAGTTCACCTTCTCGGCGAACAGCCTTATGGCTTGTAAAATTTCAGAACCACTTTTACCGAAGAACGTGTCCTTCGGCCATGCGATCCCTTGATTATAGGTCACGAAGAGTTGCTCAGCGAACTGAGCTACCGATGTTGCCACGGAAGTTTCTTCCGGGGCTACGGCTGCTTCGCGTACCTGTACGGCGGCCTCCTGACCACCAATTACGAGCGTCCTGATTTCTTCCGTCATAAGTTTCAAACCTCTTGTAGAGCGAACGTAGGTTTGTGAGTCATGGCCTTTCCTTGACCGTGCTCAACATCGTAGTCCCGCTTAAATCGCAGGACCCCCTGATCCCGAAGTCTTTGGTACATCAGCCTGGGCATCCGCTCACGCGGACGGTGTGCCGGCGTGAGTGGGATACTCAAATCATGACACCCAGGGAAGACATACGCGTAGGTAACTGTCACTGTCTGTCCATCTGCTGAGAATCGTGGAGTTTTCTGTACCAAACCGCGAGGATAATCCAACGGGAGGTGCAACATATCTCCTCTCCTTAAGTTAGAGGGATGCCAATAAAAAAGGTGCTGAGCTAAAAGCCCAACACCTTATAATGCCTTGTTAACGTACTGTGTTCAGTCGCTACGTGATCTCTGGATCTTCATCGAGATCATCGTCATCTTCTGGCTCTTCGCCAAGCATAGGCGCCGCAGGACTGACAGCTGCGGGCGGCTCATCTACAGGCTCCGGCTCTGCTGGTGTTGTCGGTGTAGCGACGATGTCGTCCATGTCGACGTTATCGCCTAACCCACCAGTAGCGTCCAAGAGCTCAGCAACACGACCACCGACGATAGGTGTAAGCGATGCTCCATCATAGAGCTGCCACTCACGACCTTTCTGGATCTGCCATCGCTGCCCGAAGAAGATGTGGATGTAGTAATCACCGTCATGGGCTCGCGAATTATGCTTAGCCCGCAACTCACTGATCAAGTCACACAGATCATCTTTGGTTTCGAGTGTCACGACGGTAGGTGGTTGCCCACCTGCCACACCATACACAACCCAGATCTGCCCTACCTGATCTCCGCTAAGGAGCTGGTAGGCCAGATCAAACACATGCTTCATCCGCTTAGTGATCGCGATAGCCTGTGCAGGCGTACAATCAGGATTGTGCGTTTGCGGGCTTGGTGCCGACGTTACTTCCGATGCCGACTGTTCGTTCATCTTTCTTCACCTTGTCTTTCTTTTCAGGGACCTGCTTGTCAAAAGGGCAGCTGATCGGCTTAGGTGCCGCGTCACTGTTCTCGACTTTCACGAGGCCTTTGTTACCACTGATTTTCAGTGCTTGCCGGTTAACGCTGCCCTTGTTGCCTTTAACAGCAACACGAGCCATGGTTTGCACCTGTGCGTTAGCATAAAAAATTGGCTGGATGATCAGCTTGGCACCATGCAGCTTCTCGCTGCTTGCCATCACGGTACCGTCCTCAGCCACCAAACTCCAAGTACCCTCGATAGCCGTGGGTAAGCTTACTGTGATATCCACTATCCTGGTCCTTCCTGTACATGCTTGTTTAATGCCTTCCGGATGGAAGGATGGTTATTGTGTTGTAACGCAGAAGCGTCACCACCCAGCACAGCCTCCGCCATATCGACGAGCTCCTGGCGGGGCTGTACTCGTCTGAACGAAGGTAACGCAGCATCATTGTGCGGCGGTACCACTTCCCAGCGATCCTTGTTCGTATCAGCACAGAATACTGTGACAGTGATACGTGGGATCCCGGGACGCATAACGCTGTATCGCTCAACCAACACGGGGTCTTGAATCTGAATGTCTCCCGTGAAGACCTGCGCGAACAGCTCCTTGTCATTGTCTACCGTAGCGACGCCACCCAGGAAACCCAGGAGTGACGGCCAATCTTCATGACGTACGGCACAGATTACGTTGTTCCACATCAGCCCGCTCACGTGTATCGGGGACTCAAGGCCCTCGAACACTGGCGTCTTAAATGGCTGCATGAGCACCTCAGTGCCCTTCTCTTGCTGGGCGAACCAATCACTGACTGGGTCAACCTCAGGATAAGCCATACCACAGTATGCAAACATGGCACCATGATTGAAGAAGTGCCAGTCGTCAGCCATCTCGCTGAGTGCGAACTTAGACCGCTGGATTGGGGCAGGCGTATGTTCTTGCCCATCAATCCAAAGCTTACCTTGTGGCTTGATATCCATCGTAATCTCCTTAAAAGACACCCTTAGGGAATTGCACCCGCCTAGTGAGAAATCCACAAAAAAACTCACAGGTCCGGTGGCTTATGAGACCACCAGGCTTCGTTGCGTCGGGTGTCCGGCAACCGGGTTTGCCTAGGAACGCGAATTAACTATCAGACTCGAGGCACCAGTTGTGCCCGTTTTACCAGCTGCATAGCTGCTTCAGCCTGCAGCAGGGAGTTCTTCGACAGGGACTCCGCGTTCTCCTTCACATCAAAATAACGTAACAGGCTGTACAAATCCAGGTCCCGCTGGTCATTAGCTGACAGCAAGACGTCCAGGACATCGTACACGCCTGCAGGATTATGCCACAGCCGCACTGGCACAGCAGCAGGGTAGGCATTATCCATATTGTGCCGAAGCACCTCGAATGCCGCGATCCTGAAGATCTGCTTCAGGTTGAACCCGAAGAAGATAGTACTAGGCTCAGCATCGCCAAAACGTAGAGAGTCCCCAAACTGCTTAGGGTGTGCCTCTTGCAGGTAATTGATCAAAGGCAGCGCGACTTTACCGCGTGCCACTTGCCCCTTCTCTGCCTGATGGTAGATCTGCACGCCCTCGTTATCGAGGATTGATACAGACGCCAGTAGTCCAACCATAGGTCGGTGTGCGTGATTCTCATACGCATCATCATTTGGCAGCAGACTTCCAGCGAAGCCTAGTGCCTGAGCGCCAGCGTGGCCCGCCCTTGCGGTCTCAACCTTGGCGATGTGTCTGTCGATCGTCTCTTGCTTGGACATGCTGCCCGGCACCTTCACAGGTCCGAAATAGCTGTCCGCGTCCTCGGCACCGACGATCGTAGCACCGATATAGATTGCTTCCTTCTTGGCCAAGAGTGGCCTCCAATTTTGTTCACAGGATCAAATTACTTAAACGCGTCTTTATAGCCCTCGATGAGCATGGCAACGATATGCATCGCATCAGCGATGTTGTCGGCACCAGTGGACTTGTAGTCCTCGGTTTCGAGCTTCAGACCGTAGGCTTTGTTAGCTGCCTCGATCATCTTCTCCTTACCTGCATTACCCTTGCCAGTGGCAAACTTCTTGATCTGCCCGATACCTAGGGCCTGCACGGGGATACCGTGCTCCTCGGCCCAGGTGGACATGATAACCTTCAACCCACCGAGAAGCTCGGCAGACTTAGATACGCGAGACATGATAACACCCACAGGGGCCCTACCAAACTCACCACCAGGCGTGTACTTCACGTCTTCATAGCCAATTACATCAGGCTGCAGAACGCTGAGGAACTGCTTGAGCCTGATGAATCGTAAGGGGCCAGTCTCATATGGCAGAACGCCTAGATCGAGCTGACCACCGAACAGGACTGACGTCTTTAAGGTTTGATCCTTAGAGATGTCAGCCCAGGCGACCCCGCAGTTGGTGCCCAAGTCCACGCCGAGAAAACGACGTTTATCTGGGTGCTTCCCGGTGAGGGCAGCAGCGAGGTCTTCGGGGGAAGTGTATTGGTCAAGCTTGGGCATCGCCATCCGCCGAGGCTACAAGTTGAAAATTAGGAATGGCACTAAGACACTCAGTTAACCACAAGACACGCAGTGCGTCGTCGGTTTGTCGGTCAGAATCCTTAACCACTGCGAGCCACTCACTCGCCGTTTTTGTCGCCAAAACACGGGTAATCGCAGCAGTGTGCTGCACAGTGCCCCGGAGATTAATCACCGCATGCACGGCTTTGAGTATACCGCCGTGGTGGCGGTCCGCCTGATCGGCCCACGCGTCGCGAGTAACCTGCATTACGCGACTAAAATAAAGACTATTTGCGTTAAATAACGGCCGAAGAAAGTGGACGCACTTTATAGCAGCCGCAGTGGGATACGTATGCCGTTCGCAGCCATGCACATCAGCACCGGCACGCTTGCACGCCTGGACAAAACGCAAAGCAGCAGGAATACGCTGCGTATGCTCTTCCCATAAAGCGGTAATCGCACGCGAGTATACTCGCCGTGACGCTGGTGGCGTACAGTCTTCTTCATCTTCCTCTTCCATACCAGGTAGTACAGTCTGCACAACTGCACTGGTAGCCGGCAACGATAAAATCGCTGCAACTGGCACGGATAACCGCTCCATAGAAGCGATTGCCCGCTGGTGATCCGCCAGTACCGCCTGATAAGTAGTAGATAACGCGGTACGCAGCTCCTCGAATGTCGCCGGGGCGCCACCAGCAGGAGCTGTAGGGTTGTTTGCCACCGAACGTACCGGTGGCGTAGTAGTGTCTGTCATTGGGTTTCCTTCCATAGAACTATGCAGAGGGATCAACATCCTGTTGGATGTTTAATGGTGTTACAGGTAGCGTTTGGCCGGCAGCATCCAAGTTAACATGCGGGGCAACCCCAGCAAGTTTCTTGTGCTCCTCCACTAGATAGGCCAAGACAAGGCTATCGGTACCGGCACTGTGGGCCTGGTCAATAGCGGTGCTGGCCTTCTCGAACAAGCGGTACTTCTCGTCACAATGACGATCCAGGGCCCAGTAGACCCCGCGACGACGTAAGGCGCCAATACGCCATGCAAACTGCTGCATGGTCTCGCCCACCAATGGCAGTGGGTCATCATCCTCATCAAGCTGACTAGCTTTCTCCGCAATACCAGTGTCGTACACCAGTGCACTATCGAAGACAAAGGGAATATCTAGCCAGTTGTGGAAATGAGCCTGGAGTAGTTCGATATCGAAGCGGAAGCCATTGTGGGCCACTACGACCTCACGACGACCTTCCATGGCCTCGAACATTTCGAGATACTCTGTGAGGACATCCATCGGTGGGCGCCCCTGTGACTGCAACCTGTCCCACGTGTGGTGGAACGGCTTACCTTGCGCGGCCATGCCCCGCTCGGCATTGTTTAAGTCTCGCTGAAATGCGAGATGATCGATGTCTGGGAAGTCAGGCCAGTTGAGGTAGACCTCCTTGGTCTCAATGGGCACACCATCACGTACGATGGTATGACCTATTGAGCAAATCTGGCTGGATGTAGGCTTAACGCCATTAGTCTCCAGATCGATACACGTGTAATTGTGCGGGAATCCGAATCGACCAGCAAACTGTTGAAACCAATGTGCAGACATGATTGAAAGCAGCTGAAGCCGCCTATCCAGGGTTATGTATCGACAAGTCTCTGTCGTTGCGGCCAGATTAAACTGGCCCGGGCTCCTCGCACGCCGTCCCGTCACCGAGGGGGTGGTCGTGGGGTTTATCGCCATGTGGTTGCTCTACTGAAAATTCTTCAAGTATTGTTTGCATATCGTCAAGCAACTCAGTGATAGCCGCAGGGGGGTCTGAGTCTGGACGACTTACGTCCTTAACCGCAGACCATGTAGCGGCCAGGAGCACCTGACCTAAGCGACCATAAAAGAGAAGCTGCATGGCACCAGGTAGTTGATCGAAACCAACCTCTTTCATCGCGGCAGGCGGGTGATCGCTGCCAATGATAAGATTCAATGCCTTAGCTAGCATCAACGGAGCGTCGCTCTCGATGATGCTGTCATACGTGATTCCCTGTTCTTCGCAGAACTGTGCGAGCCAGGGTTCCCACTGCTCGGTCTCCATTGCCTGCATTGCACCCTTAACGATAAAGGGCCCAATATGGGCAAGGTCCCGCTCGGGATTGTAGTACGGGTCGCGTTGACCTGCCCGAGCTTCTTTACGGCGGAGTTGAAACGACGGACGGTGTTTTTTGGGGGTTGGATCATTCATACGAATAATCCTAGCCCACAACGGCTCCCGTTTCAACAGGTGCCTGCTCAAATACATGAGCCCAGTACCGTGTATCCTCAAACCCCTGTATCTGGTCCCACAGGATGTGGCGAACCATAGCAGGGGGGTAGTTATGACGATCACACGTAGCCACCCAATGCTTCTCGAGTGCGTGGTAGAGTGTCGGTGTCATCGACGTCTTGTTGACGTCCACCCCGTACCAGCTCGCCACGTGGGTATCCACAGCAGCAACCTTGCAGTCCATTGGGAAACAAAGCTCGTGGGCAAATGCCGCGATCTTATGCCCGACATGCGGTAGGATATCCTTCCCGTTAAAGTCGATCAGGCTGACTAATTTGTCACGCCACTCCACCCAGCGGGGTTTACCGGGCGTGTCACCCTCCCGCGGCTCAACCCACCCCGCCTCTGCGGGGTGCATCAGGATACGGTCCGCACGGCCTTTGCGATATAACTCCATCACATGCCAGATACCTTTAGTCTTAGCCGTGTAGAGCCCGCAGCGCGTTGCTTCAAGTATGGTACGCAACTGTGCTTTGGTCTCCCACGGGATAGATGTGACGCTGAGGTAGGATTCTACGTTCTGCCGCCATCCAGTCTGGCCAGAGAGTAACGCGAATATCCACCTGTCGCGACATTGTTCAGGTGTTTGGGCGGTGAGTGGTCCCCAGTAGGCGTTGTACTTAAGAACCGTATCTGGTTTGATAGCCCCGATACGCCGGGCCATAGCTGCCTTATTTAGCATGGTCAATTATCGTAATTCCGTTCAAATGCTCGAGCTCGTGTTGAAGTACTCTGGCTTTCATACCAGACCACGTTTTCTGTATAAGTTTGCCCTCCAGCGTCCACGCCTCGAACCTAACCTTCTTCGAGCGTGTGACTGAAGCACCAACACCAGGCATGCTCAGACAACCTTCACGTTGTCGAGATACACCACCAAAGTTACGGTAGATAATTGGATTGATGAGCACATACTCATCATTCGTATTTGCAGGATCAGCGGTGCTGTTCATTACCAACACTCGCTGAAGTATGCCTACCTGGGAACCGGCAAGCCCGACACCGTCGAACTTGTACATCAACGCCAGCATTTCGCTGAGTTGTTCTTTTAGCTGCGGCGTCACGATATCCACGGGTGTGCATACCTTACACAACGCCTCATGGGGGTACTTAAGAATCTCCATTAGAATGGTATCTCCCTTCCTGGTGGTGCCGGGTCTTCTGGCCCGCTGGGTGTATTGCCTGCTGTGCCCTCAACTATTGCGGCCACTTGCTCCTCAGGGGGTAGGCGTATCTTCCTGGGCGTTCGCGTAGTCTGTATGTCGCTGCTAGGTTTTACCTCACCAGCAGCAGCATACAAAGCAGCTGCATACTCGTCGTTCACAGTCTCAGCAAACTGCTCCAACGCTGCCTCAATGGCTATTGTGAGCGACACAGCTAACCGCGTCTCTAACGCCCGTGTTGCATCAGTTAGACGAGGCGCAGATAAGCTATTCCCATCAACATCTCGCAACACAACATGATCGTCAGCCGTCACCCGAATAGTCAACTCATACGCATCATCAATACGGTTGAGCGACTGCGAAAACCGCACCATCTGCCTTGCACTCGCAGCCTCATCCAGAAGCTCCCGCGAGGTACGAAGTACATCTTCCAAACGTTTTTCTTCATCTCGCTCCATTTGATCCCTCCGGTGGGTTAACGTTAATTGTTACTTGATGTGTCGCGGCCGGGCACTGCTGGTACCCTACGTGACAGTCAAAGCAGTAATGATCGTACTGGTGTGGGCACTCCCAACCACGACGAAATCGCTTATTAATGATCGACATGTTCCACTTCTTCAGTCCAGACGAACAGCCCACGTGATCGAAACCAGGTCGGCCGACGCTGCACTGCTCAGGGTCTAGCTCGATCCACATGCGAAGGCCTACAAGCTCAGAGATATGCCCAAAGGGGGATTTACCTCGCAAGCGGCTGTAGCCCATTCGCAGTGCGTTCTGCCTAGCAAACCCCGTAGTCATGAACTTGTTGATTCGCATTGGGCAGGGAGTGCCTGCCAATATCCTAAAGACAAAGTCCCCGCCAGATCGGCCCTGCCTGCTCTCGGCAGGTTTATAGGACACGATCTGCACGGGTACCCACTCTTTCTCTCGTTGAGTGTTCCACGGCGGGACAGGAACGCCATCCCGCATGCGGGTTAGATTACCCGCCAGCCGCCAAGCTAGGCGGTAGATATCAGCATCCATCTGTATCGTGCCAGCTACATCACGCACGCTATCCAAGACGACCTGACGATTCACGCGACCCAAGGCCCCGCAAATTATATCAACGAACTCATCGAAGCTTGCTCCGACAGGGGCGAACCCTGCAAAATCAGAAAGAACATCATCTGTGAGCCAGTTCCGCAGTGTAAAGATGCGGGTCAGATTGTAACGAGGAAACGCAACGCCACGTTCTGTCATACGTACTGGTCCTGCACTTTCTTAGCTACCGGAGCTGTTACTTCTACCTTCCCCTTCTTCGCCTTCGCCATCTTCATCAACGCTGTAAGCATCGGTGAAGTTGGCGTTTTGGGCTTTGTCGCTTTGCATTTCTTCTTGGCCATCGGGGTCATCTTCTATATCGAGGAGGTTCTGTATGTCATCTTGCGTCAGTTCACAGGCGAAGTCCCCGTGATGCACTTCGAATATACGCTTATCCTTGTGCTGCCAGTACGACACCCACTTACTCGATCCGTGGGCATTCAGTACTTTGAAATCAGTAACCTCAATCTTAGGCAAGTCACCCACCCAATTAGCCAACCGGGCTAATCGGCGAGGGTTGCCGCCACTGTTGAGATAACCAAGCATGGCCTCAAGCAACGCGATCTCCGCTGTGGAATGATCGCAACTTAAAAACCGCTGTGCATACCGTTCCGATTGCTGACCAGCAACCAGGTTGATGTTAGCGAGAGGTGAGCTACCGTCATTACGCGGAGGCGTAACAGTGAGGTGCCACCCATCTAAGGCGAGTCGAAACTCGTCTCTAAGAACATCCACCGACCTTATTACATCAGCCACTTTGCTGCTGCTTTGCTGCGGTAAGGATAGGCGTCACTTGCGTCATGACATTGCCAATGTTCTCCCATGCCTGGAGCAACTGCTCACCAGCACCAGTAGCGAGTAACTCAAACACAGGACCAAACACAGCGAGTGTCTGAGGATCCAGCGTGTTTAGGTCGATCTTCATCTCCCCAGGCGTATTGCCCTCCTGCGGGAACCGCACAATCACGAACGGTAGTTGTGCAGGACGATCAGCGTTGGGGTTCGTCTCTATCGCACGTAAGTGCCCCATCACCTCGCGAAAGTGACCATACGCGGCACTCTGCCGCTGTAGGTCCGTATTCACGTTGTTGATGCCTAGGGCATATTCTTCAAGGGTCGGTTGTTCAGCCATAGTGTCCTACTGAATGTGTGCGGCAAACCCGAGCCAGAAACGGAACTCTCCGTCTACTTCCTCGATAGGGTCGCCAAGGATGATGTGGGTACGTTTAGCAGTGGGCACGCTTTCCAGATAACGCTGGATAACGTCCATACCTGCAAGCATAGCCCATACCGGCTCTTGTTTCGAGCGGTACGGGAGTAGGGGGATACGAACAAGGTCCCCTTCCCTGACGAGTGTCCACGCCAGTGGGCCGTCAGCTTGCTCAGCTAACGGCTCTGCGCGAACACGCCAAATATCACTGCCTTGTCGCTTAATCGCACGCTGAATAAGCGGGTTCCCGGTATTGGGATCCACAGGCAACTCTTCCGCCTCAAGAAACGGAGTCATGTTAAAAATCTCAGCCGTACGTTCTTTCGGCATTACTTACCATCCAATATGTCAAAGAAAGACTTCTTAGGTGGTGGAGGATCGCCCCAACCATTCTTTATGACCTCTTTACGCTGTTCAGGTGTCAGCTGCGAAGGAGTGTAGTTAACACCTATCGGAGTAGTGTTGGCACCACGCCGCGGAGCGCTAGAGCACTTCATCGAGTCGTCGGCGTTGATGCCGATATGCTGGGTGAACTTACCTATACGGTACCCCTGTTGCTCACACATCGCCCCCAGCATGACATCACCACCATTATGCTCAAAGCTTGCAGGTGGCCAATCATTACCGTTGTAGACCTCTGAGCAGGCAGCAAGCCACCCGCCCGTCGCAAAAGTCATGGGGTTAGAGATCGGCTTACCGGTGTACCAGGGTTGGTCCTTGATGAACTGCTGCTGGTTGCCCCGCAGCTTCATCGTGTATGGTGCCCCAACCAGCTCGCATGTCTGCAGCTTAGCCTCCACATCATCAAACCAGGTATTAGGAGCACCGTCGCCAATCCACGAGTCGTCATCGAACCACATGGCGTATGGTGTCAGCAAGTTCTCGTACATCCGCCGCATGAGCGGATACTTGTAATAGGGCTCAAAGCCCCGGAGTACATCCACCCTGCCTGGGTAGGCGGCATAGAACGCCTCGATGGTCTTGAGGGTCTCACTGCAGACGTTGTTGATCCCAAACCGGTATAGAATATCCTGCGGCCACTCCGACCGGCGCAACGACGATAAGAGCCGCCGCGCCAAGTCAGAATGATCACCGTAGAACAAGGCACAAACTGTGAATTTAGCTGCCACTATGTACCTACACGACCCGCACGGGCCTTGCCTTTCTTACCCGCACGTGCTGCCTTCGCGGCTTTCTTCCGCTTGGCTTCATCACGCTTTTCCTTCGCAGCCTGTTTCTTATTACGATCCATAGGGACGAGGTTATCGTCGTCCTCTGCTTCGTCGGTTACACCGTCGATCTCCATCTGAGCTTCCAACGCACCTTGCGATTCGCGTCGGTCCTCGATATCAGCCTGAGCGACTGCCAAGACGTTGGACATCTCAATGGCCTTCGTCTTCATGTTGGTGATCTCTTTACGCGCCGCCTTTACAGCGTCCAACAGCTTGGTATTCAGTTTATCGACTGGCATCTCCTTGACGGTCTTTGCCAGATCAAACGCATCGCCTGTCCAGGCGTGGTCGTAGTTAAAGTTGAACTTCGTCGCCTGTGATTGCAAGTGCACAAGGCAGTTGCGGGCAGACGTAGGTACTTTAGTTGCTGGCGAACGGGTGCCGCGTGGTGTCCGTTCACACAGTGCCTTAACCTTGGCCCACAGCTCGTCTGCTGTCCAGGTTTGCTCTAGTGCCGCTGCAGCAAGCTGCATACGCATCTCAGTGTCGCCAACAGCTGACAGGTAAACCAGATGGGACCAACGCAACGTGTTCCCTGCTTCACCCTTCAACTTGAGGAATTGTGTGAATGACTTCTTAGTGCCAAAAGCCTTGCACACACCCATTGCATTACGCAACTGACGATCAGTCTTATAGCCTAAACCCACAGCGAGTCGTAGCAACACCTTATTGCCGTACAACTCCTGCTTAGACTTAGCATCCAAGTAAATTTTCTTTACTTTCTGTCCGAGCTCCCAGTACCACATAGATGTGATCTTTTCGTGGTCTGTGATGTACTTCGAGAGTACGTCAAAGGCGTTCTGCTCGGTATCGGTAAACGTGGACTGGGCTTGAAGAGGGGTATACTCTTCAACCCTTGCGGGTAAATTTTTGGTCATATTAGCTCCTAAGCTTGACCTTTCTTGCGAGGATATCGAACGCTGCACGCTCGAGTCCTTCACGAACTTCGGGATAGTGTCCGTTGGCTATCGACATCGCTACGAGAACGATATCACGAACACGACGTGTGGCAATATCCTTGTGGCTGATGTTTTTAGGCACATGTGTGCCATCAGCTCCCATGAAGATCACCTTCCGTACAACATCATTTGCAACACTCTTATCGACGTACTCAGCAAACGCTGCCTCTAACTTCGCTCTGGGTGCTTTGGCTATGGTGTTACTGGGTGTGAGGAAGTTAGCCTCCCCTGCCACCACATTCTCATAGTCATGGGCAACCGCAACCGTCTTCTCCCACGTATGTAGGGCACCGCCAAGCATATGGCTCAGCCGCTTGAAGAAGTCTTTACCGGCGTGTTTGAGGTGGCGGGGCTTATTAATGCACCGCCGTGTATGTCCAAGCTGCAAAAGAGTGGCCCCGCTAACGGCACACTCGCCGGCCTCGCTGTTGGTGAAATAAACCCCACCATACATCGGACCATCAGTAGTAGTTACTAGTGGCTCCGCTGTCAGATAAGACACTGACATACGGCGACCAACCAGGGTACCCCCGTGGAAGGCCATCTTAACCTCGTGACACGCCATCATGTCATTCGCTACCTCCAGTAACTGGTGGTTAGGTAGCAGCTGATAGCGTGGACCAACGACACCAACAATAACGCCTGCGTCATGGTCTTGAATCATATCGCGACCGATAAGGCCCTCACGGGCACGGAAGCGTAGCGCGATGCACTCATTGACTATCTTGACAGCCAACGGGATGGATACAGCACTATCGAAGCCTCTAACACCACTGTTGTTCCCGGCAATATCTGTTGCCAGTGACCACAACCCTTTAGAGACATGTCTACAAATTTGATGGAAAGCCAACGGGGAGAGTGCGAATGAATTACTCAACAACCGCCCGTCAGCACCCATCTCAAGATCAGCCGCACTATTAATCGATACCCGTACAGTCTGTTGATCGATATCACGTAGGTATGTGATCATCTCATCAAACTGTGCCGCAAGGAACTCCTGCGGCTCCGGGACAGCTAACATGTTTTTGATCATATGAACAAATTCCTACCAATCAGCTGGAGGCCCTATGCGAGCGATAAAGCTGTCGATGTGCTGCAGTAAGTAATACTTCCCCGCCACACACCAGTACATACCGCTGGTGCCTGGCTCGAATGGAAGCATACTGTCCATAGTAAACACGTGTAGGCCACCGAACCCCTGCCAGGGAAAAACGATGCCCACATCTGTCTCATACGTATCCCCTTGGATTTCGTCAAACGCCATCATGGGGGCTGTCTTAGTCGGCCACTTCCGCATGCCCATCAACAGGTTACTCAAATCATGTGTTGAGAACTTCTGTGCTGTCAATTGGTACGGGAACCCCGCCTCCATAACCAGATCGCTGAATGTACGTGCGGACAAGCACTTCAGTTTAGACTTGGTTATGATACGGCGAACCGCCTCCTGCTCAAGCATAGCCTCGGTCCCCTCACGGGAGGCGTCTGGCTTATGGTAGAAGTTAGGATTATTAGGCACTAGTCCTCCTCGGCGTCAGTGATTGCTGTAGGCCACTCAGTAGCCGGCTGGACATCTGGGTCGTATGTCACGCCCAGATCCTCCTGCTGCTCGAACAGGAGCTGCAGTTGAGCCACGGCGATATCCGCAGCGTCAGACTGCGCACGCACGTGCTCATTACCCGCCTGCTGCGCCAGGAAGTCAACGCCCGGCTTGAAGTAAGGCTGCTGTGTGATATTCAACACAGCGTAGATATCTGTCAGCACATCTGGGCGACGCTCCAATAGCACCCCAAGATCATGTGCAGGCATAGCATCATTCGCTGACACGCCCAGTCGCTTAGACCAGTAAAGCTTACCAGCACTGCCACCACTCTTCTCACGGATATCACAGACCTCACGCATCTTAGGCACCATGATCTTCTGGTTAGCCTGCGTCAGACCAGCGCCAGTGGCCAGGAACAGAATACCTGCCTCCCACCACTCGAATCGACTGTGAAGCCGCTGTACGCCCGGTGCGTCCTCCTGGTACCACGTCTTGAACCGTACCATCGCGCGGATGTTGTCCACACCGTACGAGTTCTTGATGGTGTTGAACCGCACGTTCGCGGCCTTGTAGTTGGAGTACTCCTTGACCTTACCCATTCGCTCCATCTGAACGATGGCAGCACACTGGAACTTGAGAGCCCAGCCGCCAGGAATGTTGAGATCGACCTGCCCGGTTTGTGCATCAGTCGCCATCTTCAAGTGATTGACGCCCACAAAGGTTAGCGGCCAGCCCAACAGGTTCTGCGGGTGAGCTCGCATGAAGTCAGCCATCTGCTTAGCTTCCACGGGGAAGTGCATGCTGGCATGCCCCTCCTGCTGGATCTTCTTAAGGGTCTGCTCACTAGCCTTACCGGTTAGGGAGTCGACCACTGTGCAATACGGTATCGTACGGCCAGGACCGCCAGCCTTCTCCATAGTCTTCTTGAACTGTGCGGTGTAGAAGACAATCTTACGCTGCCAGTCCTCAAACGTAGCACAGTCCTCGACTTTGACAGCCTTGATATCCCAATTGAGCACGCTATTACGCAACTCTGGTGTAGGCTTCGTCTCCGCCTCCGCCAACATACCGCCACCACCACAGATACGATGCCAACGAAGCATCTCCATAGCAAAGGTAGACTTGTAACAGCCCTGCGGACCTACCACTTGATAAATGCAACTCATGGGTAAACCCGAGTTCTGAAACAAATATCGAATGATGAACGCGGGCACAGGTAAACAGATCAGCTGGTCATTATGTCCAACCAGCATGTCTTTCTTCAGCATCTTTGCTTGCACATCATTGACCATACTGTCAAACAGTGCGTCACGATCGATCGGATCGCCGATGGCGTCCGTGACTTTCTTCTTCTTGGCACGCTTTTTAGCCATTAGTTAACCCTTATAGAAAAATACTCCCACCCAAGCGTGCGGTGCCTGGGTGGGAGATGGGTAGAAAGGTACAACCTCACTACTTTAACTAACTACCGCCAGCCGCCTTAGCCACCCGCTGCCGGGCTCGCTCAATCGCACCCATCGTGTCAGCGGCACGACTGGGTTCTGCGGTTGTAGGCTGCGGATCAAACTCCTGCGGTGGTGCCGCGGGAGCTGCTGCCTGCGGTGGTGCCACTGTCGTCTGGACAGGCTCCGCAGGTGGGGCTGCCTGTGGTGGTGCAGCCATCGGATTAGCAGCAGGAGCCGCTGCCTGCGGCGGTGCTGCTGGGGGCTCATAGGCCACCGGATTAGCCGGTGCCTGTCCCATTGGATTAGCCGGTTGCGACTGTGCCATAGGATTAGCAGCAGCGGGTGCTGACGCCTGGGCATTTGCAAACGGTGTGGAGTTAGTCTGTGTCTGTGCACGAGACTGGTCCCAGATGTGCTGCGGAATCATATCCCGATACACATCCCCTAACGCGTAAGTGATCGCACTTGCAGGAATACACCCACAAAGCATCTTCACCTGGTCCTCGATGGTAGGTACCCGGATGATCTCATCCCAAGGCTTCGTATGCGCGGCAGCCAACTCTTGGATGTCGGGGAAGCTTGGAGCGATGCCATTGTACATCGGGTTAAATACCACCTCGTAACTATTCTTAGCACCAATATCGCCGCCACCGGCAGCCGATTGGCCCATCATCTGCGGAGCACCAGCGCCCTGTGCCTGGTTCTGCGTACCCGCCTGATGAAACTGCACGAACATACCAGCCGTTAGGTCAGTAATGTCTGGATGTGCCCAGTTACCATCGACGTCCTTCTCGTTCAATCGCTCGAGAAGTGCAGCACCAGCGGACTGGCTCATCAGCAACACAACAGGCTTATGCTCCATCAGGCACCCGCGAGGCGGGTTCTCTGGCTTACTCTTGTGCTCCATCAAGATACCCTGCATGACGTAACCGTCCTTAGGGGCACTGATAGGAGCGCCGCGACCTGCAGCACCAAAGATCAAAGGGTTCCAGCTTTGCTGGCCCTGACCTGCCTTAACCGCTGCCGTGATCGCACGGTGCAGCATCCACACAGGATTCTGCTGGTCGTTCAGCGTATCGTCCGCAGGATTCTTCATGATGAAGGTAATCCCAGGCTCGCCAAAACTCATCGCCATATCATAGCGTCGAATCCAGTCGCCATAGTCCCGCTCTTCGTCGCTCAGACGGAAGGGGTCCCATTCAGCGTGGTTCTCTGGGTTCTTGCCAGGGAACGGACGAAAGATCGTCCGCGTGGCATTCCACGAGGGCCGGTACACTTGGCACCCAGCATTATCCTCCAGGACATACATCCCAAAGTTTCCTCGTTGCGTAGGTTGGCCTTCTGTGGCCATACGATAGCGACCACCGCCGGTCGCGCCTTGTCGTGGCATGAAAATGCCTCCAAAAAAATAAAATGGTTACTGTTAGTCGTGTGTCGACTCAGTAATTATCGCAGCTTCTTGACCGAAGTCAAGCTGCGATAATGCTCTTTTCAGCGGCCGATCTTGTCGGTTAAAATAAGCGAACTGAAGGCAGGCTGTAACCTGTCCTCCAGCTCTAATCAGTCAAACCTTCGTGGAGGCTCTCATGACTACCAAACAGTGTAGCAAGTGCAATAAAAACAAGCCACTGGCTGAATTCCATAAAGATAAAAGCCGCAAAAGTGGCCGAACGGTAGCATGTGCTCTTTGCCGTAATACTCGCTCCCGCGGTCGAAATAAAGCTCAAAGAGCTGCCACAAGAATGCATCGACGATACGGCATCACAATGGATGAATACGATCAACAGCTATCACGCCAAAACGGGGCATGTGCAATATGCAAGGCCCCGCCACTACGGCGAAGGCTGTGTGTAGACCACAACCACGACACTGGACGCGTTCGCGGCCTGCTGTGCGACCCGTGCAACCGGGCAATAGGCGGACTAAAAGACTCAGCAGAGTTATGCCTAACAGCTGCTAACTACTTACAAGAATCTTCGCAGCCTTAGGTGGCTTCCCGAACTTCCTGTCGATACCCATCTCGTCACATTCATCCCAGGTAGGGGTCACACCCCACCTGGTCGCTAGGTCCATGTCGATACCAAATCGGTACGTGGGTGAGTCACTATACGGAACCCCGTCCCAATCGCATGACCTGAAAGACACTTTTTGAACCATACAACTTGGAAGTACAATATCCGCTACCTCCGCCACGCTCCGCAAGGGTACCTCGAGGACTACAGCGTCATGAATTTGCAACACTATGCGATACCCCAGTTCTGCTTTCCGAGGATGATTATATAGGTGGAACAACGCGATACTCACCGCGTCTGCCACCATGGACTGGAAAGGGAAGTTCAGGAACTGTCGCTCCAGCTCTCCCATCGCAGCCCTATCCGCCGTACGAATACAGCGTCGTAGTCGTCCAAAACAATTTCGAATCCACCCAGGCGAATGCACCCGGGCCCTCAACGCTTCTTGAAGCGCTGGGATCCCTGGGTACGTAGCGAAAATCGTATTGATAATCACCTGCGCCTCTGCCTCTGAAATATGGGCTCCTTCTTCTTGGCATTGACGGGCACATGCTTCTGCTGTGCGACCGTAACCCACACCAAAGATAATATTCTTTGCAGCCACTCTCATGCCTTTCTTTCCGATGGCACTGAGCCCCTTCTTGTTGGGAGCACAGTCCAGGCGAAAAGCTTGTACAGCTATGTTTGAGTGGATGTCATATTGGTTCGGATCATCATCCGATAAGTTAGCTCGCGTACAGTGATCCAACATAGTCTCGTCACGTGACATAACAGCCATACCGAGTAGCTCAGCACCTTTATAATCTGCTTCAAGTAGCACAGTCGGTTCGCCGTATTCGGTGTCGGTATTACTCACGATAAAAGATCTGATGGGGCACATGTATCTGCTGCCCAGAATTCTAGCGTAGTCGTCTTCGCGACGTTTGCTGATATTCTGCAACGGTGGGCGAGCTGATGAAGCACGGCCGGTCTCCTTCACTTGCTGGAAGGTACTTCGGACTCTGAAGTCATAGCAACAGTACTTGGCTATGCCGCCCTTGTATATTCTGTAACCATCCTTTGTCAGCTCAGGACCTTCTGTTTTGGTCATGACTGGTGGGCGGAATACAGACTTAAGGACTTGGTCAATTAGCCGTACGTCTCGCAATGAACGTGCTAGTGGGTGGCGGGCTCCTAAGATCCCACAAACTTCCTTGTCAGTAGACGGTGAGTACTTATCCTGCTCGTTGCGGGACAGTACCCAACCCCAGGGCTTTCCTTTACCCGTGGATTTAATTGGCTGTAAGTCGAGCGTTGTCGCTCCCTCAGGTGCCACGCTGACTCGCTCGCCGTCTTTATCGATCTTTGTCGAGTACTGGGCTCCAAATAGGAACTCCACGCACTGCTGACTACTGCGAGGGTTGAACCCTGGCCAGTTGATCGCTTGACGTAGCTCAGCGAGTCGTTCTTCACGTATCTCTTGGAATAAGTCGGTCAACGTATCGATACGTTCCAGGTCGATCTTGACCCCTGTCGTACCCATCTCATTGAAAGCCGGGAAGGCCATCATGGACAGGTGGAACGGAACCCAGCAATCGTTACCATGCTTATCCGCGTCGAGTAGCTCACAGTGTTTGTCCATGAGCTGTCGCGTATACGCGGCATCCTTACCGCCATAGGGTAGAAGAACTTCCTCTGGGCACTCTCCGTAGCCCTCAAGCTCTTCATCCTTCATCTTATGCTTATGCAGGTAATCTCGCTTCCACTCCTGCAGCTTAACGTCCCAGCGGTCAGCACCGCATAGGCGGGTACCCATGACCTCCAGCTTGAAGTCACCGGTCTCATTGTAGGCGTGATGGGCCAGAGCCACATCAAACCCGCCAGCGTAGTTACCGCCGCGGATATCCTCCACGTTCGGTGGAACACAGAACCGGTGTGCAATATGCAAACCGTTGTACTCCAACCAAGGGAGATCTGCGGAAAAGAAGCTACCGCCAATCTGCACATCATCCCGATCGAGTAATCGATTGAGATGGTGGATGGCTCGTTCTTTGTTAGGTGCGAATGCTGTCTCGCCCCCTTGTGCCGTCAACACAATGACAGCAGCAAACTCGCCGTGATGGCTGATCTGGATAGTCCGTAAGTATGACCCTGGCTCACCAGGATGCTGACCATGCCACTCACCATCAACGCCGATCTTCTTGAGGCCTGGCTGCGCGATGATGTGATCCACCAGCTCTGCCAAGTCCCTTTCTTTGTATATGTACTGAATCGTAATCGTCTCGTCCGAGCTTGTCGCAAACTCTTCCCCATTAACCAGCTTCACGAAGTTGCGAAGTGTGGCTTCAAACTGGGGGTAGAGCTCAGTAGTTCGAAGGACTGCACTAGGATTCATGACAGCCATAACCTTGGCTGTGTGTATCTCCGGCTCCTCGTCGGCATTCAACTGGAGCGGTATCTCTTTCTCGATGTACCTGCCGATCATGTTGTTGACCGAATTAGCAGGCCCACAGACAGCCTTTGTAGCCTCAGCACCCAGACACAGAATGAAGTCAGGGGCACAGAGCCGCATCTCTTGGTGAAGCAGTGGCAGACAATCCTTAACCCACGCCTGCGCTAACGCAGAGCTGTTGGGGTTGAGGTTCTGCCATCGCACCAGATTACACACATACCAGTCATTCAACTCAGAGTCTGTCATCCCGAGGGACTCAAGCGTCTCACGTAGCTGCCGTCCCGCAGGGCCCGACAACGTACGTCCTGTCGCGACCTCCTCCGTCGTAGGTATCTTGCCCACAACCATAACACGCTTAGCGTTGAACTCTGCACAATACTTGTCGCTTAGATGTTTAGGGCCCTCAGGCGGCATACCCCACAAACGACCAGGTACGATACGTACCACCTCCGTCTTACCCTTTAGTTTAATGGGCAGATCAAAATCACTACTGTACAGGCATCGCAAGTATAAGCACTGCAAATGAAAGCCCGCAGAAAGCACCTTCTTATCTTTACCTTTGCCTTCAATTAAATACGGCTCCTCGTCTCCAAGGTGGCGAGCGTGTGCAATAAAGTTCACACCAGCTGGCGGCATACCGGGAGCCGTCAGCGGATACATCGGATACGTTTCCGTATGCGAGTTCTTCTCATCGCCCCGGAAGATTGCCTCCAGGTCATCGCGGTTGAGGTCAGTAATCATAAAGTAAGTAAATCAACTCCTTGCGTCGAAGCTGCCCCGTAGAGCAAATCAAACAGATAGTCACGATCGATGGATGCCGGGTCTAAGCCCTCTGGCATCTCCACCGTGACGACACGTGTACCCCCGTGCGTGAGTAGGTCACGCATCTTATTACTCTCGACAGCCGTGCCGGCGTCGAGCACTAGTATGGCTACAGGCCATAGCTTATTAATGACGACTGCTTGTTGCATTGACATGACCTTACCGAGCACAGACACCGCACCGGCGCCAATAGCCCAAACATCTGTCACGCCCTCTACAACAATGCAGAACTTCATATCCATTGACTGCTGGGCCCCGTATAGCATCAGTCGCTTGTTGGTCCCCGGGCAGTTGTAATACTTTGGCTGACGAGCAGCCTTCCAATCGATGTCGTACGGCGGTCGGGCCTGCCAGCTCACCATCTTGCCGTCCATGTGGATGGGGATGATGATCTTAGCCGCGGCTACCGGTGTCATAAGCGACTCGTGGCAATACGCCACACCGTACTCCTCGCCAAGCATCTCCGGCGATAACCCGCGGCCCAGCATGTACTGGTAGGCCTTGTGGTCATGCGGCAGCGTATTAAGCAGTTGGCAGTTCCCCGGGTAGTCAACCACCCCGAGAGCTCCTGAGTCTGTCTTACCGGGAAGAATTTTAACAACCTCCCCGTGATTCTCACGCCCAACACCTGCGTACAGCGACGTACGTAACGTCCTGCGATACTCCGGGTTATCCAGACAGTTCTCGTTGTAGCACACAGCCATCCACCAGAACTTATCGTTCGGATCGTAGAACTCATTGTCGGGGTCAAGCCCGACACCCCACCTGTGATTGATCCACAGACGATGCTTAGTATCCACCGCGCCCCGCTTAAGGCAGAATGGGCAGTTACGTGTTAGTAAGTTATTAGCCAGTGTAAATTTCTCATCACCCGGCACTATAGCACAAAACACCTCATCCTCGTCTCCGTCGTCCTCAACGGCTTCAACTGTCCACCAAGCCCGCACCGTACTTACATTGCGGTCGACGGCTGCTTGCACTCGCCGTCTATGTTCCGCGATGATCCAAAAATCAATAGGGACATCAGACGCCGGAAAAGAGAACTCGTAATACGGGAAATCACACGCATTAGGTACACAGCCATTAGATGATCGTTTTATCTTTCGCACTGGAGAAATGCGAATTCCTAACTGATAACACACTCCGCGAGCAAACTGCAATCCCTCTAGATTAGCCGAACCGAGGACCGCTTGCGTACCCGGCTTCGAGACGGACCCGTCAGCAGCGAAGTAACCAGCCAGCCAGCCGCACAGCGTAGTAAGATCCACAACTTCATACGGTACCGATTTCCACTGTCGAGGTAGCCCGCCTATACGCACAACAGCCGGACCTACGTCAACCGCACAACACATTGAGAAAAACGGTAGCAATGCTTTATCCTTCTCGCCATGTAGATCCACCCAAGCAGGGCGCTGCGGCCTAGCGGTAGCGGTGCTCCCGTCACCAAACACAAAACCACGTGCGACGCCAAATGGCGACACGGCTGGCATATGTGACCCATAACTAACAAGCTTGCGTGCAAAACAAGAGGCTAACTTATCCCCCTGCACAAGTGAGGATGTAGTCGCTTCTTGATAACAACCATTACCGCCACTTAACAGCCAACGATGATCTGCAGTCACGCGAATGTTTCGAACAGTACCATGTCTCTTAATAGTTAAGCGTAACAGCCGCTGCTTACCGAAACTACGAACCTCTACGGATCGCCAGCTCCCGAGCCCCTTCGCATTAGGCACCAGTAGCTCAGCCGTCCCTACTAACGCAGAAATAGGCTTATCGCCATACTTTGTTGCTACTAGCGTTTCACCAGCAAAACAATTTATTCTGTAGTACTCCCCAGACGTCAACGGTTTGTAGCTTGTACGCATACCATCGAAGTCCAGTCCACCGCCGTACATGGCCTCACCCTGCTTAGCTACGATCACGCTGCCATACATTTTGACCATGCGATCGTACAGCGTTGGGTTCAACACCGGCGACGGTGCGAGATTATCCAAAGACGCCATAGTTAGTTGTGAGCTATTCATCTATCACTATTTACATCCGACGATACAGCCTCAATAGCCGCATCGCTAACATGGAATTTTGCTGCGTCTTTCTGGGGCACCAAGCGTCCAGAGATACGATCAACAGAGAATTGTTTGGTAACGTCGACCATACGACAGAATGCCCCGTCCACCTTAAGGATGATTGGGCCAGGTGTCTCACCGTGTCGGGTCTTAGTGGCCCCGAATTGCACGATACTATGCTCTTTGTCTTTAGTCCCCAGTACAAACGCATACGTCGCGTGATCGGAGAACGTGCTACACCATTGAGCATCTGCGTGATGCGGGAATGTCGACGGTGATGCTTTATTGCACTTACCTGTCAACTGGTGCGGTATCCATACAGTACACCCGAAAGGGATACCCAGCTCATGCTTACACTTCCGTACAAGGTCTTGCAGCTCGAGCGACATCCTGGAGCCGTCCGCCGAGATACCGATACCTTGCAGGTAGTTGGTTACCAGCGTACCCGCCCAGTCTAAGACAACTGTTTTGATTGGCAGGCCATGTTTCTCTTGGAGGGCCATAAGGCGTGCCCTGACCTCTGGAATACCACCACGACCACCTTTAGCGGGATCATGAAAGTCAACCAGATGCAGGTACTTATCCAACCACGGCTCGGCCATCTTGATGCGTTCTATCTCACCAAGCCGCTCGTGCTTCGGGATACCTGCACCATACAAGCTCTGTTCGTATGGCTTCAAATTCCCAACAGAACTGAAACTCACGCCTGATTTAGCATCACGAAGTGAGTCCTTCAACACATTCGCACCACACGATGTGGCTCGAATCTGAATCATACGCATGTCATCTTCGTAACTAATGAACACAACCAGCCCAGGGTTCGGGTCGATCGGTTGTAGTGCTGCTGCTGTGACGGCGATTTGCATAGAGGTTGTGGTTTTACCGCCACCTGTCGGCCCCATGATGACCATACAGTTACCAGGCTCCGCACCTCCGCCCATGATTGTATCGACCCATTCAACACCACAAGGTACACGAGGAACAGCTACCTGTTCCCATACCTTAGGTACGGTAGTGGTCTCTTCCTGTATCGTACCCAGTGACGTGATGTCCTCGATACGCTTCTGGGCTCGCTGCACAATATCTGGCAGGTTAGTAATCATGCTGGTAGCTGCGCTCGCCACGGCACGACGAATCTCAAGCTCAGGACCTCTGTCGATCAAGAGCTCGCGTAAGATGGCCGTAGCAAATTCTACCTCAAGATTCTCTGCGTTATGCTCAGGGGCGTACATGAAAGCAAGCAACGTCTCCGTTTGCTCGATGATCATGTCTTTGACCGCTTTGCTCATCTTAGCGATGCTATCCTCAGCAACGGCGGGGAGTGCCGCTGTGCACAGGGATTCGTACGCAGGTATGCGACCGAACTCATCCCAGTGTGCCTTGATGCATCGCCAGACATGCCGGTAATGCATCTCACGATTATTAGCCAGCATGTCTGGCTCTAACTGCGAATATGCAAGATCAAACGTACCCTGATGCTGCACGATATGCATAAACAGGAAATCAAGCCTCATCGCAGCCTGGTCTGCCTCTGGCGGTATATGCGACACCATTGGGCTCGCCGCCATCGGGTTGGCCTCGGTGGCCGGGATCATAGGATTCATCCTGGCTCCTACAGCTTGATTAGAATTATGTCTTCGGCCTGCTTCTTTAATGACGCAGGAATAGCACCACCCCACGCTGCGGTATAGTTGATTGGGTCTGTCAACAACTGCTGCAACGCCGCGAGATGAAACTCATCCTGCGGAGCCTGTAAACCCTCACCAACAGCTATGCAGTAGCGGAACAGTGCCGTTAGGTCACTAAAGTTGTTCATAAGAACAAAGTTCCACTTCTGCTTGTCGGTGTACTCGGGGAATGCGTAGGTCGCAGCCAGGGCACGTGCCTTGAAATGCTCACTACCTGATTCTAGCTCTTGTTTCATAGCCCGCGGGGTATGCCTGCTGTACACATGGTACCGCTGCAATGCCGCCTTCGTCTTGTAAGCACCACCCATATTCACGGCGTCGTGCAGCGTATCGTCACCAACTACGCCTTGCTTGGTGTATGCAAACTGCGACGTGACATACCCTTCAAAATTATGAATATCTTGGCGTATAGCCCACCGAGCCACATCAAGATAGATTGGTTTGAGCTCTCCGATCGTATCACCGATGTAACTCGCCATACCATGGTTCTGCACATCACGAGAACGACTAGATCGCCTATAGGCCATCGCCAGCCTATAAGCTGCCCGCTGCGTCTCATGCATGGGTGGTGCAGGTGCTGCAGACGCCTCCTCCGGTGGCGGCGTCTGCATTTGCCCAGCCCTAGTGCCTGCTCGTTCCGACACGCTTACCTCTCTTTCCAGGATCCCAGACATCGCCATTTTGCGAGAGCTGCGTCCAACCACGTTTATGATATGTCCGACGCCGATTAACAGAGCGTCCATGAAATTTGGTGTTCCACTTGTCATTGAAGTCGACAAGTATCCCAGCTTGCTTCCCTGACTCAGGGTGAATACGACACACACGCCCAGGAACCTGAACGTTCGCGGTGTCACTATCGCCAGCGTCTGCGCGGATCATTACGTTGAGCGAGTCAAAACTGACACCTGTTGACCAGACGCCCGTGGCAATGACACACATCAACTCCCGCCGCTCGAACTGCTGTCCTAGCTCAACACGCCGCTGAGGCGTCATGAACTCTTCCTCAGTGACGATACCCGCTCTGACGTAACTCGTATGCTTAGCAGCATCCACAGAGCCTTCACCGTAGACCAACGTGGCCTCGGGCATTAGCTCGCGCAGATGCATAGCGTGATCGACTGTGTCGACCATGATCAGTACTTGCAGCTTATCAGCGAGGAACGAGCGAGCTGCTTCAACGACAGCTTGATTTCGCCAAATGTTCCGCCAGATACCCGCACGCTTCTGGGCTGTAGATTGTTGCAACTGGCCGACGGGGTCGTGCCCTTCACAGTCCACATCGATCCACTGCACGTAGATGTGCGATACGAGGCCTGCAGCTTCCGCCTCCTGCTGTGTCATCCGGAAGATACGCGGCCCGAAGATACCTTCCAAGCGGAAGTGTGCATTATCGAGACGGGTATCTGGGGTGGCTGTGAAGCAGAAATTGCGGGAATGCCAGTAGCGACTAAGCTGCTCAGCGAGCCGATCGGTCATTAGCTCGTGGGCTTCGTCAGCCAAGAGAATATCAGCGTTGAAGTCACTGTGATGCAGACTGTCCGCCGTGTAGACCGTAACCCTGCGATCACGATCTTTCTTACCGCCGCCGATCTGGCCGATGCTCGGGACCCACCGGGTCATGAGGTTCTTGATCCGTCCGACCACGTCTTTTCGCTTAGTCACGACATCAATTTTGGCGTGAGGGTACATACATGCAATCATTGCCATCACATGTGTCTTACCGAACGCCGGCGGGGCGTCGATCAAGCCACCATCATGCATGTCAATCTGCGCCAAACATGTATCCTGCTGAGGGCGTAGCTGGAACTTTTCAAAGATGCGATCCCAGTCTGCCGTGTAGATCTCATCAGCCTTCGGAGCATCCTTGTTGATGAAGATTACTTCGAAGCCAGCGGCCTCTAACAGGCCGCGAACCTTAGAATAGAAGCCTTTTTGGCAGACAAGACGGCCTTGCGCGTCATATTGGAACAGCCGGCGTTCCTTAGGCTTCATCTGGTTCCCGCGACCAGTATCACCTTTATACTTCTGCCCAAACTCGAATGTGATGTGCGTGTAAGTTAACGCAGCTTCGAGTGGTGCGTATGCTATCGCAGATAGCGGAATCTCGCCGTCTGCAGATACCTCTATGAAGGGGCTACCTTGCTTAATTATCGCCCGTTTGCCCATTTTCTGGGGGTCTCCGTGAAATGCTGGTGTTGACAGCGAACGTACGGAGAGCTACCATCGGACGTATTGACCGTCCGATTGACCATTTCCCCGTGGTCGCGAATCACAAAGGGGCTCCATGCCAGTGGAGCTCCTTTTTTATTTGGTAGACATCAGTGCCAGCCGATGTCGCTAGTCCCTAGTTCGGGGGACTACACTTATCACCTCGAAGGTGCCGTACTCTCCTTTTCTGTAGGGGCTGATTCCTTGATACCGCCCAGCAATGCGCAGCAGCTCATGGAAATCAAGCAATGGTAATGCTGCCGGGATGACAGCGTGGACACAGATGGTGTCCCCTGGAAAGAAGGCTTCGTGAACGGTGAATCTGCCCTGTGCGTAGAATCGTTTATACTCACGTGGCGTTCCCTCGATCACTGGATCCCAGTCTATTCCCTTAACCACATCATGATGTCGGTTAGCTACCTCAGCAGCGTACCGCATTAATGCCTGCCACCATGCAGGCAAAAACATCACACGCCCGTCGGGCGCATGCACCATCCGGCTAACTCGCTTCTGCCGGCAGTCCCCCAGCGAGTGCTGGTCGAACTTGATTTTGATATCTATCTCCTGCATGGGAGCGTCCTTGTCCCCATTCGGTTCTGGTAATCGTAGCTACCCCTGTGACGCCAGTCAATGGCTGTCACGAGGGGCTACCACGTTACCTGTATTTTGTGGTCTGCGACGATGCATGGTACCACATATGGTGCTTTATATCATCCCATTCTCAAGTTGATGCTGCTCGTAGGCTGCAGACTCTAGTTCGTTCTTGAAGAAATCAGAGGGGCGGAACAACGGTGCACCATCATCTGGTGTCGCCGGTGAGTCCCGATAAATCTCGCTGATCCACGTCAAACGTAGGAATGCAATAAACCGCTGCGAAGCCCGTAGGTCCGCCATAACAGGGTCTCCAGGCTTAGCGTCTGGCACCCCCAATTTCAGCTTCTGTCCCCACTGCCGCCAGATAATATCCGACGGAGCCCAGCCGGGCAGGTCACAATCATTAACAGGTTGCGGCAGACACAGTTCAAATCGATCACGTATCGCCAGTTCCAGCTGACTGTTCTTCCAGCACTGCAACACCAGTTGACACCGCTTATGGTGCCGACCTGGTGATCGGTTACCCGACACACCCGCCTGAGTTCTGGGCGTAAGGCCCAGCCACTCGTAGAGCTTGCCTATGCTATCAGGACTACACTCATCAACATACCACCGTGGGTCCAGGATATACCCGAGGAGTCCCGCCGTGGCGACCTGATTAAGGCTTGTGATGAAAGACAGCGGTCGCCACGCAGGGTGCGCACGCAACAGCCCTAACACGTGACTGTTAACAGGCTGCCCTTCCTGGGCGCCCTGATGCAGTGCATTGGCTAACGCATACGAGCGATAGTCATGCTCCCCTACTTCGTGGAAGCCACCCAAACTTGCAGCTCTGCTAAAGCGACGCATCGCCATCAACACAGCCTCCGGGTCTCGTCGATGTTTAGCAACACGACACACTAAAGGTGAGCATACCTCCACCTTCCCTATTCTTCCCTTCTGCTTGAGATCGTACAGACGCATGATCAGACTAACGTTGACAGGGCTGCCAACAGTTCTGATGAACGCGTCCGGCGCGATCAGTTCGCTTGCGAGGAATGCCTCTGGTGACATACCAGAGTTGCGAGGATATTCAAAATCACGATCAAGATACCAAATCCTTCCCTGACTAACTTGTAGCTTAATCGCTTGTGTGTCAGTTGATGATTTCATGCTGCGGGTAGTTCTATGACGTTGTCGAAGTGATGAGCTATTCGCGGCTCGTGGGTTACAAATAGTACTTGCAGTCCGCGTTCGTGTGATAAGTCACGAAGGCGTTCGATTGCCCGCGGTAGGTTGCCGAGGTTACTCTCGTCCAAACCTGCCGTGGGTTCGTCCATGATCAGCACACCAACTTGACCTGCAAAGGTTGAGTTGACAGTGATCCTAAATGCCATCGCGAGCAAGATACGCTCGCCAACGGACAGGTTGCTGTCGGGCTGTACCCGCACACCATCCAAGAACCGAGCAGTAAAGCCCAAGTTCTCATCCATCTCGACACGGAACGGGGCGTCGAATAAGTCGAGTGCCTCGTTGACCTCGCCAAGCATTGTCTCCACGTAGGTATACGATACCATCTTTGGAGCTTCAGTGCGGTGGAAGACGTTACGTACTTCAGTCAGGTGTGCCACGACGTCACGCGTCTGCTGCCCCTGCTGTTTGACTTTACATACGTCTTCCAGCTGCCGCTGCGTAGCATTAGCCTGTGCCTCAGCGATCGCTATCTGCTGCTGCATGTGCTGCTGCTGTTTACCTTTCAGCGTTAGCACCCTGTAACGCTCTTGTGCATCCAGGTACTCCTCCCGATCGCAATCCGCAAGGCTGTTCATTACACCACAGGCGTCTGATCGCGACTGGGCCAATTGCTTGACCTCGCCACCCAACGCACTGAGCTTAACCGTTAAATCCAGCTTACGTGCAGCTAACACATTGAACACACTGAGAAACTCCTGCCGTTCATCGAGAGTGGCTTGGAGTTCTTCCTCAGGTGTGCCTGGTGCGTCGAAGGATTGCAACGCGGAACCACGAATACCCAGCTGCTTTGCGGTGGCATCACATACATCTAACGCCAGCTTATAAGCGGTGTCAGCCTCTGCATACAGCTCAGCCGCAGTTCTACGTGCAACCAGATTGGGTAACTCGCTGCCGATCTCTACGTCCTCAGCGTTCAACTCTGCAGTTCGCTTAATACGCTCACTGGCGCCAGGTAACGTCTGCCCACAAGCGTGACAGTCATGCCCACCCTCCAGCTGACGTAACGTGGTACCGATTGTACGCCGACGAGTAACCAAATGATCATATCGATATTCGTCTGCTTCGGTGTACACCGTCACAGGTTTAGTTGGCACCACCAACGCATCCACGTCAGCCTTAAGGGCAATACGATCTCGCTCAAGAGCGTTACGTGACTGCACAGACGTATGATAGGCACGCCACTGCTCTTGCTGCTTCGCAGCGGCATCGCATAGTGGCTTTAACAGCTCCGCAGCAGACTCTACATCAGCGATAGATGCATCTAACTCTGCCAACGGCACCTCTGCAGTCTTCAACTCCATCTGCTTAGCGTTATGCAAATCAGCGATACGCGCGTACTCGTCGCTAGCTGCCGCCTTCTGCTCGTACTCGTTAATAAACTGTTGCGATTGCGCCAACGCGGCCTGCAGGTCATCAGGCATGTCCAGCTCCTCAAGCTTAGCCTGCACGCCCAACAGTATGGCCTGCTTCGAAGACAGTTCATGAATCAGGGTATCCTCGTCGATCGCTGTCGTTGGGACTTCGACCGAGCTGAGGAACTCACCCATCTTCTTGTACACCTTGTCAGCATGCTCAACACCGAAGAGTGCAGCAAGTGACGCAGCTCGCTCTGCAGGCTTCTGATCAAACATCTCATCGATCTTACGCTGTCGCACAAAGATGTAATCAGCGATCTGCTTCTTCGTGGCACCAAGACGACGACACAACTCAGCGTTGATCTCCGTCACTGACGTCCACTCCTCACCACCGATGGTGAGCTTGTTACCTGTAGGCGACAATCCGCGGCGGACCACTATCGTGGCGCCCCCGTGCGACAGCTCTGCCTCAACATACGATGGTTCGTCATTCGGCTTTCCCTGGGAGACGTCTTCCGACTTCTTCCGATCGCCACCTGCGTCACCAATAAGGGCCAACTGCAGTCCGCGTAAGATGTTAGTCTTACCCGCACCGTTCGGCCCTGCCAACATGTTCAACCCTGCCTGGAAGTCGAGTGTAAGGTCTCTGTGCTGGCAGAAATTCTTCAGCGTTAAACGAGTTATAAGCATATCTGCTCCTTAGAGCTTAACCAGCCACTTTGGCTTAGGTTTAATTACGTAGTTAGTCCAGACATGCTCGGTGATGACCGGGCGTGGCTGTCCAGGCCCCGTGGCCTGATTATTCACAGCAAACCCGTAGGAGTGCCACTGCGGAGCTTTCAGCTTGGATTGATAGAGCTCCGAGTAGTAACCGCTCAGCAGCACCTTACCCTTCACATCCTGCAATACCTTCAACAGCTCCTCGTGCTGTTCATCTGTCATCTCGTAGTCATACACGGCACGGGCGCCCTTTGAACGGGTACCCAACATGTACGGCGGATCGATGTAGAACATGGTCTTGGGGCCATCGTGCTTCTTAATGCACGTGGCGATATCCCAGTTCTCGATCGACCACCGTCGCACGATCTCAACGATCATGGGCAGTGTCTCGTCGATCTTGGTTAGGTGCGCGGAGACCTCACTGGCCATGCCGCGGCGGATACGCTTTGTGGTACGAGAGAACTGATCCATACGGCCGCTGAAGCTCATGGCGTACTGAATGTACGTGAGCCTCGCCTGCTCGATAGGGTTGGATTCCTCGTAGTGCTGCGGGTTATTAGCCAACGCGAAGTCAGCCTCGCTGTAGAGGGTAGTCTGCAGTGCGATACACATCGCTTCTGGGTTATTTCGAATCTGCCTGAACATGTTGACCAGACGCTCGTTGATATCGTTGTAGATATCAATACGTCCTGCTGCCGGTATGTCCAGATTCATCTTCACTGACGCCAAACCCCCACAGGGCTCAACGTGTTTATCAAAACTGTCCAAGTCAGGATGCAGCTCGGCGAGCATTCTCGCTTTGCCGTCTCCCTTCCCTCCATGAATCTTACCTAAGGGTCCGACCTTAGGCTCACGGTGCTTACGCTTGGGCGCTTTCTTCTTAGGAGGTTTCTGCTTTGGCTGCTTTGGCTGCTTTGGCTGCTTTGGCACGTGTTGTGGTCACCTTTCGTGGCGTACGCGGGGTGTCTTTGTCGAAGATATCGAGCTTAGTTTTGATATTCTCCCACACAGCAGCTAGCTGGTTGTGAGTTCCGGCCGTAGCGATTTGATCCTCAAACTCGAAGCACATCTTCTTCAGCTTTTGGAGTTTACCACCTGTCGCATGCGCGGCGACCATCTCTGAGGACCGCCTCTTTACAAGGGCCTGCATGTACTTCTTAGCTTGCCCAGGGTAGCGTTGGAAGTCATTGTCGTTATCATCATTGGCATAACTGTCATACCGCTGACGCCGACTATTGGTGCCCTCCTGGTCAGACATGGCAGGCAGATCTTCCTGCGCAATACCTCGCATCTTCGATACGATTAGTTGCTCCTTCTCAGCGATCTCTGTGCGGAGCTCTGATGCCACCTGGCGGAGATTCATCAAGTCTTCCATATCGCCCTGCACGTCAAATCGCTCTTCAACCAGCTTTATAGCAGCTGCTTGCACGTCACGACGCCACGCAGGATCTTGCGACTTAAGTATATCGCTGAGCTCCTCAACTCTCGCCGTTAGTCGCTGCTTGAAGTGGTCCTTCTCCGTTATTGTCAGTCCCATACAATCTATCCTTAAAAATGTGTAATAGTTCATCAGAAACATCGAGGCTCCTGGCTAACCGGGTGGCGTCATGGCAGACGTCTTGGTTATCGCCGTAGAACTCTCTGATACAGCCTTCAAGTCCGCCTTGAAGGACTGCCTGCACGCGGCGATCTGCATCCACACTCACCTGGGTATCCTCTACAGGGATCACCTTGGTAAACAAGTGGGCAGTCTCACCGATACGTGCGTGTATCCGGTCACGGGCGTCAGGCAGATCCTGACGATACCAGACGCGGATGATATTGGTAGCAATCTCAGGGGACACGCCAGCTTGTGGCATACCCGCTGGGTGTTGCGACCAGGTATCCAGGAAGTTATCCAGGTCATCCTGGGTATTTATCCGGGCTTCGAAGTAACCCCGCGAGTGCAGGCGTATCTTCTCGGCCGACATGTCCTCCCGAAGGATGAACACATACTTATCAGCAGGCTCGCCGATCGACTGCATGTTCAGCGTCCCTGGGGACATGATGTGCTGAGTACCGCGCTCCTCCCAGATAGTCTGGTGGAAGTCACCAGTGAAGATGTACGGCACGTTAGCCCAGCTGAACCAAGCATCGCCGCGATCGTCACCCATGAAGTCCTTCCACACCTGATGGGTGGCAAGGATATCACAGTCTTTGACTGCCTTGAGGGCTGCCTCCACCTCGTTGGGCGGCTTGTAGTCCAACCCTGTGAGCCGCAGTTCATTTTTTAACTGCACTGAATACCCATCTAGATGCAACGGCCAGCTATGCATCGCATGCATAATCGGGGGATCAGACTTCTCGTGCTGGCCCTGCACATACAACACACGCTGCTTATTCTGCTGGAACCGATCGAGTGACTCCCGCATATGCATCAACGCTGATGACATCTGCATCTTCACATCGAACAAGTCGCCCAGCAGCAGCACATCAGGCACACCGTACGTCTCGGCTAGGCTGTTGACCTGCTTAATACCGAAGGCACTATCTCCGCAGAGGTTGGCGCGGCGGTACCACGCTCGATCGACCTTGCGTACGTGCCAATCAGCAGTCACCAGGGCGATAGGATCGTTACTCATTTTGTTCTCCTGAACAAAGTTCGTCGGGTAATGCCATCATGGCAGCAAAGAAGTCATCAGGGCCCATACGAGGATCGTCGTAGTCCATGACGTGAGGATCATTGATTTTAACAAATTTCCCGTCCTGCGTATGGCCGTGCACAGTCACAGCACGGTCCAACAGCAGCACCTTCATGTCGTCATTGAAATCATCCTCGAGCAGTAGCAGATTTCTAGCATGCTCCATGATGTGGTCAGCCGTATAATGGTGCCAGTAATCATCCCGCCGCCCTGTCTCTCGCGGTTTTGCGTCCACCAGGTGGAGCATTAGCACCATCGCCCGGCAGTCGTACTCCAGGGCATCAGCATACATCTGGTCAAAATGTTTATCTCCCATAGGGTTGCCCTCCTTGGGCAGAAAGAGTAAGTTGAGTATATCCCTAACAAAGGAGTGTTCCGATGCTAGTTCTTTCCCGAAAAGTTGGCCAACGCATACACCTCGGCGATGACGTAGTCATCACGATCGTACGTACCGGTGGCGACGCAGTCCGTGTGGGCATTGATGCCCCCAAGGATGTTAAGATAGTCCGCGAGGAGTTGCTGGCAACTCCCCCCAAGGCGGCTGAAACGCACTAGCGATCTCTTCAAACAACTGTCGCTTAGCACCTACTGCCAGCTTCAGCGCCTGAGCCGGACTACTGCATAAGATAGATTCAGTCTGTCCTGCAATCTGGGCCCTGCCTGAGGCTGGCCAGTAGTCTGCGATATGCTGTGCACCGAAACCAATCTTCCAGTGCAAGTCACCATCACTAAGTGAGAGGTGGAGTTGTTCAAACGACAACTCCTCCCTGAACGTAGTGAGTGAGAGCCGGGCCGTAGATAGCCGAAGCTTACGCTTCGCCTTCTTGCCTAGCTTCCGACTCAATTACCTTCTCTTTGATGGTGGTCCCGTGTGTATCGTGCTCGAGTGTTGCGATGACAATCGTGCCACCGTTATCCACTACAACATCATACCCAGGGATCTCTTTCTCTTTACCCTTCAGCTCCGGGCCTTTAATCAGCACGTCAGGCAGTAGCCTTGCGATCTCAGGCTCGGGTGTCGCGCCATCAAACGCCATAACAGCGTCGACACACGGAAGTGCCGCCAGTTGTGAAGCACGCGACGTAAGGGGCATGACAGGCTTACGGCCGATACCTTCTGCAGAGCTGTCTGTGTTGAGCAGCACCACAAGGAAGTCACAAGCCTCACGGGCTTGCCGTAACATAGACACGTGGCCAGGATGCAGTACATCGAAGATGCCGTTGGTTACACCAAACTTAGTGCCGTCTATGGCGACTGACATACGCAACAACGTCGTAAAATCAGCGTTGACGAGTTTACGCTCTGCACCGAACACCGTAGCAATACGCTTATGGATCTGATGCAGCGACACAGGCCCTGCACCGCCAAACTCCACACAGATAGCCCCAGCAGCCACCGCCATGTGATACATCGCAGTAGGAGGGATATCTACAGCTGTGCCGTAGGCTAGTGTTGCGGCGATAACATCACCTGCACCACAAGTATCTACTGGCAGAGCCGGAACCGCAGGCATGGTCTCGGGTGGATCATCGGGACCCGTAGAGATAAACAAGCCATCAGCACCACAGGTAACCACAACACTGGCAACCTCAAGCTCAGTACAGATAACAGCAGCACTACGCCCGACAGTCTCGAGCCCTGTGGCCACCATGCACTCAGCCGCGTTAGGCGTCACAATGTGGGCACCGCGGTAGAACTGCATGTGCAGCGGCGTAGGATCTACAACCACCTTGACGTCATTCGCCTTAGCATACGCCATGATATGCGTCAGGGTCCGCTCAGTGCAGATACCCTTGGCATAATCTGAGATAAGAATAGCCAGTGGCTTGCTGTCGTCGACACATCGTTGAAACATATCGATGATGTAGTCTTCGACATTGACCTTCGGGCTCTCGTCTATATCAAACCGGGCAACAAGGTTGCCGGTAGAGTACACGCGGTTCTTGACAGGCGTTTGATAGCCTGGTGCCACTTTGACATACCGTGTGATCATTGGCAGCTCTGTATCCATGAACGCACGCCCGGCAGGGTCGTCGCCAACGGCACTGATGAAGGCGACAGGCATGGCTAAACTCGCCAGGCACCGTGCAGCATTAGCAGCCCCGCCAAGGGACGCGAACGAGCCATCTGGGGCTACGTCCACAATAGGTACAGCAGCCGTCTGGTCAACACGGTCTGATTTACCAAGGTAGTATCTATCTGTAATAACAGGGCCAACAACAACTACACGCTCTGCTGTTGGGCCCTTATCTGTCAAACTCGTCATCTGAAAACGACTCCGATGGACTTGAGAAAAAATCTAGGTAGGTACGTTGTAGCCCTGCCTGCATAACAGGCTTAGCCGCACATACAGGACAAATACGGTTTCCCGCGTGAAGTGATTCGAATGATTCTTGGCATCTTAAACACCGTCGATTCTTCAACGTACTTCTATCGTCCTTGTCATGCGACATGTGTGGCTCCTTAAACCAGGCTCGGCACTAGCTTCAGAAGTTTGTACGTGCCATCAGGATAAGGGAATACGAAATCTTCGTCCAGTGCTCTACGTGGCGGCAGGGAAGGATTAGGCACAGTAATGTGCACTCCCCCCTGAATGATAAGAAAAGCGTCCACATAAGGCCCGCCATCATTTCTGGACGCGTTCACGATCGCTATGGCACCAATGCTTCCATCTGCAAAGATGTGATACCAGCCAGCAAAGATCGTACCCGGCGGATCATCGCGTTGTGCGGCGCCGTCGAGTAGTGCATCGATGCTTGTGTATTCTATCTTTGGGACAACGATCCTTGCGGTATCGTATCCAGGCCGTTCGAAAACAGCCCCATCTGAAGGAAGCTGCACGAGCCCTTTAAGACTGTGCATGGCCAAAGAGCGATCGAAGAACGCGTTCATTTCAGCCGTGCCCTCAACGGGCGGCGGCTCGGATGTAGTTTGTGGTAATGTGCCAGCAACGCTTGCAGCGTACTGTGCTTGCGCGGCAGCCTCAGGTGCGGCAGCGGCAGTTAGTTCCTCGTCGAGGCATGCAGCCAGATCAGTGAATTGGTCCGCTGTTTGTATTCCATCATCAAAACATCTGATGATTTCAATTTGACCTTCCGGGTCAAGCTTGTGCTTGATGGCCAGGTCTAAGAGTTGTTCAGTTGGTGTCAATGGCACGGCTGAAGCGCCCCCACGGGTTTAAGAATCGTGTTCGTTTTACATTATTTAGGTACTCAGCCATCACGACAGGGTCGCTGTACAACCACCCCAACGGGTAGCGGAACGTTTGGCCGACTACGGTAGCGAGTGCGTGTGCACTCGGATTATCTATTGTGTACACATGCTCAGCGTCTGTTGTCCATCGCAGCGGCATCACAGCAAGCGTACCGTGAATTGTTAGCCAACGACCAGACGTCCCATCATCCGTGTCGTACAGATATTGGAACTTCTTCTCAACGCCGGGGGCATCTTTATGCTCTTTGCGTCGTGTATCAGGTGAAATGGTATGCCAATGGTAGCCACCAATCGCGTCGGCAAATAACCCATTGCGTAACCCTTTCGCAAAAGGCCTCTGCTCTGCAACAATATCAGCAACACTGCTGGCCAGTGTACCCTCAGCATCGAAGTTAATCGATCGACGGCTGTCAGCGTGGTATCCGCGTTTATGTCGCACCGTTGCTATGGTGTAACTGCCCTGCTGTGTTAGCGCTCGCACCTGCAGATAGAGATCTTGGACACGCCTCGCGTAACAAAATGGGCACCACGACCAACCACACGGTTGTGACCACGGTTCCAATTTAACAGAACAGGGAGGGCAGTTATACGCATACGTGTATTTCCGCCCTTTGAGTCCCTCACAGCCCGCTGCCCGTAGTTTCTTGTTTCGAATCTGGTACAGCTGCCGTATCTTCCGCAAACTCTTAACCAAGCCTAGAGGGTACTTCGGTAAATACCCGAGAATAGGCACATGCATCGCCATGTACTGGGCCCGCATTGTTGGACTACGCCGCGGCACCGTCATCTTAAACTTAACCATCCCTGCCACTTCCTTGTAAAACTAGCCCAGGGTGATCAAACCTTTGTCACCCTGGGCTATACTTCCTACCATCTCACTTACGCGTTGGCAAGCGCGTCGGTTAAACGCTTCTCGGCTTGAACCATGTGGTTCTGGGCCTGCTGTGCCAGAATCATCGACTGAAGTGGGTCGGGTCGTTTCTTAGCGGCACGAGCAGCCGTCAGCAGCTGCTGCGCTGCTTCCAGATGTCCGTCGTAGGTCAGCGTTTCCTTGTCGCCGAGCTGCGCCTCCATCGCATCAAGCGTAGCTGCATCAACAGGTCCTTCTACAGACAGCGTGAGCTTGGCCTTCGAGACAGGCTTGCCGTTAGTCTTATCGAGAAGCATGGCGATCGTCGCAGCAGGTTGCTGCTTCGCCCAGCTCTTCGCATTGTAAGACTTACTGATGTCACCACCATGCCCGGCAGCCTTTGCAGCGAGTACGCAGTCATCGTGACCGCCGTCCATGTTGTTTGCCCACCACTTACGCATCAGCTGCATCTCGTCCTGCAGCGGCCCGCCAGTCGGCTTACCGTTTGCAACACGGGTCAGGTTACGCTTCGCGACCGTGAGCTTTCCGTTACGCTTCATGGTGTCTTTCACACCATAGCTCGATCGCTTGATGCGTACGTCCTTCGTACGGTTGAACTTCTTATACTGCCGCACATACGCCTTGGCGTCAGTATGGCTTCCGCCAGGGTTCGCAGTCCAATACTCGCGTAAGACTGCACAAAGATTAGTTCGTCGTTTCATGGCACGACTCCTTCAAAAAAGAAATGTAAGGTGCATCCACAATAGATAGCACCGCTTAATACCTTATAATGCCGCGTTCGCGATCTACGTTCAGACACCCGCCTTATTGCGTGGTCTTACCCAGTTTGGCCCGCTGGCGCGGCGTGAGCCCCTTGTGCAACGGCGGACAGCCGTCCTCGCAGTCAGTACAGACAGCAGACTCTCGCTTCTCATCTGAGAGGGGAGCCCGTGTACGCATAGGCTCGTGACACCACGAGCAATACTCACGAAACATGCGAGACCCAGGGATAGGGGACCCTGCGGGCAGCGGCGACTTGTCATTCACTTTCATTCTCCTCAAGCCAAGTAGGGGGTGGATTTAACTTGCCCATACGCTTTCAGATTATCTGACCCCGTTTTTACCCCCGGTGGCGGGGGTAATCTTTGTTCAGCTGAACAAAATCATGGGCACTTATCGGACGCTTATTAACTAGATAACCCAGGATGTTTAGATCGACTAAATACCGTAGGTTTCGGTCAAGATAGGTAGTTTATCGATGATAACCCGTTATACTGTAAGGAGTTATCGATGGTAGTACCTTTGGGAGGGCCCCCGGTTGGGGTCGAAAATCTCAAACCGTATATTAAGTATCCCTCATTCCATTCGGAATACTTAATCGCGATTACTCCGCATGTCCTAGCGGACATGCATCATTCTCGTTGTTACGTTTTCTTTTTATACAGGACTTCAGGTCAGTCATATCGATACCATCTCTGTTTAGCATCACTAGTACCTTTGAGGTATAAGATAATCTGATCGATCATAACCTGTTTCCGAAGATCATCGCACAGACAACCTGTCGATACAATCGATCGGTATGTTTCCACTTCCTTGTGTTTCGGTTAGCAACAGCACGAGCACGGCTGCCGTAGCGATCGCTGCGGCTACTGCCATGATGACGGTCTGCCATACCGGGTCACGTAGTATCTTAACCATTGTGTCTCCTTACATCAAAAGAATGTTTGCGAGTACTAGTAGGCCTACCAGACCTACCAGCACTGCAAACAGGATATTGTTTATGCCGGTGCCGCGGATTGCAGCGCCTCGCTATTCGCTCGCCAGACGATCCGCTCGATGAGCAGGTCAGTGGCCAGCATTACTGGTGATGGGCTGTGCGCCTTAGGCCAGAGGTCACGTGCTCTTCCTCGCACGATCACCTTAGGGTTTAGGTTCGCAAACTTCTTTACATAGTGCTTGGCATCTTCCAAGTTCTCAAATACGTGCCAACCTGACTCGTACCATGTTGTAGAGGTCCCATCACGCACGCGTTTACGTTCGGATGTGATCCATTTTCCCCGCGGCATGACCTTTGAGCCATTGATGCCGTGGAAGAGCGTCTTGATGTTGCCCTCGATGAGATCTACGATTTTGTAGACCACAGTGCCGGGGGCGGAGTTTTCAGTAATCTTGTTCTCCTGATCAAAAATGGAAAAGGGCAGGGTGCCTCTCATAAACACCCTGCCCGTTCAGAGCATCGATAGTTGTCAGTCACATCGTCAGCTCATTCGGTCCCTGCGGACCTTGCTCATTGAGCGGCTGCGTGTGCGGATCCTTCGATGCCTAGGATTTCTTGCGGGCTGCCGTGCCCAGTGTTAGTCGTTTGACGACAGTCAGTCCTTCCTTGCCGAACTTATCCCTAACAGCGTGGATAAATGACTGACTACCTGACCGTACAACATCACGATCCAACTTCTCTGTATCCAGGCCCCGTATGTTATTAATCCAGTAGTCATGCAAACTGCGATCGAACACTGCTTGGAACTTGGCGAACATTTGCATGTGCCCTGTCCCGAGCCAGATGACGATACCTGACTTACCTGCTTTTGGCTTTGGCCCTGGGCTTTGCTTTACTGCCCTTTTCTTTGGCTTTGGCTTTGTCGCGGGCCTTCCTGGCTTTTTCTTTTTCACGGGCTTCTTTGGCGTCTTGCTTGCAGTTGGCTGCGAAGGTTCGCCTGTATTCTTTTTCACCGTACGTTTCCCACGGCTGGCTTGTCCTTTTGGCTTGCCAGTTGTCGTTTTCTTCGATGAGCTTGCCATTCTTGATCCTTATTTCTGAATCCATGAAATTACAAACCTGCTGCTGTTGTGGCTTACCCCAGTCCTGGTCTTCTTTAGGCCACCAGGCAACACGCGCACGCTCTGGGGCTGCCCGCCACAGCATCTTGAGCTCCCGGAACGCCGGGTGCCGTCGATAGGCGTGGTGGCCAAACACGAACGTGAAGTACTTTATCGTGAGGATGAGGTCACTGCAGACAGACTGCCGTGAATAGTTACCTGTATGTAGCACCAGGTTTGGTAGGTGTTCTCGTACAAGCTGAAACATTGGCCATGTGGCGCCAGAGATATCCCGACAGCGGACAGTGCGTCTCGCCTCCCGGGTCGCGCGTGCTTTGGCGGCACGCTGGATAGCTTTTGGGCAGTACACCAGTTGCACGAGCACAGTATGCTGCCCAAGCAACTTGAAGCCTTCTTTATGGATTGCTTCCAGTGACCCCTCTGCCGTTGCTTCCTTTTTGATACGGTAGTAACTCAAGCTACTACACATGATGCTGCCAAACTCTTTGGCCAGTTGCATCGCTTCCGGGACGCTCCCGCCAGCATATCTTTGCCGGTCAGGGGTCCCAACTATAATCGCGTCACGGCGTTGATACTGGCTTCGCTCGTGATCATAATAGCCGTGTACAACGGCTAAGCGGCTAAGCCGCGAGTCGGACGCTGGAAACCTAGTCTCCAGCTGCCCGACGCACTCGGCTAGCGTCGTTGCCAGGATGACGTCCTCGATATCAGCGTGAAGTGCGGTTTGTTTGTCCTCCAGCACCTCCCACCTCGCTTCGTCGTCTTTCGCCCTGATGACGCCTAAGAACGGCTCGCTCAACTGACGCCCAGCAGCTTGATGCTCTCTTCCAGTTGCCCGCCAAGCATATCAACGAGCTCAGCACCCTCTGTCGTCGCCATGAGCCGCTGCTCAGCCACTGCGGCCTTCGCACGACGTTCTAGCGACGGAAGGTCCGCCAACTTCTTACGCACGGCGTACCACTCTGTGCTGTTGTTCTGCTGCTCGGTCTCGTTGGCAGCGATCTCAGCTACGATCCCGGCTACTGCAGCACCAGCTGGCGCCGCTGCGTCGACAGTCCAACGGATGTTTGGTTTGCGTCCGGCGATTTGTAATGTACCTCGCACGCTACCTTGCTTACGTCCTTGGTTGGGATCGTGGCCGTGGCACTGGATACTGGTGTCGATCGACTTCGCTTTGAGTTGCGACGCGGCAGTCTTAAGCAGGTCTATCGTGTCTTCGAAGTACGCGTCAAGAACTGCACGGCATTGCGTGTCTAGTTTCTTGGTTAACGCGTTCCGGGCTTTGTCACACTGCTTGTCAATCTTGACGTGCTCTTTGATTTGCCCTTTGAGGTGTTCCTCTGCGCGGGACATCAAGATTGCGGCTACGTCATCTTTGTCAAGATTCACGGCGACGTTGACGATGTCGCTTGGAAGTGCCACTGCAGTCGTTGTTTCTGGTTTCTTCTTGGCCATCTTTGAATTGCCTTTATTGCTAGCATACCTTGTATCAAACATCTAAATTTAATAAATACACCTTGTTGACTTCTCGCACTCGTGGTAGGATTGTGATATCAGTGATATCTCGCACAACTGATTTCTAGACCTCCAACCTCCGAGGATTGGTAATGGCCAAAAAGAAACCAGAGGACGCCCTTCGTGAACTCGCAGATCTCGAACGCCTCGCTGTTCTTAGCGACGACGAACAGCTCCAACAAATCCGCAGGCTTGAACGTGACTTCACAAAGGAGAGAGCCAAGCGCCGGGAAGCAGAGAAGAAGTACAAGCACTCTGAAAAAGAGCTGATTGTCACAGCATCTAATTTAGAGCGTATGCTTTATGCCCAGGATAACGCCTCCATACGCAAGTACGAAAGCGTTAAGAAGCGTCGTACGAAGAGTAAGGCGACAGCAATCATCTGTGTCAACGATTGGCACACTGAATCAACAATCGACCCCGACACTATTGGCGGAGTCAACGAATTCAATTTGGAGATTGCTGATCGACGGATCAAGCGTACATGGGAAAAGTCAGCGTATTTGATCGACTTCGCTCGTAAGATCGTACCTATCGATGAGGTTGCCGTATGGGCCGGCGGTGATCTAATCAATGGTATGATTCACGAGGAGTTGCAGCAATCCAATGGCTTGGGACCTGGAGATGCTATTCTCCACGTTCAAGACCACTTGGTTTCGGGCATCAAGTATCTCATGAAGGAAACGAAGTGTGCCCATCTCCAGCTCCTTGCTAACTACGGTAACCATGGTCGTGTGAATCCAAACAAGCGGATTCAAACTGCATGCACACACTCGTGGGAATACACGATGTACTGCAATGCTGCCCGCATCATGGAATCTGATCGATCGCTGGGCAAGAAGTTCTCACACTCGATCGAACGCGGTGCCACGCTTAAGCAGGATATCCAAGGACACCGCTGCCGTTTTCATCATGGCGATCAGCTCCGCTATAGCGGAGGCGTTGGTGGGTTGATGACACCAGTTAACAAAGCCGTCGCTGCGTGGAACCATACTCATGGTGTCGCAGAGTTGGATGTTATCGGTCACTTCCACCAGTTCATCACGACGCCGTCATTTGTGGCGTGTGGTTGTTTATGCGGTTACGACGCGTATGCCGCGAGTATCCGCTGCAAGGCAGAGCTGCCATCGCAAACTATGATTGTCATGGATCAAGACTACGGTAAGATCATGACGTTGCAAATCTTCTGTGAAGACCGTACAGACACCGCTAGGACATGGAGTACCCCCGAAATTGGACGTTAAACACATCTTCCTCGACATGGACGGCGTGCTGTGTAACCTGTATGAATCGTTCTTTGGGTTACGAGGCGAGTCGAACTTGTCGCTGCTCATGCCTTTGGACAAGCTTCACCAGCTGTTCAATGACCGCGGACCTGAGTACTGGGAGCCCGCGATGGCAGAAGGTTGGGAGTTTTGGGCCGACCTTGAACCGTTTCCTTGGGTGCCTGAGTTATGGCAATGGGCCAATGAACAAGCACCTGTAACTATATGCTCCCGCCCACTAGCTGGCCGGGACTTTCCCGACGAGTGTACGGGTAACTGCGTAAGAGGCAAGCAAGCCTGGTTACGCGGACAGTTTGGTGATGACTTTGAGGAGATCGTGTACACCCGACGAAAGCACTTAGTGGCCCAGCCCGGCGTCGTCTTGATCGACGATGACGATATCTACGTGGATGCGTTCACGGAGAACAGCGGTCGTGTGATTACGTTCCCTCAACCATACAACAGCGCGTGCGAACACGCTGCTGATCCACTGACGTACGTTAAACAGCAGTTTGAGATTTTGCTGGAGAAGCACCGATGGAATTAGTGATTATCGGCCACGGCCGATCGGGCAAGGACACCGCCGCAGATTGGCTCAGTGAGCACACACCTCTGTGCTATCATGAAAGCACTTCTGAGGCGGCAGCACAGCTGTGCTATCGCGAGCTTCGCGACAAATATAGCTATACCAGCGTGGAGGAGGCCTTCGCAGACAGAGCCAACCACCGAAAGGAGTGGGCTGAGATCATTTGGCAGTATAACGAGCCTGATGGGCTCACCCTGTACCGTGGTATGCTACAGACAGCAGACATCCTGAATGGTGTCCGCAGGGCCAGCGAACTGCAAGCCCTACGTGATGCTGGCATGATCGACCTGGTCATCTGGATTGCACGTGATGTGCCTATCGAGGCATCAATGGAAGTGACTGAAGCGGACGCAGACATCACTATTCAAAATAATGGCACCGTGGAAGAGTTTTACCAAAAGCTGGAAAGGCTCTCAGAGGTGCTTAAGATCGTGAGGTAACTCCGGTGGACATCGGCCTTGGATGGCTTTCTGATCTGTTACGGTGGGCATCAAGAGTCTTCCCGCGAGGCATACACGTGGACGCCACGCAGGAGGGTGTGATGTTTACACTCGGTAGAGCAAAGCAAGTCGGGCCCGGCTTTCATCTCTACTGGCCACCAATCCAAAGGCCGATGATCCATCCGGTTAAACGTGACACCATTAGTCTCGAGCCCCAGACATTACCAGGGAGCGATACTAAACCTCTCGGAATCACGATTGCAGTTATTGTAGTTTACACGATCGATGATATCATGAAAGCCCTAGTTGAGACGAGGGACTTCGAAACAACCATCGTCGATCGCGCCCAAGCAGGCGTGATCGAAGCATGCGTCGGTAAGACGCTAGAGGAACTCACGATTAGACACCAACGCGTCAACGCAGCATTAACTCGTAAGATACGCAAAGCACTCGCACCGTTTGGCGTGAATGTTGAAGAAGCATTCATGTCAGATTTTCATCTAACTAACATGCACAGAATCCACGGCGGCACGACAGTCATGCCAGTCGCCGCAGAGCCCGAGGAGGAAGAAGAATAATGGCAAAGGCCACCGACCCGTTCGCTGAATTGAAGACCCAAGATCGACGTATCACTCCTAAGATCCTCAAGGGGAAGAAGCGGGAGATCTGGGATCAATTCGTTAAAAGGTACCACAATGGTGAGTTCGCTGGACTATCTATGTCAGCACTCTACGCATGGGCTAAACAGCACTGCGGCCTTAACTGCTCCCTCAGTTGCTTTCGCGGAGAGTTACTTAATCAGAAGTAAGGCGGATCTTTCTGAGCTGCCTTCCTACTCGCGTATCCTCAGCACCCGCTGGATCGATCGTCGTGATTGCGCTGATTAACTGCTCACGCATAGCCTGTAGCTCGGTCTCTGCGTCACGAGCGTTCGCCAGTTGACGAGCCGCCGCTAACGTGTCGTCCACCGCCGCGGCATTCGACTCACGGATAGCCTCCTCCCGCGACGTGAGCGTAGCGCTCTGGGTCTCCAGCACTGCGTGCCGTTGTTCCCAATGTCGCTGGGCTTTCAGGTCTGCCTCCGCAACTACGTCTGCACGCTGTTGCACAGCCTTCTCCCTCGCTTTGATATCCTCAAGCTTGGCTGATAAGTGGGTGAGCTCAAGTCGCCGCTCACCCTCTAGCGATTCAAGCCTCGCGGCCCACATCGCTTCGCCTGCGGCTTGCACAGTTTCATTTTTACCTATTCGCTGTGTAAGCTGCCGGCCTTTTACCATGAATGGTTGGCCTTTACGGAACGCAGAACGCCCTCTCGCGCCCATCGACTCTACGACCTTGTTAGAGCTACTACTCCCGTGATCCGGGTGGTTACGCCCCTGGCAGTAACACCAGCACGCGAGCGCCTCCGCCATATCACGATTGGCACAGTTCTCACGCAGCGACAATCCTGTAGGTAGGTGGATTGGCACCCAGCGGTCCTTGTTTTCGTCAGAGGCGTACACCCCCCAGAAATTATTAGTACCAGGCACCACAAACCCGTCGATGGTGGTGCGGCCGTCACTGCTCATACGCAGGAGCAAGACAGGCCTTGGCCCGTACTTGTCCTGCGCAGCAGATTTTATAGTCGCCTCGCGTAGGTTGTTATCCTCCGCCTCAGCAGGGAGCTTGAAAAAATCAGAAGCCTCAGGCTCCTCGACAGCGAGCTGTGCGTTCTGTGATGGCTCAGGAAGTGCCACTACAGCCCTTTAGCCTCGCCAGTAGATTTAAGATCCATGATATATTTCTTCCTGTCTGAAAATTCAGCGTGAATAACATCTGATAGCGGCCCCATGGCGAAACCCGGGGCCTGGTACGTATACAGGGGCACACGGCATGTGCGCCCCTGTATGTACGCGTCTGGTGGCGGATTCATGTGCAAATGCATCACGCGGAACCCGCCAACTCCTTAAACTCTGCCTCATCAACGACCTTAATGCCGAGTTGATGTGCTTTATCTAACTTCCCGCCTGCCTTGTCTCCAGCCACCAATATGTTGGTGCCCTTGGATAGACTACTCTGTGCCTTACCTCCGCGTTCGACAATCGCTTGCCTGATACTCTCACGGGTGTAAGACTCGAACTTCCCGGTTGCACATATGGCCATCCCAGCGAAGGGCTGGGCGCCCGTAGGTGCCGCCTCTGGCTTCGGGTCAGCGGGCCCGCAGTTGACGCCAGCTTTCCATAGCTTATTAACCAACTTGAGATTACGCTCTCGATCGAACCAGGTTCGAATACTGATCGCAGTCTCAGCTCCGACACCCTCAATGGATTGGAGCTTCTGCATCGTCCAGCGGTTGCCCAACATCCCAAGCACGTTGTTTTCACCCTTCCTCGCGTGCTCGTGTACAGCCTTGCACACGAGCTCTGAGACGGTTCTTCCGCAGTGTTTGATGTTGAGTGAGGCCAGGAGCCGCCACGAGGGCCGCGTCTTGGCCTCTTCTAGGGCCTTCAGCAGTTTCTTTGACTTCCCAGCCGTCATCCCGGGGATGCAGCCCTGCGGGCCCACTGTGGCCTCCAGAGCCCATAGCGACGAGAAGTCAGTGATAGCACCCGCATCCATCATCGCCTCAATGGCAGACGGCCCGAGTCCATCGATATCCATTCTGGTACGATCGGCTGCCGAACGGATAACAGCAGCCAGCTGTGCTGGACACCCTGCAGTGTTAGTGCAGACTACCAGCGGACCTTCCTTAGCCGTGTCCCCCTTGCAGACAGGACACTTCTTCGGAGGGGTGAACTTCTTTGTCTTCTCGGGGCGTTTGAGTTTGTGTACACGGACAAGGTGAGGAATGATCTTCCCTGCCTTCTCCAGCGTGACGGTGTCACCTACGCGAGGATCCAACCGCTTGACCTCGTCGAAGTTGAACAGCGTGGACTTCTGGACGGTTGTCTCCGCTATCTCAACGGGCTCGTAGTATGCAACTGGCGTCAGGGTTCCCTGTTTGCCCACCTGCGTCTCGAGCCGTATGATCTTCGTCTCAGCTTCGTATCGTTCCCACTTGTAGGCAATTGCCCACGACACGTACTTAGACGATGCTGACCCTAAGGCCTCACGATCGGCTAGGTTATCAACCTTAAGCACGAGCCCATCCACCGGGTAGTCGATCTCGTCTACCTGCTTAGTGAGAAGGCTTAATGAGTGTTTGGCCTGCTCGTAGGTCATGGCCCCCTGACTATCGGTGATCATGGGGATGCCGAGCTCATTCAGCATGAGCATGGCCCACTGCCAAGAGGTGCACGCCAGGTCTGGCGCCCAGGCCCCGAGGCCATGTGCAACGAAGTACAACTTGCGTTCGTAACATGCTTTGGGGTCTCGCTGCCGTAAGGCTCCCGCCGCGGCATTGCGTGAATTCTTGAAAGGCTCTTCGCCAGCTGCCTCCTGTGCAGCCACCAAAGAACGAAAGACGGAGTTAGGGATGTACGCTTCGCCGCGTACCTCGATGATTCCGTCAACAGACAGGTTGTAGCCAGCGTGCTTCCCGCCAGAGACGGGGTTGAGTATCTCTGACGGAATACCGCGGATGGACACAGCGTTATGCGTGATGTCATCCCCGATAATACCGTCACCACGAGATACAGCACGTATCAGCTTACCGTCCTCATAAATGAGACTGATTGCGCAGCCGTCGATCTTCCAGTCCAGAGCGTACAGCGGTTCGTGACCTAGTACTTTGGTAACTCTCTCATGGAATTTGTCCAGGACGGTCATATCAAAACCGTTATCGACGGACATCATTGGAACCAGGTGTGCAACAGACTCTAGCCCCTCAATAGGAGCTCCCCCGACTCGCTGGGTGGGACTGTCGTCCGTCACCAGCTCGGGGTTATTAATTTCCATCAGCACTAGCCGCTGGAATAACTTGTCGTACTCAACGTCGGGGATATCGGACTCACCCAGTACATAGTACTGTTTGTCGTGGTGGCGAATCTGGTCCCGTAGTTTCTCGATTGCTTCGGGTAAGGACATGTTCCCTCTTAAACGTGGTGTCTTCCATCTGCAGTTTGCTGAAGAATTTATACTTCGACAACGGCAGTGGCTGGGTGAAAAACTCTTCACTGGCTTCTGAGTAGAATCGCCAGTTTATCTGTGGGTCCTGCAGCTCAGCGATAGATACGATGAGTCGGCAGTTTGAGGTGTCTTGCGACCATACCGCACGTGTGTATGCGTACTGCAGCGGCATTAGCGTGGCGCCTTGAGAGACGAGCTCGCTATGCCAATTACTGCCCCACACGCCTGTGGTGTGTGTAACCCACTCGGACAGGTCCGGGCCATGAAGTTGGATGACCTTGGGACTTGTGTACTGAAGCTCACGTATCGCTCTGTACGCCTCGTGAGCAGTTATTGCATCTGCCGCTAACTGCGACAGCAGCTTCATGAAATCATTGTCCAACTCTAGTACTGCAATTTTGAAAGGAGCGTTCTCGTTAGTCGATCTCGCTGTCAGTGCTATCCTCGGTATCATGTGGTTTCTCCTGAACTAGATCTATGAACGGTGTCACCGCCTTGCGCCAGCTCGGCCGATCCTTCAGCCACTCGTCCAGGGTTGTGGTTTTATCATATGCCAAACCGGCAATAGACAGTACAACTGTATCACGCTCTTCATCGAAGAACGTGGGCCCTACCGGCATTACTCCGCTTACTACTGTATGGTTTAAGTAATCTCCCATACGAGGACGGTAAAATATCGGGAATGTGATAGGTGCCTCAACAACCTCAAGTGTATCGTTGTGCAGACGAACAACCATCTGCACATACGCTACATAGTGTGTTGCTGTCACTTCAGTATGGTCTCCTTCTGTTCACGTTTACGTAGATGGTAGAATGACTCTTCGTCACGCATGATCCGACTGTACTCCTCCTCATAACACTGCACACAGCGAATGTGGAGTAAGCGAGTACCGCCGGTGGTCGGGTACCAATCTCTTGTCTTCTTTTGGCACCGTGTACAGACTTTTTCAGGGCGAAGAGCTGGCTCTTTTACGGGCTTTGCTTTCTTTGTGCTCTTCATATAACACCTCAATTAGACGACAAAATCGCCAGATTTGTGGGCTGTGTTTGTGGGTGTCCCAGATATCTCTGCGTTGTTTCATAATCCAAACATCCGCAGCATTCTTCTGATGATCACTCATCCGCTTTTCCCAGTACTCCTTCGCAGCGTTGTCGTCAATCATGACCCTATTGTCCAATGCGTTTTGTACGTACCAGGGAAGGTGGATCACGACGACCCCCGCGGGCCGCGACGTATGCTATGTTGCATTGTAATTAGTCTCCGTCTCTAGGTAAAAGAAATGGTACTGGTTGTAAAACGTCCGCAGGCTGCGATGCTTCTGGCTCGGGAGCCGGTTGCGACGTACGTGCTGCCTGTGCTGCTGCTTCTTCCTGCATCTCTTCAAACTTATCCAGGCGTGCAAACTCCTGCTGCGTTAGCGTGAGACCCACATCGTGAGCTACGCGTGATGTAATCGACATGCAGCGGTGTAAGAACGCCGGCAGGCTCGTGCCGCCCGCACACCACTGGTGGTAATTCGCGTAGAATTTTGGGCCATGTCCGTGTCTGCTATCGCTTCGCTCGTTGTGTAGCGACTCGTGCATAATTCGATAACCATACTGGTACCAGGCACCAAACCCGATACCTACACGCTGTATGTAATCGCGAGAGAACCCAATCATCGACTCACCGTCTGTCCACGATTCGAGTGGTGATCGCCCGACCTGCAACACTCGGTCTTCAACGTCTGCACCGGTGGTTCCCTCGGGTAAGGGGCAGTCAGCGAATAAATACTCTTTGGCTTCTCGTAACACGCACAACACAGTTAATTCAAGCTGATTAAGCTCTTCTGTGTCTATCACCTGCGAGTCAGATTGCAGCGTCTTCATTAACTTTGCCCAGGGGATGTACTGCAGATGGTATTTATCATGCGCGTAGATATTAGTATTCGATAGCGCGACCATCTTGCCGAGGTCACTAAGATTAAAACGATCAAGCAATAGTCGTGGAAGTACCACAGCAAGCTTGTTGTTTTCAATCTGTGCGATCTCTTGTCGCCACCGTCTTTCCGAGTAACGATGCCCACGTGTGTCTGCTGCGGGTGTCATGGTCACACGACCTTCACACTCATTCCAGATTGTACGCACAGTCACATCGCCAGGCTTGGTGCACCGCTGCCAGATCCTCGCACCTTTGTACTGGTTATGTGTGAGTATGCCGTCCTTGGTCTGATTGACCAACCGCCGACGATCTTCTTCTGTTAGCTTTACCGTAGCCCGCCGCTCGTAATTTGAAGTTCGCGTAGCCCTCCCCTGCGACTCCCGCGTGGTTGTTGCTTGGCCGTTGGCGTGACGTCGCAGCTTACGCAAGATCTTGCCCCAGACAGGACAATCCTCCATGATGTCGTTACGTGCAAAGTTGACTTGAATAGGCACCTTTGTCACAACATCACCACCGACACCGTGTATGTGCCGGTAGAACGACTTAACCAGGATGCCCTGATTGTAGATCCGCAGATCCTGATTGGACCTGAGCTTGATATCTGCCTCCTCCATCTCGATATCCCATCGCACTTGCGATCGATCGGTAGGGAAGGCTTTGCCGTTGAGCGTGACAGGGATCCCAATATACTTACCGTTGTTGGCGATCTCTTCCAAGATGTTCGCGTAGTGCGTGTGACTAAGCGTCTTGTACAGCCGTACGTTGATAGCACAGCCGTGCTCTTTCTCCAGGTTCTCTGTGAGGTGGTAGTCTAACCCCTCCTCATTGATATTCACGCTCATCTGGAACGTGTTGGATCTCCATGTATTTGCACCAAAGGCAAATAGTTGTCCTCGACCCATACGGAACCGGCCAAACGTCTTATCCTCTGCGGCGTCGTGTGGCTTGCCAAATATCTCAAAGAAGTTCTCAACATCAGCACGGGAACGGAAACCTTTGCCGTTGTCCTTGATGATGAGCATCTCTCGAGTCAACTCAATATCGCACGTGGTCGCACCAGCATCAACGGCGTTCATAATCGCCTCGCTGATGGCCTTCCATAAGCTACCTGCTTGACGCTTAATAACGTCAATCAGTAGCTGCTTGTCCATTTGAAAGCTTCGTCGCTCCTGCTGTAACTTTGTCATCTGCATCCAGTCTAATCTTACGAAATTGTCGGCCGTGTGTTTCAACAACAGTAGCGGCCTTTGCATTTCTTCTACGTGTACGTACGCCCTTCATGGCAGAACGACTCCTGCGATCATCTATCGCAAATGTAGTGGGATACCCATGGTCTTGTAGGTACGCGTTGGCTTTATCCCTTGCTAGTACCGGTGACACCCGATTACCTGCAATTGCTCCGCCATACTTGGCATTGCTATGCAAGATTCGATCGATGTATTCCGTTTGTATGGCGGGGCGGAAGCCGCTACGACTGGACTCCTGCAGCACTAACTTGGCCATCAGCTGACCCCCTGGCCCGGGCCATTCTTGTCGCATCACGTAGCCAGAATGCCAATAGCCGTGAATGTAGCGAACAGTAACTCGCCATCGCGGCACCAGGCCATGCTTCTCGACCATCTTAGCGTAGTAATGCAAGACTGCACCCACTTGCAGAGTAAGTGGGGCGTATAGCCGCACCCAGTGCTGCCCCATCCTACTCAAACGAAACTCACTAATCATATCTGGGACAGATGGTTGATCTGACTTAGCCATCGCGCTTCCTTCCTAAGGAGATTTTACGCGGGGTGCGTTGCATTACTGCATCATCCTCCACCTGTGGTGCCCTCTCTTCGTGAGTATGGAACCGCGGGTGGCGATAGATTACACGCCCGCCGAGACAAGCCTTTATCTTGACGATGTTATTCATCAAGATGACGCTGGCCTCTGGGGAGTCAACATTATGCTGAACTATGAGGACAGGATTGTCCCCAAGACTTAGAGATATATGGCCTTCATCGCACTCGTCCCACGCCCGCCCGGTCACCGGGTTGCCGTAGTAAATGCGGAAGCGTTCCATCTTCATGCTGCGATATATCTTTTTCGCAACAATACCGAGCTCTTGCTCGAAGAACCTAACGACCTGCATAGGGGTGTGATTATCATAAAGCTTTGGGTGGTACTCTCGCACCTGCAGCTTACGTCGCCTACTGGGAGAAATCGTAGATGGTGACGTCGTCGGGGATTCCTGGGTACTTTTTGGTGAGCGTTTCTGTTGCTCGGGAGTACGTTTCTTGGACATCAAGCCTCGCTTGTCGGGATACTGCGTCTGTTAAGACGTTCAAGTCAACACGATCACGCGCCACGTAATGGAACGTGATGATAAAGCCACGTTTTCTGTATTCGTCGAAAGCTGCCCAGAACTCTTGATGTGACCGCCGGGAGCCCGGGTTATTACCAGCCGTAGCGATAGCCTGGCTGTCTGTCACAACATGGATCTGCATCTGCTTCTGTATGTTTTGGAGTTCACGACGGCGGGCCCGTCCAGGGCCGTCCTTGCTGGTGTACCAAGACATAGCGTGCAGATAGGGAAAGAGTTCACCTAAAGTGATCGTGCCACAGTTGAGGGCACCATAGAATAGCTTCCTGGAGCCACTGTACTTATCGATAAGCACTGAGGACCAGCCTGCTCCCATCTTCCACCCAGTACCAGAACCGTCACCGACGATTATGGCATCCCAGGTGTTTATCTTTAGGTGAGATATCAGCGCGGTTAGACTGCCTAACCCTGCTTGGACTATCTTCCGCTTACGCGGAGCCTTGATTCCCGTTGTCGCCTTCTTCGCCATCAATATCCTTCTTCTCTTGTTGGATTGCAGCTCCTGCCTCTGCGAAATGCATAGACACCCCGCCAGCAATCATTGCTTGTAACTTTGCTACTTGTACGCCAACTTGGCATAGGTATTCAGGTTTCTGCAGATTACCAAATACCAACCCCGGCGGTAGATCGCCAAGTGCTGGGTCATATACAACGGCCATAGCCACCCCCTCTAACTCTGGGTGTTCAGCCATAAGCTCCTTCACAACAGTGTGGAGCTGCTCATTGATGTCATCGTAGAACTTCTTCTTTGGTTCGTCTGCCATTTTGTTCCTGTGAACAAGATTACTTGTCTAGTAGGGGTTCCAATACGTCGATCGCCGTGTTGAGATGATCGAAATCATCCACAGACGTCTTCGCAGCTTGTCGCTTCGCGTCTTGTGGTGCCTCCGCGTCGACAACGATCTCTGCGTCGATCTGTATCACCACTGGCACTCTATAACACTTCTCACTCATCGGGGTCAACCTCCGGGTCGCCTTCGATATCCATGTATGTAACAGCTGTCCCTATCAGTAGAGACAAACGAGTAGCCGCCAGGGCGTAGACTGGGATGAACCAAGCCTTCGCCCATAGCGGATCGAGCCATAGGCCGGGAAGCCAGAAGATGATGATGAGCCAGAACGATACGTGATACGTCAGGCATATCCGGCAGTTGAGCAGCTTAGCAAACGCCCAGCGGAGTATCTCACCCTTATTTGCGGGTTCCTCTCCTAGGCCGGGATAACCCCACCTAAGCCATATCCGCGTCCGAGTTGCGTGGAATAAACCACCCTGCATCATCCAAGCGTTGACGAGAGCGCCAACCGCAAGGAAGAGCATCACGAAGTCTAGCAACATCATATCTTATCTCCTTCTTCGTCTATTTCTATTTCGCGAGCGTCGCGTACGGGCAGCGTCTGCCTGGGCAAAGCCCTTAGCAGTGCCGAACGTTGCGACAACAACACCAATGATTACAAGCAGCGGGAATATCGCCACCCACGATTTCATGACAAACATCACGACAATCAGTGGGAACACAATCCCACAACTAACCTTGAGAAACTCATCGAACATGAGCTAACTACTTTCTTCATTTCCGTGCGGCCACGGGTCGTTACTCGTTACAGCTTTGTCCGGAGCGGGGTAGCCATTCTTAACCCCATCAGGCCGCGGTAGCGGGGTGCTGACAGGGTAGGAGTGAATCTCGCTATCCCCCGGAATAAAGGTGGAGGCAGGCCGTCTGTATGTCGGCCTAAACCCCTCGCGCTCAAGAAACAACCGGGCGTTTTTTGTTACTGCCATAGTAGCAGCCCCTCCTCGGGCTGGAGTGTATTGGTCTTCGCTTTTTCGCATGACCTGTGCTATCTTGCTACAGACAGCAGACTACCATATATGCTAGCCATACTAGCACTACGGTGGCCCAGAAATGACCCGGTGTGGGCCAAAATTGCTTGCACTGTTGTTCGACCCAGTCGAACTTTTGCAAGTCTTCATCCTCATCGGAGTTATACATGCTTAATCCCGTCTTAGTGGAACCGGCGTTAGTGGAGGCAATGCTAGCAGCTACCAATACTGTGCGGGGAAGTGCCCAGCACGCATCGCCATCTGATAGCATTAATGCCTACAACAAGATGATACGATCGGGCAATCTAGATACGATGGCCCATTCGTTGCCTCTCTTGCTCAACCTCAAAGGGGAACCGTATTCGTTAATCGATCACTTCCCATTTGAGGAGGTCTTCCGGTTTCGTATGCCGTCAGCTCTAGTTTACAAGACAGGTCGCCAAGTATCCAAGAGTACGTCGCTGGCAGCTCACGGGGTTGTACTGTCACAGGCCTTACCTAACCGCACCACGCTCTACGTGATGCCGCTGTTCGAACAGGTACGCCGCTTCAGTTCCATGTTTGTGCAGCCCTTTATCGACCAATCCCCTGTCAAAGACATGTGGATCGGCACAGATACGGTAAACTCCGTGCTGCATCGGAGCTTCCGCAACAACTCAAAAATGTTGTTCTCTTTCGCGTTCCTCAACGCAGATCGCTGTCGCGGCATCTCGGCCGACAAGGTAGCGATCGATGAAGTCCAGGATATGAACCATGAGCATATCCCGATCATTCGTGAAACAATGTCTGCCTCTGACCTGGCGCTCCGCCAGTTCACGGGCACGCCTAAGACCCTGGACAACACGCTTGAAGCGTTGTGGCAGGAGTCCTCACAGGCTGAGTGGTTCATCCCGTGCTTACATTGCACCACGGGCGGGCACCCCACGTGGAATATACCCACAATGGAGTTCCATCTTGAGAAGATGATTGGACCCTACCACGACGATATCTCTGAGAAACACCCTGCGACTCTTTGTTACAAGTGCGGTCAAGCCATCAGCCCTCGCATGGGCCGCTGGATCCACCGATTCCCTGCCAGGGTCTGGTGGCAGGCTGGCTACCACGTCCCGCAGGTGATTATGCCTCTGCACTACGGCAAGCCCGACAAGTGGGCTGAACTGTTATCGAAGCAGGCCGGTAAGGGTAACACGCCGGCGAACGTGTTCTTTAACGAAGTGCTTGGTGAGTCGTACGATACGGCTGCCAAACTCGTTACCCTTACAGAACTCGACAAGGTGTCGAATCTAGGCCCTAATACGATAAAGCATGCCAAAGCACGCCGCGGTAAGTACCGCATGACTGTGTTGGGTGTTGACTGGGGTGGTGGTGGCGAGAAGAAGGTCAGCTTTACAACTGCCGCACTGCTTGGCCTCCGCCTAGACGGTTCGATCGAAGTGATCTATGGTCGTCGATTGCTGACTCCGCACGATCACCTGTTGGAGGCTCGTGAGATTAAGAAGATGTGGGACATATTCCGTCCGACGATCCTCGCTCACGATTACACTGGTGCCGGTGCTCTGCGTGAGACATTCCTTATTCAGGCAGGGCTTAAAGCCCGTGAGAGTATGCCTTGTCAGTACGTGCGGTCTGCCTCGCAGCAGCCCTGTTACCACGTCGCGCCGACACAGCAGCACCCCAGGTCTCACTATCGCGTGGATAAGAGCCGTACGCTCTTGTTATGTTGTGCGATGATCAAGACGGGGATGATGAGGTTCTTCGACGCTGATTACAAGAGCCAAGAGGATGCTGGATTAATCCGCGACTTCCTGGCCCTTGTAGAAGACAAGGTTACAACCATGTCTGCCGGGGAGATCTATCGGATCACACGGCAGGACGGGTTCTCTGATGACTTTGCCCAGGCGGTTAACCTTGGCGCCACAGCCATCTGGTACCGCAGTAAGCGGTGGCCGAACCTCGCAGAGATGGCCCAGTACGAGATCACGCAGGAGCAGCTCAAGGCTGCAACAATGCAGAAAGACTCTGACTGGGACGACGAGGTACTTACCGACTAGGCGGCCGCGGCGGTGCATCTGCGTACCGGGTGAATGGCGCCATCATGGGTAGCCAGTAACCTTTACCGCGAACCCAAAACTCCCACCACTTGCTTGTACGAATCCATCTGAACTGGCCGACGTCAACAAAACATTTGCGAGGCCAGCAGTGCGGGCAGTACCCGGCTGTCGCCTTCACAGGGAAAACCAGCTTACAGTGATGGCAGCACTTTCTATTCTGAAACTTCCACGGCACGGGTACTAGCGTTGTCCCCATGTTTCACCTCCTTCTAAAAAGAGGAAAGGTTGCGGGTGGTATTTCACCAACGGCTAACTCCTGACTTGTGCCAGTAGCTCATAGCCTCCCACCTATCCTACACACAACCTAGCACCGGGATGTTCCTGCCCAGTGCCCCTCAGTTTCACTATTTAATAGCGTCACGTACTTCAAGACGCTTTGCTTTGAAGTCAGGTTCATCCCAAACTTCCAGATACAACTCATACTCTTGTGTACCCTCGAAACGCAGCACCAGGAAAGGGTCTGGGTACGGTCGCGGATTTTGCGAGATGTGCAAGTAGTGTACCACTAGGTTCGCATTGCTGTACTGCTTTTTGATATCTATAGCGGTTTGCAAGGCGTACTCTGGGATAGCGAACTCATACCTGTTAATCGATACCTCCCGCCAATCAGCTTGTCGCTGTGCTTTACGCTCCTTCGCGTCGCCCCAGAATAACAACCCAGCGAAGCCTATCAAACCAAGACAACCAATAAGCCACAACAAGGCCGCGGGGCCTGCGCCCGCGATCGTTGCGATGACAGCTCCCACCAAGCAAATAGCGCTGGCAGCGACCCCTAAGGCACCAACAATCGCCCCCAGCTGTGCAACACGGAACATCACTTCGCTGCCGCCGGTGGCGTTCAGGATCTGCTTCTGTTGGTACTTCGCGACCGACCGCGGATCGAAAGGTCGGAGGTCCAGCGCTTCCAGCATTGTAATCATCTCAGTATTCTTCTCTTGCTTCCGCGTAAGCCGCCCTTGTGATGCAGAGCGGGCGAGCGAGTACCCGAGGAGATGCTCAGCCTCGCGTGCTAGCGTGTCGTCCACGCCGCTAGTGTCGGGAACTGCTGTGACCACCTGTTTTGGATCACAACGCACTAATAGTTTACTGTCTTTCATCCTTCGACTCCTTCGTTAGAAACGCACTAGTTAGTGTGATCCAAGGCTTCAAGCAATCTGTCTTGCAGCCCCAGCTTCACGTTCATGTCAATAAAGCTCAACTCTGGATTTACGCACAAGGAGAAGTAACTCACCCCTGACGTGCGACAGTTTCGACCACGTCTTTCCCTCGTCAGACCAGCACGCGTAGCTACCGCCTGACGAGAATCTACCGGTCGGCCGATGCATGATCTTGTACGCCGTGAATGTGTTTGCCATTGGACTCCGGTAATAAGAAGTGTGCGGTTTTTAGTACTGAATTTCTGGTGTGCGGCGTTATAAGTGCTGCCGCATACATAACTTATGCACGCTGTCCGCTACTGGGGGGTACGTTCGGGAGTCCAATTACTTACTGTCTCGTGGCGGGTTCCGGCAGGCGTGGCACCGAGTAGCCAGCCAGCCGCCTGAGGTTGTTACGTTCTCTTTGCTGCCGCAGGCTTCACAGACACAGAACGAAAACGTCTCTGCTGCACAGACTAGCTTATAAGACTTATCGTCGCCGCCGCTCGTATAGAACCGCAGCCCGCCGAACTTCTCTTTGACCTGCGAGGCCTTGAAGTCGGGGATATCTTCAAGCTTCATGATCTCAGCACAAAGCTCGTCGATAAGGTCGCACCACCCGTCACCTACGCATAGCCCAGCGGCCATGCAGGTAACCGTTTCATCCTCGCCATTGCAGTCCCGAAAGATGCTCGGGTACTTGGCGATTAACGCTTCTTCTTTTTCTGGTGTCATTTGAGTCGTATCTTTCTGAGCTGTCGCTCATCCGGGGGTCGGGAGTTGTCTTTGATAGGGCCACCCATTTCGAACAGGAGTAGCCATTCGTTAGTTTTATCTGGGTACTCAGCGTCGTCGAGCTGCTTGCGGTAGTCGCCAAAATTCATGGATAGGCCCCACCACTGGCGGCTAAACGTACCCACGTGCCATTTCGGGCCCACGTGGCCCCAAGTTTGATGGTACGCCAAGTACTGCGTACCATCAGTGCGAACATCAGGATGATCGCAGCCGAAACATTTTGATAGATCGATCTCCTTCAGTTCAAGCATCTTTCAGCCTTATCTTTCTTGGTTGGCGTTCGGTTGGAACGCTAGGTATTTTGGTAACACTACTAACAAGTTCAACGCCGAGTATCGGGTAAGCAATTGTGGTGTACACCAGCTGCGCGTATATCTCGTAATGGCCTTCTGCACCACTACTGAAGACAGCTATGCGAGGGGGATGGCTGAACACTTGCAGTCGTCTGCCTTCCCAGATTCTAACCGTGTTCGCGAGCGACTCGCCCATATTGCCCGCTATACGCCTGAGCCATATCGGCCCGCCTACCATCCCGTGTAGGCGACTACGCGAGACAACTTCTCTCCTGGTACTTATTATGTGCCGGTCATGGCCTGTAGCGATCATCTTGCTAAAATCTGCATCACTTAGCGTGATCCATTGCATTCTGTCGTACAATATACGGTCCTCACATGCTGCTCGCAAAGAAAGGTCCATATCCGCAATAGCAGCTGCATCGATAATCATCCGTTAGTCCTCCTTTGCTATTTTCATTGTGGTACTCCTAAAGAAAACCCCAGCCGAGCTTGCAGTCCCGGCTGGGGTCAATGGAACAGGGCACCAGCTACAAGCTGACACCCAGAGAAACTCTTACATTCAGATATCTAAAAAATGAAAGGGGGCCACGTCTGGGCCACTTCTATTCATTCTTCGTCTCCTGGCAGCGGTAGCCGCTGCTTTGGTTTAATATCTAGTCGTAGTTCAATCTCTCGCAGCCTGCCTTCGAAGTACTGCAGTGTCGTGTAGGTCGCGCCTCCTGCGAGTACCAGGATAATAACCATCACCCACAAGCAGCCATGTGTGTGTTCACTATCTGCGTATACCACAGATACACTCCTTTTTGTTCATGTGATCAAATTTATGGGTCAAGGTCGCCCGGATGAATATCCGGAGTCTCCTGTTTGCGTTTCCTTATCTTACGCAGCTCCCGCCGGTACTCCTTAGGCAGGAAATCCCGCTCCAGGATCTCCGGGTCGAACTGCGTCCAGGTCTCACGGAGGACCTTACACCGCACGCGACGTAGCACATCTCCATCGTGCCAGATAGTCGTGTAGTCGCTGCTACGCCAGTTGTAGCGGGGTATTTGTGCGTTGTGTTTGAGCAACCGCCACGCCCGCACCTGGTAGCGATTATCGTAGGTGCACCAGTCGTAGAAGATGACCTGGTCAAAGACGAGGCGGCCCTGATCGTCATAGAAGTGGTTGATCTCGATGAGCTCAACTTGGTCGTTCACCGCAGTCTCAGGGACTACGGAAGCTGTTGTAAGTATCGCGATAGCATAAATGAGAACATTCATTATCACTCTCCTTTCAAGCAGCCCGGCCGGGAATCGAACCCAGTCTCCTAAGACCAAAACTTAGTGTGCAGCCAGTACACTTCCAGGCATCAAGTACCGCATGGGAGAATCGAACTCCCGTTGTCGGATAGAAAATCCGAAGTCATAACCACTAGACTAATGCGGCATGTGCGCTCCCGACCCGAAGGTCCCACCGCTAGGCTTAGCGGGAGCGTCACAGGCGGCTACTCACTCTTCAATTGGTCTCCTGTATTGACAGATGCTATGGTTCGCTTATCTCAATCCGCGTACCCGTTAACTGATGAAATTCGTCCGTCAGTGTTTTAAGTTCCGCCAGAGCTTGTTGCCGTTCTGGGTTATCCGGTTCTTTTTCTTTCTTCGTCACCATGAACGCCCCAGCCCCCTCTATACGTACGAGCCGATTGTGTGTCTTCTTTTGATCGGCAAAACGGGCCTTCATCACTTTACGCTCTTTCTGGAACTGTCGCTCTTGCCTTGCGTGTTCTGCGTGCTGCTTGGCCTTGTATGCTTCCATGTTTCGCTTCTTCTTGTCGGCTTTGGCTTGTAGTGCGTCGGCCTTTGCTTTTTCGTCCCTTGCTGCTGCTCGTTTGATTTTACGCTTTTCCTTTGTCATCACTCACTCCTTCTAAAGGTTACTTGTCCAAAAGAACACCGGGGCCCGCGTGGACCCCGGTGCTAACATTCTATTCTGCGTGAATAGCTTAAAGCTGTCCAGTGCTACCGGCGACTGCTGCCACCGCCACCAGATGCTTGGGTTGCCTGAGATTTCTCCAAAGCGGCCATAGTATTCTTTAGCTTAAGGTGAAGCTTTGCATGACAGTTTAAGCATAACACGTCACACTTTGCAGCCTCTTCCTCCAACTTATCCATACCGATCGATTTACGGGCCTTGCCCACGTTGAATAATTTTGTCGCCGGGTCGCGGTGGTGGAAGGATAGACACACCGGCTCTGTCTCGCCGCAAGGGCAGGGGTTTGCCAGCTTATAGGCCTTCAGCCACGCCAGTTTCTTGACGTACCTGGCTACAGCATCATTCGCCATCTGTAGGATCTGAGGGGTTTTTGATGCTATCAGGGATCAAACCCATGAGGTACTCGATCTTCACCAGGATCCGGTGTATGTCTGCTGCTTGCGGGACAGTCACGTTGGTGATTGTCTCCCACTTCGCGATATTTTGAAGCTCATCCACAGCAATCAGGGACTGGTAAATGAACTTGGTAGCGTTTTGGTCTTCAGGGATATATGGTGACAACCCTTCGAGGTCGTCGAGGCTTGCCCGTGCTGTTTTGCAGAGCTTGATCATTTTCTTCGCGTTCATCATGTACCTCCTATCACCTGTAGGCGTCGGGAAGAACGAAAGTGCTCAATCTGCTGATCCCACCACGATCCGTAGAGTAACCAGCCTATTTCACCATTATATTCACATTCCCTATCCAGAGCATTGCCAATCCGTAGTGCCTCGGTGACCTTTACATTATCTGGTAGCGTGATACCACGCTTTACTAGCAAGCTATTAACTGTATCGCGTCCGACAAAAACACTAGGTGGTGTGTCCTCGTCGCTGATTAAAATGATCTTGGGGACAGGGGTTTTCGCCATGTCATCCGCATGCACGAACTTCAAATCACCCGCTTCGATCATCTGCCATAACAGGTAGGCGTAGTGCGGGGCGTGCTGTGATTCATGGTCAGAACCTTCGTCGATAAGGCGACCACCCTCCCAGACTACATCAGGAGCACCGTAGCTGGCCATCATCGTAGCCAGGTGGTGATTGACGTTGCCGATGTATGACTGATCGCCAGATACATCTAGCTTTCGCTGACAAATCCATTGAAGCCAGGCGGAGATGACATAACGGCCGTACATGCGGACCTCGGGGCCAGCTTCGATGGGTGTGGCTTCACGGATGAACCGCCAGGGGCCGAGTACCGCAGCCATAGCCGCCTCGTACTCGGTACGCATGTGTAGCACAACATTACGATTGTTATCGCCGTTGAACCACGGATGCAGCAGGCTCTTAGATGATCCGCCGTACGTCGGCATGACAATCAGTGGCCAGCCGTGCCTCCTGGTAATCATCTCCATTTGTCGGGTAACCTTATCTGTATGGCCTGGTTTGCTACCTCCAGGCTTGTACTCACAGCAACCCGCTGCCCGGGCAGACGCACGACCTAGCATCAGCGCACCGTGTCCAATCACGCCCACACCGCATGGCACCTGGCCAACTGCGGGGGCGGTTATATTAGCTACGATACAGGTCATGGTCGCCCAGAACAGACGGTTGGATGGTGTGTCGGCAAGTAACGCTGCCATATCTGGCACCTGGGCAGGAGGTACAAGCTCCCGCCCCGGAGTCCACTCGTCTACGACGTAAGCGGACTCTGCATTAACTTCACCACCCAGACGTACGGAAAATTGGGGTAACACGAAACAACCGTCTCGTGGTTTCCAGCCAAACTTTCCATCCTCCCTAATGATTTGTGGTTCGTGGAATTGCCGGGCAATGTCCAACAGCTGTAAGCTCCAGTTTTGCTTGACGACAACAAGCTTACTGGCAACAGCGAGCATCTTCTTCTTGAGCCAGTTCGCGGGGTTCTTCTCGATGACGTCCATCGTCTCCTGGAACTCATACTCCTCTCCGTCCAGCAGGATACGTCCCGCATAGATGGGCTCAATAGACTCGTCTGTGGAGCACAGCACCTTGTCGATACGTATGACAGCGTTGGATATGCATTCATCCATCTTGCCGCTGATTGCCCAGCCCAGCGGTGTTTCAATTATGTCTTTGCCCTTCACTGTGATGCTGCCCATCAGCTTGACGCGACCGCGGTTACGGTCCAGTAAGCGTTGCATCCCGTCGGAGCACCCCGCGCGGAACCGCTTTAAGCGTTCAGCTCCGAGGTTCAGGCTGTTCAAGAACGTAACAGCTGTATCCTCTGGCAGCCTCGCCATGTGTTCTTCTAGTGCTACCATCCAATACCGTGCGTGCTTTTGGATGTGCGACAGGCATCCGTGTGGTGAGTAGTTACGCACATGGGTAGGGCCTGCGCCGATAAACACTTGGCCATCAGCCCTGGCTGCCATGTTAAACACGTCAGCCGACAGTGCTGGGCCCCAGAAGATGAACTTCTTATCTGGGCGGGTCTTCCACAGGTCGTGGACTACCAGCGACACAACATTACGTATCCGCTTCTGCTTGGCGTTGTATGACGCGACCAGCGGTAGCGGTAGCTCGGAGTCTCGCATGTGTCGCCCCTGCAGCTGCAGTGCAGTCAGGGGATTGTTGAACACGAAGACGTTATCGCCAAACTTATCTTTGTACGCTGTGGGTGTGTCCAGCACATCGTACATGCACAGCCCTGACTCAGCAGTAGGCCTCGCATAGCCGCCATCAAAGATATGGAACGCATGGTCAGCCGTGCCGGCACCACGTTTCCCGATGAACAACCAGCCAGATGTCTGCCCAGGCAGTGAGTGGAATGGGATCGTAACTACGTCCCGCCAGCCCTTGCCGCTGAGTAGCCGCTGCCGGTGCATCTTATCGAAGTTGGTCTCGTCTGGCTTGTTGAAGATCGACTGGTAGATACGTAGCCGCCCTGCCGCTCCCATGAATCGACCCATACGCTTGGGCCAGTAGAGCGTCTTCTGGTCAGCACCGAACCCTGATTGCTGGAGCACGTACTGTACGTTTACTTTGCCGCTGTGTAAGAGCTTCCGCGAGTCAACAGCCAGGCGGTCCGCCTCGTCCTGCATCCCGGAGAAGTACTTCTCATACTTCGCGATGGCTTTGTCGTGCGTGTACTTCTCATCTATCGTGGCGCCACAGTCAGCCAGTTTCCTGATTGTTTCTGGGATTGTGTATTTCCAGGCCTTTGCTGCTAGTGCTATCATGCCCCCTGTGGTGTTACAATCAAGACAGTGGTGCCAGTTACCCCCAAATCTGGTATCATCAAAAATTGTCAGACGAGGTCCGCGGCACAGCGGGCATGTTACTACCATCGGCAGAGGTTTTTCCTCAGCGTCAATACCCAGCATTGGCAACACTTGTCGCCAATCAATCAAGCTGTTGATCGATAGTTCTGTCATTTTACTCTCCGGTACAGGAGTTACTACACATGTCTAAGGTAAACGACCAAACAACCGACCTCAACGGCCAAGAGCTTCATCGCATTCTTTCGGTCTACCCACTGCCTGACTTCGTGAAGAACGCAAGTCAGCAGGATGTCTGCGGCGGCGGGGACCTTCCCCCACACCTGTATGCAGACATGACGCGTCGGCATTATCCCATCCATTCGGGTCCGGCGACAGTCATTTCTTCAATTTTCTTTCAAGAGAAGAAGGCTGAGTTGAACAAGCACCACGCATCTTTGATCGAGAGTAAGCTCGAGAAAGCTGCTGAGTACTTCAAAGTCACAGGCTACATGCGTCGGCTCACTGAGAAGGTAGCTGCCGCGTCTGAGTACGACGAGACCGCGTTACCTGATAACGTATTCGCCATTGTATTCGACGCAGGCGACGGCACCAATGAGCGTCACTACCCTATGCGAAATGCAAAGGAAGTGAAGACTGCAGCGGCTTGGCTGCAAGATCACCGTGATGAGCTCCCCTTCGCCGATCGACGCAAGGTTGCTGAAAAGGTGCTGGAGAAGGCCTCCGAGTTTGGTGCAGGCTTACCCGAGCATCGCTACATGCTTGAGAAGACAGCTTGCATGGGTGCCTGTGCTGGCAAGGATGTCGCTGCGATGCTTCGCACACGTATCCGCGCTGCTGGCAATACCCACCAGCCCTCTGAAATCCAACAAGAGATGGAAAAGCTTGCAGGGATCTGTGAGAACAGTCCTGGCGGGTACATCTCCTCTCTTGGGGATATCGCAAGCATCGTCGACGCGTTCGACGGTGAGCACAATCTTCGCGGCCGGTACGATGACGTCATCGAGCGTCCTGAGGATGTGCTGTTCGCGGTAACAGGCAAAGCTGCCCGAGACGCTGGTGACAGCGTGATCGGGAGCCCGCTTACCGGTAAGTATTACAAGCGTGACGACCTCCAGAAGGTGGCCGTCCAGTCGCTTGCCGATAACCTGGGTGATGACTTCACTGACGAAGTCTGCACGGCAGGTGCCTGGGTTGATATTGAAAAGCTCGCCAACATTGTCCCGACATTGCCGCTTGGCGATGCCGAGTTGTTTGACGAGGTTGTATCCGAGGCTGGCATTGCACCGTTCGCCACGAAGTCTGCATCAGTCGGAAGATCGATCTCCGCAGCTGAGCAGGTCTCCATGGCAGAACAGCACAAGCCGAAGCCTGGGAGCCTCTGGGACAAGCTTAAGTAGTAGACTCGTCATCAGGGTACGGCGTACGGCCAAAGTCGTCATCCAGCTCAGGTGGGTGCGTATGTTCGGCCTCGTCGACAACCTCGACGTGGCCGTGCTTACCCTCCTTGATTGTAAACGAGTGACACCCTGGAGGGTCTTCACGCGTGTAGCAGTCGTCTGCGGATTTAACGATCTCCGGTGGTGTGTCTCTGATCTCTTGCATGAACGTCTTACCTGTCTTAAGCAGATAACACACCAAAAGGACCAGAGTAGCTGTGTGTGTCCACGTTGGATTCGCAGCAGTATCGGTGGCACCGAGAATAAACACGGTAGTCACGATTAGAAACAACGACTGGTACACTGGTGTGCGTACCGCTTTGCAAAGTCTTTTAAGTATTTCCACGGACGTAAGGCTCCATTTTGATAGTGGGGGCTGCAGGGGCTGCTGGGGCACCTGCGTCAGGTTCTCGATGCTCTTCTCGCATGTGTGAAGGCATCGCCAACCACTTTGCGCGACCCTTCTCAGCGAGGTTCGTACGCTGCTCAGCAGTCAGCGGTAACGAACCGGGCAGCTTGCAGGCAGCATCGACTAGCTGCGATGCAATGACTGCGTTATGGCCCAACGAGTCTGGGGGTACGATCGAACGGTAGCGGTCAGAGCCTTGGATCGCGATACGGGCGTTGCCCACACTCATCAATACGTGATGAAATGCTTGGCGGGCCGCGTCCACTACTGCAGGGATTGCAGAAGTAGGGATGTGGTTCTTCTCCAGCTGCCGCCATGGTTCTCGCCATTTCGTAGGCATCAGCGAGCGTGGGTCGATGATGTTGTCCAGGTCCCACGGTGATTGGCATACTGACCATATAGCCGCCAGCTCAATAGGGACACGATATACACGCAGCGTCGCCACGGTACGCCCTAGATGACGATTCCACGGGTCTGAAGGGTGGCTGGCTGCTCCGCCCACAAGGATGTTACCCAACTCGCCCTTATCAAACATGGCCACGCCGACAGCTGTGCGTTGTCCGGACATGCCTGGTGAGTTGAGCGCGACACCTGTGTAGCGGTGCGTGCACGTGGTGAACTCCACTTCTCGCATATAGCGAGTGAAGATCCAGTTATTGAAGGTCTGCAATGTGACAGCCGCCATCGCCTCGCGACAGAGTTGTGTCACCTCAGGATGTGTTTTCAAACCAGGCAATGCCTGCTTGAGGGTCTCAGCAAATCGAATAGTCATTCCATTGGTTCCTTGCTGCAGCCGGATACGACTGCAGTTAAAGAGAAAAGGACGACGCCCCGCGAGGAGCGCCGTCCCGGTTCACAAACTACCACTATGGAGAAAAAAGCGGTATGCTCGGTGAGTGCAGCTTCTTCGGGATATCCTTCCCACTGAAGCATAAACGGCACTTCTCGCAGCTGGGCTTAGGTTTGATCCCTTGCTCAGCAGGACATACGAGACGTCCGTCGACATACTTCTCGACGGTTTTCCGTTTCACTCGAAATACAAGGTCAGTGTACTCAGGGATTGGTTCCCCGGGCTCACTTTGTAGATACGCAACTTTGACGCCGTCTAGTCTGTGCGGCTCACCATGTTCAACGTGCGTGTCCTTATCACAGGACCACCACAGCTGTAAATTAGGCAGCTCAGCTAGCCGCTTCAAAGGATCTTGTAGCTCTTCTATATGCCACGAGTGAGTGTAAGCAAAAAACTCTGACTCAGGGCAGCTCTCGGCGATTCTTATCCATTTGCGGATGTAACCCGCATTATAGAAATCACCTGCTACATGTACTCTTAATAGCTCTATGTCCTCTTGCCTGATCTCGTCGATCATTCTGTCCTCGAAGTCTGGTTCTTCAGATGCCGCCCAGTTACGCCTATGCGCTTTACGGACGTTCTCCATCTTGAAGAATTGCTTCATGGCATAGCAGTTTTCTGCGCACGTCTCTGTCTTACCTGGGCACGTGTTGCCCGCAAGGATAGAGAAACACGCAACCTCGCCCAGCTTAGTATTACCTGGGCGAATCAGTTTGACCTTGGCTTTCGCTTTCAATCGATGTCTCCTGCATACTAGATCTAGTTGCAGTACCGCCTTCTTCAGGCAGCACCACGTAAAAGATCAGGCATGTGGGGACGAGGCTATTACGAGTAGTTAAACTCCACAGATGCATCGCGACCCATCGCAGATGGTACAACAGCACATCCGCTCGGTATGGAGATTTCGTTACCGCACTGTGTGCAGTGCCATGTGACGCTAAACCAGTACGTACTCGGGGCGTCACCCGCTGCAGGGTCATTCACCATAGCGTCACTGTTGGCGCATCGCATCTCTTGTTTACACGGTACACATACTGGTCCCGGCATCGGTACCTCCCATTGTGTTATAGGCAATGACCCTGGCTGCAACGTACACCCAGTGATCAGTCTGCTTAGCCCGCGACTGTCGCAGGTGATGACGCCATCGTTCCAAAGAATCGTCAGATACTTAGTAAGGCCATTGGAGCTCGTAGACTCCATGACCTTGCGGGGCGATACCCCGCGTGAGCGTGAACTTCCTGCAGGAAACTTCTTCCCGTTTTTGAATGTCCACGAGATTCCATCACTTTGCCGACTCATTGGTTTTCGCCTTTATCTTGCGTATAAGTCGATCTGCCTGCTCAACCACGTCACGGGGTTGTTCCCCTTCTGCACACCACAGAACAAACTGCCACATCTCTTGGTACTGTTGTTCGTGTAGTGCTGCCGCCGCATCGCGATCCGCCTTTAATCGCTTATTCTGGTGGTAATCACCCATCGTTACCTCCTTAGACAGCCGTGGGCTGCCGTTTGGTTTTTGACTTGTCCCGCAGCTTGATGCCTCGGAATTGTCGCATAGCTGTCGCTGCAGCACGCGTATCAGCAGCCTCTTCTCTGACCCCTGTGAGCCCGGCAGCCAGTTGGGCCCCGATCTCAGCGTTGGAGTTCAGCGTGCGAGGCGTCATATCTTCAAGACTTGCGCGGCACTCACGCATACGTGCAAGCAGTTGATCGCCAGCGAGGAACTTAAAGCCCTCAAGCATCTGAAATGCATCACGTACTTGGTTGATAGTGCCGCTTCGGATGATCCGATCGGGATTCTTCAATGCTTCCAGCAGGTTATCAGCTGCATCGACAAGGACCCTGCGAGGTTCGCGAGCCATGTCTTCCAGCATGTCGTTCGTAAAGGAACGCATCTGCTGCTGGGCCTCCTGTACGAGCTCAGAAGCCTCATCGTCATCGATCGTCCTGGACTGTTGCTCGCTACGTGCTCGCATGTTATCCAATACCTGCCCAGCCCTCGCTATTGAGTGACTGACAGCGGGATCGGTGTCGTCAAGCTGCAGATCCATTTGGATAGCGTGGTTGAGTACATCCTGCAGTTGGCCCAGCTCAGTTTCAGAGACGCTCTGCTTGCCACCTGCTGGGATGATAGCCCAAACCAGGCTGAACTTACTGGCAACCGTCTCGACGGCAGGGAGCTTGCCCTGTACCTTCTCGAACAGATCACCATCCAGGCTCTCTTCAAGCCTCACGAGGATGCCCTCATAGTCTTGGACAAACTCGTCACGGTAGCCTTCAAGCTCCGTACGTAAGGCCCGAAGGCCTGCGAAGATCTCTCCAGCTCTCGCGATGGGCAATACAGACATGCCCCTCGCAGCGAACTGGATGGACGCAGCGGACAGTAATGACCGTGCACGTCCTTCAAGGTTGGTCAGTTTGCTCCGCCACGCCGCCGGCATCAACTGCCATTGGGGTTTGGTGCGGAACTCTGCATCAACTTCTTTCTTCTCCTCGCCGTCGACCTTGATCTCCACAATCGCATCAGCGATTTGATAAGACATCTTGGGCCAACTGCACCGTAACATCACGAGGAACACGTTCTTCGTGATAGCATCCAGCAAGTCTTCTTCTGGCGGTATATTACTTGACATTACTGCCTCTGCCTGATTTACTTGGTTAATTGGAATGTAACCATAAGGAGATCCCATGGCTACTAAATACTGCAGTAAATGCGACACGGATAAACCGATCGCAGATTTCTATACTCGTAAAACTACCGGCAAGCCGTATAGTCCTTGTCGTGAGTGTGCGAGTAAAGCCCACCGGCGTCGCCGGGATAGACTATCCCCCGCAAAAAACGGGCAGAAAGTAAGCAAGCCACGGCTAACTGGTTAGCCAAAAATCCAGACTACACTCCTAGCTGTTGACCACTGCCACGACCGTAACGAAGTGCGAGGACTGCTTTGCCGTGCCTGTAATTTGGTACTCGGCTACGCCAAAGACAATGCCGACACCCTCAGCCGCGCCGTCGATTATCTGAAGTTACATGGGTAGTGTTGTCAGGAACTTAGCGATCAGCACTCCAACGACTGCGATGGCGAACCAACTGAAGTCATTACTGATACCGTCCGGATCCATGACTAGGCTCCGGGGATATTGTGCTCGTGCAGCCATGCGACCTCAGCGTCGATGGCCTCTTTGTAATTAACATACGGCCCGAGAACGGGTCCGCCGACGGGCAGCATGTCTGCCCAGAATGCGTTGGTATCGACCTTACTGCAGTCGCCGTCGAGTAGATTGTCTTTAATCCACCGTCTGACGTTAGGTGTTAGGTCCCACCAACTCTCTACATGAGAGGCCCGTCGCGTACTAATCTTCGGGCCAATCTCAGAGCAGATCCGCTCGGAGGCCTCATCTACGAGGCTCCGAGCGGTTCCGTCTGCGTCTATGACGATAGCAACTGACTTAGCTATTGTCTTGCTCCATCTTGATTTCGATCTCGGGCTCGTCTTCAAATGCTTCCGACGTGGCCTGGGTCTCGATAACATCGCCAAACAGCGACTCATAGCCCGCTGATTTGATCTTACAATCTCCACCACCGACGCCTGGTGCGCTTACGGTGGGATTGCCCTTCTTGTCGACCAGGATCTCAATGCGAGGGCCTGTGTGTTGAGCAGTGCTCATGGTTTTCTTACTCCAAACTTGTTTCGCTGAACAAAATTGACGAGGAACTTAGACGTCGTAGCCGTCTCCGCCACCGTCGCCACCCATTTCGTAACCGCCACCGCCCAAGGGGATGACACACTTGATCGAGCCGTTTTCCTGCATCTCTTCGATGAACTCGTGGCCTTCTTCTTCGGCCTTAGCCTTGGCTGCTTCCACAGCGTAGCCCTGCTTCAATGCGTCGAGGTGCTCGTCCTTGCCCCAGCTCCCGTTGTAGTTGTCAAACACGCATTCCCCTGTGGCGGGGTCAATGGCGAGTTTGTATTTCCAGCCGGGTAGCTGTACAAGGTGACCACGAATCGAACCATTGTTGTAGGTCCGAGTCGAACCAAGGCCTTCGTACGAAGCCCCCTTGATTCGCGCTACGGCCTTCTTGATGGTCTCTTCGTTCTTCATCGACGACTTACGTTTTGTGATATGACTCACGTGACTCTCCTAGTTGTTTGAAACGTCGGAGCCCGTCTTGGCTCGCCCAGTTGCGACCTTGCGGGGGGACCGACTACGTTTGGTACTCTGCACACGTTCCCCGTTAACAGGGTATGTGTTTTCCTGGCAGAACTTTCTGATAGCAGCAATGTCCTCTTGATCGAGCTGAGCCACAGGGGTGATTTCACCTGCTGCACTCAAGAGCTCTTCAATAGTAGGACGGATGGCTTCGACACCAGGTGCCTCGCCTTTCTTACCGCCTTCTTCATAGCGTGTCATACGCTCGTCGTAGGCGTCGTTACGTGCAGAGATAACGATCTCTTCAAGCTCTGCACCAGTGAACGTATCGGTAGCGCTGACTACCTTCCCGAGCGTCTTGCCATAACTCTCGGCATCCAGTCCACGTTTGGTCATGTGGATCTTGAGGATCTGCATACGTTCATCCTTGTCTGGGAGGTCAGTAGACCATACCCGATCAAATCGGCCACTACGTAGCATAGCCGAGTCGACACCTGCTGTGCGGTTCATCGTCACCATGACGAACACACGGTTATCTGTTTCACTGCCCATGTCTCGCTCACTGAGCCAGTTCAGGAAGTAACTCAGGACGCGAGAAGCCACACCAGAGTCGGTGGACTGGCCTTCGTGAGCACCCGCGAACGCTTTGTCAATTTCCGAATATGTTACGCACCACCCGCTTCCGGTGGCACTCTTACAGTTACCTGCAAGTCCGGACTATGTCATCTTGTCTTAGCACGCTGATAGCATCGAGTACACAGCCCTTTGGCTGCATGGGCGTAGCAATTAGACGCACACTCTGTGCATGCGTCATGTTTGATACTCCACGTACCGTGCTTGTTTAGTTTAGGTGTGTCACTTTGCCGCCTGCTTGCTACTAATTCTGCACGATGCTCATTGATATGGCACCGTCGGCATAGTACTTCCAGGTTATCAAGTGTGTTATCGGGCTGATCGCATCCGCGACCGTTCCGATCTTTATGGTGCACACATAGTTGTTGATCGCTGCCGCATCGTTGACATTTACGATACGCAACACGTATAGCTGCTTCCCGCATACCAGAAAAGTGTATTTGCTCTCTGGTGATCTTACGAGCAGCTAGTTGCTCTTCGTGATGCGCAAAATACCAATCTCGCTTATATTTCGCAACAGTTTCGCGGTTATCAGCCACGTACTGTTGCATATAGCAGCGACCACACAGCCCTTTGGCCATGTGTGGAATTTCGTCACGCTTGCACTCGATACAACGATCAAATTTGCGACTCCACATAAACTAACCTCCTGATATACGTTAGAAAAACCTTTTCTAACCTACATCACAATCGTACGTTTGACAAGGCCCCTGTTTCGAACCCGCTTGGGTCCTACGGCTTTCGCCTAGTCTCTGAACCTTCCGCAGGGCATACTGCGGTTTGGCTGCAAATTGTCCTTCGTATTGGTATTACGAATAGGAGTTTCTTGCAATTAAAGGGCTTTGCTACAGGCCGTCACCGACCTGTGGGACAGAATCTATCCACCATCAGCAGGGCGTTGGGCATAGCCGCTACGGTTTGCAGGGCTGTTCTGATCTTGGCTTCGGAGCCGCCGACGTATTTGTCGAACATGCTACCGATATCCATGATGATCAAGTCCAGCCCGAGCATCTTCGCCGCAGACTTAGCTACCATTGTCTTACCCGTGCCCGGAGGCCCGATTAGCACAGAACCACGAGGTAGCTCCAAGCCGACAGACTGTGCGTGCCGCGAATACGCTCTTGCTCGCTTCTTCAACCAAGGTAAGAAATACGAGAAACCGCCAATCGCTGTCTCCTCAGGGATCTTGGAGTGCGGGATGAACCGCAGCCCTTCAACCTTACGGATGACCTTGGCCTTTTCAGCCGCGATGATTTCCAATACGTCTTCCGAGATCTCCCCCACCGTAGTGATGGCGAAGGCGAAGATGCGTTGTGCTTCTTCTGCCGTGGTTCCCAGGAGTGCTCGAGTAATACGCTCAAGCAGCTCGTCGTCTTCAGCACTGGCCTTTGTGTTCCCTTTATTGTTCGTTTGGGCCGAGTTGACGATGAAGTCAACCACGTCTTCACGCATTTCTGGGTACTTAGGCAGGTCGAAGTCGATGACGTCGCAGTATTCCGCGATGTCTGGGTGTGGCGTAGGTGTTGTCGCGAGGATCACGATTGGTCGTGTTCGCGAGTTATTCGACAGTGCGTTGGCACAGCAGAGCTCTGCCAGGCATCGTCGTAGCTCAAGGTTCTTTGCACCTTGGCCGTTAAGGTATGTGGCCAGGTCCTTCATCAGGACGAGCACATTACCTGCGAGCTTATCTCTGATCTCCAGCATCGCTGCTGCAGGATCCTTGAGCTTTGCTTGCCAGCTGGCACCTGCAACACAGTTCCAATGCTCGAACCCGATTGGGGTGTCTGATGCTATGGCGTATTGTTTGGTGATTTCTTTGAGCTGTCGTTCCGCCCGGCCTTCATCGCCGGTGAGATAGATCCAGATTATGCTTGAACCTGAGTCAATCTTGTCCATAAGACGTTGAGAAAAGCTAGTTGCCATCTCGCTTCCTTCCAAGTTTTATATGTCGTTTCTGACGATTGTCTGTACTGCGAAGGGCTTCACCTTCGTCTCGAGTCATATGCAAATTTGCAAGTGATATCGCTTGCTGAACTACGCGTTCCATTGCACCTCTGTTGGTGCAGTGCCATGCGTAGTTAGCTCTTAAGTAAGGCTCCACCTTGTCACACTTATAGTCAGCTAAAAGCTCTGTAAGTGTTCTGTCGGTAGAAGCCTGTCGGGCTTTCTTTCGCATTCCGATGCGTCGGACTGCGGTGTATTGCCACTCTCGTAGGAATTCTTCTCGCTCCATTGCAGCCTGGATACGCCGCAACGCTGCACGCAATTGCGGGAAGTCATTGATGCCTTCAACTGGTTGCTTTGCGGTATCGCGGTGCAGTCGCTGTAACGCCCATATACCGTCAGTCAGATCTTTAGCTACTGTCGGTTGTGGGACGTTAAGCATATGCTCCAGAGCGATATTCACCTGGTCACTGGTCGAGTCTGTCGCACGCATCGTCTCTGTTACCCAGTTATTAAATGACCGCCTAATAGCACTTGGCGTCAGATCTACAGTTTGATTGGTAACCACGTTAATGACACGACGCACATGATCGAGCGCGGCCTCGACAGGTTCTGTGTGTTCTCGATCAGCGTCTTCACCTAGGGCGTGTAGCTCGTTGGTGAGGACGTTCTGCATAAGTGTGCCTGCTTGAACCACCCGCTGGACACGCGATAAGCATGTCCAACTGGCGATGTGCGGGCGTACTAGCTGGTGCCATCCTGGCTGCCTCGCGATTGGCAGCATACCTGTGTTGCACCATAAACCATCAGGGAGCAGTATGTACGCGTGCACCAGATCTGGTGCTGCGCTTGGTTGCGTACATACGAGAAAGATTGAGCCAGCGCGGCCCCCGATGTAACCATCACGTAAGTCATGGTAATCACCTTCGAACATACGTATGTTCGAGATGTGTGTATTGATACGGTCAACTCGCCGTATCCACACCACGCTAAGCAGCGGCGGTGTAATTCGTTGTACGATCTGGAAAGGCAACGGTATATCCTCCTCCACAAACGCTGTATCCCGATATTCGCGTGTCTCTAGCGGTTGTGACGCCTGTACCTGCTGTGCATAACTTGCCGCAGAGTGTGGATACGGAGGGGTTGACGTGTAGTCTCTTCCAGTGCCTCGTAAAGTTCTAGGCATGATTTACTGGTTTGAGTTCATCACTTTTCTGTTCGGTCCTCTTGAGAGCGCCAAGCATCGTCCGAACTGAATCCTTGGCATCACCGGTATCGAGAGGTATCTCGTCCAGTGTGTGAAGAATGACGGCAAGCCTTTGCTTTACCATCGCATTGATCTCATCTGTCTTGGCCTTCTCCACATCGTGGATCATGCGAAACATTTGAGGATCATCAGAAAATGCCGCCTGAACTTTAGCCCATACATCGCTGGGTAAGATACCGAGCTGCAGCACATCAGGTGGCTGCATTATACCTTCATCCTTGAGGGCGTATCCGATATATGTAGCGATCTTCTGGTCAAAAGGTTCCTCGTCCTGAGGATCAGGCGGCCATATGAGGAGCGATTCCGTTACGCCCCACGCGATCTCGCCAGCGTCGGCGGGATCAAACGTTTCCAAGTCCATCGTGCCGTTGTAGAGCACGTTGCACAGACGGATGAAGGTAGGTAGGTCACGATAGAAGCCGTTAGTTGTCACCAACTCGATCGCTGCCATCGTTCTGTTTAAGGTGCTGCTGGAGATCTTTGAGGCTGCGACCTCCTCGAGCTCCATACGGATTGTTTGGGGGTCCCACTCCAGCACCTCCGGCCCCAGCAGGTCGACGGCTAATACCAGCAGCACTGTCGCTGGGGTGTGGGGATCCAGGAGTGTTTCTCGGACTTTGGCGGTCAGCGGCATCCTTGCTCTCCTGTTGAATCTTCAGCCATTCCAGCTGTACCGGAACTGCCAGATTGTAAGACACACCTTCAAAAACCTTTGGCGACTCTTCGATGAGGTTGCAGTGCTGCACGTCGTAGAACTTCGTCTCACCGGCGATGTGTATGAGCTTCCGATCATGTACCGCGAGGACCTGAGGCACTAGTTTGGGATCCTCAGGATGCTCCTCGATCGTCTTCTCCCAGTACATTGCTTTATCTATCAGCTCCTTCTGGAACATCTGAATCACTACTATCATAGCATCTTGCGGTATAATCCCGCGAGCCACAACAGCGGCAAACTCCCAGAGTATGGCAGCTCTTGGAAAAGATAACAGCATGTCCGGGGATAACCCTTTTGCGTTAGTACCTTCACTCCCGAGCGAGCTCAGAAGTGATTGCACTACCAGCATCCTCTGACTGAGGAACTGGTTCTGTCTGACGGCCTGTTCGAGCGTTAGTTTGATCATGCGCGTTGAGCGAAGACAAATTCTACGCGATAGCCTCGGACGCCGAGGTTAGGGTCAAGGGCATCAGCACCATCGAGCATGGCACCATCTGGGCCGACTGGACCTGCTTGTGGGACTTCGCAGAAACCCCCACCAGCGAATCCTTGCCTGCCTGCTTCCTCTGTAGCGAGCCGCTTGGCGTCTGGGCCGTTGACCTCTTCAACAGTGTCGCCATCGACTGCTACCTTGAGTTTGTTCATCCCGATGCCAGAGATGACACCGCTTTTTTCTGTATTGATGTGCATTTAACGTGTTCCAGAGTGTGGTAAATGAATAGCGAGTATCGTGATCTATGGTAGTCCCATAGGTGATTGTTTTCAATAGGTAAGAAAAGGTAGACCGAATGGCCCACCTTAACTTTTCGCGCAGATCTTGGACTAGTAATGCAAAAAATGCATCGCTAGATCCCAAGATCTGTGCAAGGCTAGGTCGAAGCCGTCATGGCTTCTGTTGTGGTATTGCTGGCTCCATCTGCCGGCGCGGTTTCCGAGAGAGCAGCCACTTCCCGTTCACACGGGGACAACTTATCTGTCCTCCCTGTGCATACGTTTAGTGTCTGTGGTGCTTCGCCTTTCGCGAGCACCGCGTTCTCGACGCGAACGGTATAACGCCCTGTGCTACCACAAAGGTCGCACGTTTTACGGCGTCGCTTCCCCTCGCTATCGAACACACATCGCGGAAACCCTGGCGATGCTTTAGCCGTTGGTTGCGGATTCTTAACCCGTTCTTCGAGGGCTTTGACTTCTACACGTTTCTCGGCCAGGGCCTTTAACGTGGTAAGTTGCCCGCGAAGCTGATCGCGTTCTGTCTCCAGAACGCCAGTCCTGTTCTTCTCCAGCTCGAGTGCGGCTACCATGCCGCCATAGTTCGCAGGAGTCCCTGGGCCATATCTGTTGAGCATCAACAGCATCTGGTCCAGCACTGCCATGCGCTGAAGAAAATCATTGATACCGCCATCTGCAGCACCCGGTGTGCCTGTGGCGATAACGCTGATTGTCATCTTCTCCTTGGGGCCTGCTTTCTCACCAGGAGCAGGCAGGTCCCTAGGGCTAATCTTTTTCAGCTCTTTCTGGTAGCCTCGCCCCCAGACGAACCAAACAGAAACTGCACAGACCAGCCCAGGTGTGAAGACCGACCAAAACCGCGTACCAACGTCTGGTACGTAACTTACCACTGCAGCTTGTGCAGTGAATGCGAGTCCCACTAATAGGGGGACCATCCAACTTCGACGATACATGGCATACCTCCAATATCGTAAGAGAGAACCTAAAGCCCTTTCGAGGGCTCCTGAAAAACAAAAAGAGACGCCGTCGCCCGGCGAGATCATGAGCAAGCGAGCTAGGCTGGCTTGCAGTCTCAAGGCAAACAACCGCACGCAAGCGGCAGTTGACTGGACGTTGTCACGACGGCATCTCAGAAACGTGCTGGGGACCGAACCCCACGAACCCCGAACGGGACACGCTTGTAGAAAAGTGTTACTCCATTACAGGTGTTGATCCTGTCTATGTCGCTACGGGCGGCGCCTGCGACCCTCCCCGGAGTCCGGAGTAACGAACCCCACTCATGACGAGTACCCTCGCGGGTGCCGGACCGGCCGGCCAGGTATTGAGAAAAGAACAAGCGTCACCCAACTACAAGCTGGGTGACGCTCTAAAAAAAGAGACTACTGACAGGTGGTCTCCTTTCCTTCAGGGGTTGGTTAAAGCTGTGCGCCCAGGACTTCCACCTGGATCTCCGTATCAATGCACGGCGTATTGAAGAGTTACTACGAGCGCACCTAAAGACTTACGTCGACGTTCCCATCGACGTAAGCATGGGTCCGTTAGGTCCCGATGGGATATCCGCATCAATGTAGTTGACACAGACTACGACGTTACCGCCATCCCATGATTCCGAGCAATTGATACGATGCCGCGGAATAGGCGGGAGTGCTGGTTTGAACCCAGGATCCCCACACAACTTGGTATGAAGCGTGTGTGGTCCACACTCCCAAATGCCCACTCTACCCCTGTGATAAAGGAGAAAAACACAGGGGTATCGTGGGGCTATGTCACAACTTACCAGCAGTAAGTCCGACCACTTTATAATGCCGGATAATGTGTCGTTTTTCAACGATAAATCACCCGGTAGCGACGAGTTTACATCCCGTCAATGATACCATCGAATACTGCTTTGACAGCATTCTGTGCGTCAAGGTGCTCATCCTCTAATTTATTCGAGCATTCTTGACTACACGCCCATCCCGCACCGTCAGGTGATTGGATGGATGGAGACCCGGGAGTAGTCTCAGTACGACAAGCCCGGCAGAGCGTTACAGCCGCGGCTGTATTTTCAGTAATGTGCATATTTCCTCCTTCGGAAATGGACATGCGATAGCAACAGTGTTGTCGAGCTCCGTGCTCAACTCTAAGAATAACTCCGTGATTAATCCCTGTACGGCAGGTTGTTCAATCAGATCGTCGTGTCCTGGGTATAGTCCCTTAGACACCAATGCGTTGCACATAAGGCACTTCGCACGATCGGTTTGAACTTCGAACGCTTCACACTCTCGCGAAACTTGCGGGTGGGGTTCGAGGTGAAGTCCGTACATGGATCCCAGACTTTCTGGATTTTCCGACGACATAGCATACCTCCATGGGGGTCGGGCTCCTTATGGTCTAACTTAAGACCACGCGTCGTGAACTAAACGACGCTCATATTATAATGCCCGAAAAGACGCCATTCTTCACGATGGCGGAGGCTAGATAACGCTACGCTGGATAGTCTTGCGTTGGTCGCTGACCTGCACTTTGATGCCTGTGCATTGTAGCTTGTCTTTGAGTGCTGCGAGCTGGTCTGGCGGTAACGCTATGACTTGCTGCTTGAATGCGTTGTAATCTACTGCGCCGATCGCTTTCTGCGACTTTGCCACAGCCTTACGCTTATTACGCCGACAACCGCCGCACCCGCCTGTGCGGGCCACGACGATAGCCTTCTTGAGCCTGGGCGGGTTAGCAGCCACAGCGAACTCATGGAACGATACATCACTGACCATACGATCAATCACGTTGTGCGATAGTAATACGATTCGTGCCATGGGTTACCTCTAGATAGATGTTGAAGTATAAGCAGCTGCTGCTTCCAGCAATTGCCCGTCCTTCACCGTCTGTACCAGTTCGTCTGTCTGTGTCTTGATAAGCGTCCAGATCGCGTTAGCCATGGACTCACTATCCACGATCATGTCGATCTCGCGGGTCCTGAACCCCGCAGGACTGGTATCGAACTCAGGCTCGGTGATAGGGAGCTCGACGAGGTCGGGCCAGGAGCATACCCCAGAGAATACACTCTCAAGGACGCCCTCCAGGTTCAAAGGCTTCTGGTAGTACCGGAAGACTTCCCGATCGATACCGCAGGAGTCTTCAACCACTATCTTGAGGCGGAAGCCTACAGACGTACCTACGGTGTAGTCACGCTGGAAGTAAGGTTTCATCCTTAACCAGATTTCGTCGGCACAGCTAAAGCTGGATGATGATACTAGTGGCATTCCTCGACCTCCTTGGCAGGAACTAGGGAGTTTCGAACATTATACAGCAGCGCGTTTGTTCTTAGGAACACCACCAGGTTTCCAACCAGCCATACCGGTGTGCATTTCATTTAAGCCGCGACGGCCCACACTGGATGTGAATACGTGCTTCTTATTGTGGTTCCAGGCGGCTGTCCGATAGCCTTGCTGCCATAATTGGAGGGCCACCATGTAGTCGCCACCGTTATGTCCGATTTGCGGGTCAGGTATCTGGGCTTCCCGCATAGCCTCTGTCTCGATCGCCCAGAAGCCCCCTGCCGCGAAGAAGATGTGCTGGCCACTGGCTGCCTCTGTCTTCTGCTTGGTTTGCAGATGCCTGTCAGTCCACCACGGCCGTGTCCTCGCCCACGCTAGCTGTGCTTGATTCATCGTCCAGAACCGCAGGTCGCCGACCATACGGGCTTTCTTACCGTAGTCAGCAATGATCTTCTGTGCCAAGTGCTGATACCACTGCGGATCACGGTTAGCGATCGAGTCATCGTCGAACCACGTGATCCATTTGGTTGTTATTGGGTTTTCCTCGTCCCAGAACAACTGTCGCATTGCTGGGTACTTCTTGATGTTGTCATCATTGTGGATCAGCGTGTGGATTGAACCCTCAGCCTTGAGCCCATCCAGCCAGCCCCGTGTTGGTAGCGCTAGTTGGTTGGTGACGATACGAATCTCGCGTCGCTGGGGTGATGTGGTCTTGAGGATCGATCCAAGGCATGCCCGGTGCATATCAGGGTAGTCACCATACATAAGGATGCAGATGGTCATGGAACCACCGATGATTGGGTGGTCAAAGGGATCCTCAGAGATAGGTTTGGGTCCGCTCGCTTGCTTCTTCTGCTCGCCTTCGAACGCCTCGATGAGCTCAGGGACGCTGGCTTCTGTCGGTACGTCGTCGGCAGCACCTAGAATCTCACCGACCGGTGCAAATAGGTCTACTGCTTTGTTGGCCAGTACCCGCCGCGGAGGTGCCGCGGTGTCGGGAATCACAATCTCACCTGGTTTTCCGATTGGTGGTAAGTCACCACCTTTGTAATAGCTCATGACAGCCTCCACTACGTGGTCAACGGTGATCATTTTCAGGCATCTGGGGATCTGCTGCCCGTAGTCGTCACCTTCTGGGTATCTACAATACGATTTGTTTTTGTCTGGCTCGCTTGAGAGCACCTTGTTCTTCCAGCAGCCTCGATCGATACAGCAATCTAGCTGGCCCTGTGTGTGCAGGTAGCGATGTGGCATGACAACAGGCTGAGCATATGGGCCGAAGATCTCAGTGCCCTCGACATTGACGTATGCCTCCCACCACCAATGCTCACGTCCGCCGGCGATGCAGATGCATGGCTTATCAAACGCCGCGGCAGCGTGCATGAAGAAGGTAATTGGGCAAATGACACCTTCGGCATGTTTAATCAACCACAGTGCGTCTCTCAGGTTCGTCTTACCCACAAGATTCAGGACGCCATCTAGCATGGGGTTGGTGTTCCCGCCGTGATCAGCACCCACCTGCACAACACGTATGCCTTTATCCTGCAGTTTGTCGACAAGCTGCTGCCACCGCGTCATTGACCATGCTTTAGTTGTGAAGTCTGACTTATGGCCTGGGACAATAACCCAGTAACGTCCGCTGATTGGCGGTTTGATCATCTTGTCTGGCGGTAAGTGCAGGTCACCCTTGCTATGTAGCACTGGGACCGCCACGCCTGTCTTCGCCTGGAACTCTCGGTGAAAGGCTGTGACGAAGTGCAGCTTTAGCTTGTTAGCTTGGGCGATGTACTTCCCGTACTCCACTTTGATCTGTTGCATACCCCGCGGCGGACTATCTCTTGCATGACTGCTCGCTACGTGCGGGTTATGGTCCCATAGCGTCTTGCAGTTCGTCGCCATGTGGATTTCATACTTACCTGGGTAGGTGGCGGCAATGTCTCGTGGCAAAGCAGACAGGCAGGTAATATCGCCAGGAGCACATCCTAGACGGAGGCACAACTGTGTGGGAGAATTTGATCCCATGAACAAAATCCAATCATGATAAGCAAGGCTATGAGCGTAGAGCTCAGTCTACTGGGTGCTAGGGTCCGGTGCTAGTAATCCTCACACCCGATTTTGCAGAAGAAGTTGTCGGCGTAGCAATTAATACCAGAGCTCCAATCGTGGGCTATACCCACCCATGTGCCCGTATCTGGGAACATGGCCGGCGTAGTGGGTTCATTAATCACCAGGTCGCCATCCGCCCAGACCTTGATTCTATGCTTACATACGCGGCAACGAAGGCTAAGCGATTGTTCAGCACTCAGCGACATTGAGTAGGTGTAGATATTGGTGTAAACAAGGTAACCACCGCCATCTGACACAGAAGAGACACAAATTTCATCTTGGGTTACTTCTGTGTGCACAGCTATAAAATCAGGCCTAGTGCCTGTGCCTCGCACGATCAACCCAACCAGCCAGCCATTCAGCACGAACTCACCTGAAACCTCATGCACAGTGCTGCCACAATCTACCCAGTACCCGTGATCATGCAGCGACGGGAAAGCACCTGATTCAATATCTAGTCGGCTACCTACGATAAACGCAGCTTGGTCTTCGACGGCTGTCCAGGAGTGCCCTGAGTCCATCGTATGGTCGAGGATGCTGGTATCGTCCTCGTCAGTGAAGGTATCGGCGATCGAACAGCCGCCAAAAGCACCACAAGATGACGAGTTAATTGGTACAGATGGCGATGACTCGCTGTGATCGCACGGGCAGTACCACAAGATCTCACCAAAGAATCGTCCGAGTATTGGCGGGGCGCCGTGTGCCAGCTGTTGTGGTTCGACGATGATGTCGTAATCTTCGTTGAGCTTCCACCGTCCTGGGTCTGTGTAGGGCACCGTGTTGTGTGTGGCACAGTTATTTGCCCGGCCGTCGCTACATTGGCACCACAACCACGCAGCACACCCGTAAGGTATCTCGCAACCCTCGCCACCAGTACCTAGGCCCACAATACCGTTATCAGGTGCTTGGTATACTTCAAGGTTATCGTCCCAGCCAAACCAAGGATAAGCAGGCATCGAGCAGGATGTGCTTAAACTGGACGAGGAAAATGACTCTGAGTCATCCTTCAGTGAGCTGGACGAGCCACAGCAGTAACCTACTGCGATTGTCTCACCGTAAAAGCGGCCATCCACACCATAATCACTTGGCGGGCCTAGTTGCTCCTGCCCGCCGCGGAACACCCATTTACCTGTGCCGTAGTCTGTCAACGACTTATCTGTATCTTCGCAGTCGGGTGTTAGCAGGATATTGCCTTCTGCGTCACCAGAGAGTGGCGTGTACTCGCCCAGCGGGCAGTCTTCGTTCTCTGGTGCCAGTATCCAGACATCCCCCGACGCTACGTTACACACTGCAGACAGTACCCAGTAATACCCGTTCCACCACACGCACCAGCAACCGTTACTGCTGCTGTATTTTGGTTTCCCGCCAAGCATACCGTCACGGCAATACGTGTCGATGATGTCGCAAGGTTCTTCGCGATTGGGGTCGTACGCGCGGAAGCATCGCCCCATACCGACATACGTCGCCTCGTCATTATCGTCGTTCGCACACCACGTCCAGTAGCCTTTTGAGCCTTCGCCCCACGGTTCTGGCGGAAAAATGTACTGCGGCACCTGTTCTGCTTGGTTTACAGTGGGATAGCGGTGCATATCCCACGGAAAGGGGGCACCCACAGGGAAATCTACAGGGCAAGAGTAACTTCCGCCGTCATCGGGAACCAATGACGAGCTAGAGTTATGCTGCGTGTTCGGGCAGCGGCATATCATCGACATTTCGCCAAAGAATGTACCTGCGTAGCCCGGAGGTCCGAGACACGCGTCGCCGCACACGTTGTACCACGCACCGTCCCTGTCGCAGCCTTCGTTCGTCACGTCCTCCATCGGACAGGATGAGGACGATCGTGAGCATATATCCCACTCGTACGGCCAACATGGGCACCATTTCCAGAATGAGCACTCGCCATTGGGGAAACTAAGGCTGGAATCGCCAGGGGTGGGGCTTTTCCAGTCGTAGGAAAATTCTGAGTGTGAGCAGGACTCTAGGTTGACCATTATTCCTCAGGCGATACGAACGCCAATCCTATCTGCGGGGGCACCACGCGGTGCAGTATTGCTTGCAATTCGTCTGTAACCAGTGGCGATGCGAGCTCAACTACTAATTTACTACTAATTTGTGACGAATTAGTAGTTGGGAGCTCAGAATCGTCCAAAATACGGAAACAATCGAATAATGGCGTCCCTGCGGGCGGCTGAGAGCCTGTTTTGAGGCTTACTACGGTTTCAGGCGTCATCCGCCTTATGTGCCGCGATGTCATCAGGAAACGCCCCCTGCGGTCCTCTCCGACGCCCTCTATGACCTCCTCACCGTCAGCCAGCGGAATATCCAGGTATGTGGCCAAAACAGCGGTCAAATTAGTGATTGTGGTGCCACCGACAGCACAATTTGTGATAGCGTTGGTGGTATCGCGGTATCTCTTCTGCGTTGCATCCGAAATAACGACGTTCATGGCGTGACTGATCGATCGATCGACGTATTTGCGATTAAACAGGCCTCGGAAGCCCCAGAGGTACACTGTATCGTCCATTTGTGGGATTCTGTCGTCTTCAAAGGGGTCTTTAGCGAACTCTAGACGATTAGCGTTTAAGCGGTAATCGATCCCCTCCTGCAGCATCAGCGTGGCGTCGGTCATCCGATTCATCATCACAGGCATACTTAGCAGTCCAGGCGGGGCTGGGAACGATTTCTCGGTGCATTCAGAGCCTTTGAGCTGAAATAGGGTCCAAACCTCGGTATGTGCAAGGGGGACTGTAAAGCGGCTCGCGCACGCGGCTGCTTCGTCCAGGTTCTGCTTACTTTGCTTAATTAACTCTAAATTAGCCTGCACGAGCGCAAGAAGGGGGGCGCGCCCCCCATAATAGAGGGTCCAGAGTGATCCGAGCAAGCCAAGGACGTGCGCAGGGTCATCGCGGGTGAGTTCAGGGTATTTGTACATGGTCACTGCAATTTGATCAGAATATCACGGTTTAAGTAGGCTGCACACGTCTTATCGAAGGCGTTGGCCATCTCGAATGACACATCTTCAACACCATCTATGTCTTGCACCGCCCGGACCAGTTGGAACTGCGTGGGTGGCGTGCCAATGGGTAATCCATTCACATATTTAGCTAGGTTTTCGTGAATGGCGTCATGGTCAGCGAAGCCTTTGGCCTTCACCTGTACGTCGACCTGCACGGGAGTGGCTGCCATGACTTTCACACTTAGCCCGGGCTGTCTCACATCTGGATTATCCAGATATTCCTGGATGTCAGCGATGTGGCGAGCCCAAGGCCCGTCGATCCGGATGTAAATGTCCAGGCAACCACCGACAGACACGCCATCAGCGTTATGGTCGCGGGTCATCTCGTCATCACGAGCTCCGATAACCGCAATATCCGAAACGTCGACGCCACTCTGATGTACAAGTGCCTTAATGCAATCTACGTTGGAAAATCCAGGGGTAGCGAGGCTAACTCTAAACTGGTCAACGAGTTGCTTATTTGATTGGGGAGTCACACCGCCGACAAAATCAGCTGTCGCATACGCGTCGACGAAGCCCGGCGGGCGTATCAAGGGCACCAGCTTGTCAAAACGATGCAGCATGGCGGCTGGGTGCACTTCATTGGCAATTACTGGGATTTGTACGCTGTATGTGCCTGCTTCAAGCTGTACCGCCGCGACATCATGCGGTCCGCGGACCTGTGGCTTAACGATAACCTTCTGTGTCACGTAAAAGAACTGCCCGTTCGCGCGAAACTTGGTATTCGTACCAAAACTATCACCAGACGCGCGATTAAGCACGACAGTGATGGTTCCTGTGGCTTTTCTGGAAATCTTACGGTGTACCCGGAAGTTAGACGCCAAGGCGTCGACCGCTGCGGGGAGTGCACTGCTGGGGTCTACCGCAACATCGCGGGCACATAGTGAGTGCTGGAGCTTGTCGATCGCTTGCATGCTGCAGCCTTGGAAGATGGCGTGCAGCTCCGTGACCAAAGACCCGACGACACCGCGGTCAGCGTTCAAAGAAGGACACTTCTCTTCGATCATCTGCAGGATTATCGCGTGTGCAAACTCCACATGCTCTGCATCTAGCTCATCAAGTCCCGGCCAGTACATCGTATCTCCTAGATCGGTATCGGTAACGTGAATAGCAGTGAGTCTGCTTGTGTCTCTAACTTGCAACGCAGCTGCACAGTCCCTGGCTGCACAACAATCCGCAGTATCTCCAGCGATTTGAACTGCCTCTCTGGTGGGTCCTCATCTGTCTCTTGGCTGTCCATAGCCATTTTGACTTGGCTCTGGCAGAGTGAGAATATACGTAACACATCTGCTTCGTTACTGATGTCACCCTGCCGCCAAGCAGACATAAACGCACAGGCCCGCTGAGCGTCGCGATCAAACGCATACCTGGCACTGTCAGTCTCGGACAACAAGATCATCAGCACCCGCTGCAGGACATCGAAAGTACCCTCAGCAAGCTGTCCATCATCATACTGCGGGATAATGAAGTCATCAACGAGTTGCCATGCTGTAATATCGGTGCTCATGCGTTGAATAAATCCGTAACGTAGTTTTCAACACCTGCCTTATGTACGCCATCTACCGTGTCGCCGTGAGCCATGCGTCGGCCAGCGACATGCAGCATGGCGCGGGTAGGTGTTTTGTGCCGCTCGCGAAACGATCGCTCCATCATGCCCATGTAACCAATTTGTATGTGTGATCCCATGATGCCTCGAACCTCGTCACTACCGGTACCATCATACTCTGCCGTGTACAGCCCATTAGGTCCGATACGATCGAAAGGGTCGCTCATATCGGACGGGTCGACGGAGTCGAGGGACCAGCCAACAGCGGTCGGTACCATCCACACCCGCTGTGTGCCGGCATCCTTATAATAATCCGCGATCGAGTCCGAGAACGTGCACATCGACGTCATTAAGATGGTGAATTGTGCGTCAACAGCTAGTGGCATTAGATCATCCCCAAGTCTTCTCGCTTGTCCAGTTTTGCTTGAATCTGGGCCATGCGATGGCTTACGGCGGCAGGGCTAATTTTCAACATCACAGCCACCTGACTGGGCTTGGTTGGCTGATGTCCGTGCATTCCGAGCACACGCTCCATAATGAACTGGTTAGTCTCATCGATGTCATCGTAGATAAGCTCCTCCCACGCGTCTGCGGGTTTTGCTAGCGATCGAACCCGCGGATCGTAGCCACCAAGGCCCTCCTCGCCACCACGCGAAATCGTACTCTCCGCGAGTGGGCGCTCACTCCCTCTGATGTATGCGAGGCGTTTAAGCGACAAATTCGTGTAATCCGCGAGTTGCTGGTCTGATGGAGGATAACCCAGGCTCTCTTCCAATTCACGTGTCGCAGCGTCCGATCGCATCTGATCGAGAGCTACCTGCTCTGGGACACGGATGACCTGCCGCTGCTGGGCTGCCACTCGGCGTAACCGCTGAAGGCGTGACATGAGGTGTGATTTCAATGTGCCCCGTGCTGGATCATACGAACTGAAGGCGTCGGCAGCCATACGCTTGGCCTGTGACTTAATGTTCGTGCTCCTGGCAGACGTACCCCCGTACGCTCGCACCGCTGAACTCAGCACCGGTTTGACAGCTTTAATCAGCTGCCCAGTGTTCGTAGGGGATGGATCAGCTACCCAATTGTCATATGGCAACTGGTAGTCAGGCTCTAGCATATTCTTTGGCATGGGTTTCTCCTGTTAACAACTACCTATCATGGACGGACAAGAAGCGCCGCCGAGATACAGATTGTAGTCACCGTCAAACGCCTGGCTATATAGCGGATGTGCTGTAACTGTGTAATTGTCGCTGTAATGCTCAGCTTCTGTACGTACATGGGTCAGCCGGAAGCCTGTCTGACACCGCTGGTGCTGTGCATCGAAGAAATGCGATACACGCATCACCGCACCGTACCTTTTCTCGCCGCCAGTAGGAAGTAAGCTACCTTCTGTGCCTTGGAAGGATATTGTAGACCCCGGTGAGATGTCGAACCGCACGGCTCCTACAATATCACCATACCGCTGCCTGAGTAACTCATTCACATACGTGGCGTGTGCGAGCTCAACGAGTAATATCTTCTGGTCACCCTTAACAGCATCAGGGTCCTTAGGGTTAGCGTCTTTAGTGCCGACCCCCGGGTGGTTGAACGCGTTACCTCGCACATCCGCGAGTCCCGCTGCATTACGCGAATATACGACGGGGAGCATGTATTCAGAGAGATACTTGGGTGCTCGCTTAATGATCACCATACCGTCATCTCTTCCGATGTACATCCCACCCATGTCACCATTAGTTACGCTGTCGTTGTGCGACAGATTACCGCCTGATTTCGCGCCTTGTCCTGCGAAGTACCCTACACCGCGGATAGGGCGTGGCAGGTGACAATTGAGGTCTTGATGACTCATATCTCTAGCGAGAAGCGTGGCAGCGCCGCCGCCGGGGTTCCACTCAGCCCGCAGACCAGGGACAAAGGGTACGATCGACGCCCTATCTGGAAATGGTATTAATTTGAAGTGGTATTTCCCCGACAGCTCGCCAACGATCTTATCCCAGAACGTGGTGTGTGCCATCGCGTTCATGGTATTACCGGCGTTGGACGGCGTTAGCGTAGACACAGCAATATCGTCAGCGATCGCCAGAGCAGCATGATTTGCGTCAGCACCGCCTACATTAAATGGTAATGTAGGGGCACCCGGTCCCGCGTTAATCAGGTCTAACGCAGCTTTGGCTTGAAACTTCGTACTATCGTTCTTATCCCCTGCGGGGAAATACAAGATGTTGATGCGATCTTTACACGCAAGCTCATCAAACCAGGGCTTCAATGCGTCACCCCAGAGGTCCTTCTGAATATTAGGGCCTGTGCAGACAGATTGTGCGGCAGTACGTACAGTTTGATGCGTCAACGAGCCACCACTCCCATCCATCTCGATCTGACTGTTGAAGATGAAATCCGCAGGGTTATGCGGGTGGCTTGTAGAGCTCAGTGTCGATGCAAAGGATAAGGCTGAGAGCCAGTGCGTGCCTTCGATCGTCATGGCGTAGCCGGTATGCGTACGGCGGTAGCCTACACCCGTAACCCAACCGCAGAATAGTTTGTACGTACCTGCAGGCCAGATACCTGCGGAGTCGCTGCTGGCCAAGGTGGATGTGACCCAAACAGTGAGTGGGACCTGTAGCTGCAATCCCGCTGTCGCACCGTGCGCGGTTGACGGCAAGTGCGGAAACACAGCTGTATACCCGACGGGAAGCACAGCTGTGCAGCTGGGAATGTTATTCATTTCGTAGTTGCAAGCGAACTGCACCAGCTCGACAACAGTGCCGTCGATATCTGCCCACAAGTTGAAATCAATTGAGGCGTAAGACATTAACGTGCCCTTTCTGTGGCAGCTACGACGGCCAGCATAAGCCCGCCTAGTTTATATGGAACTTGATCGTGTTTCTTCCACAACTCGTAGAATGTGCGATTGGGTTCGATCGACAGGTCGTCGAACAGTGCGATGTCGTCATCAGGTGTCAGTGTCGTCTGTAACTCAGGTATGAAGACTGTCAGATCTATGTCCACCTTCCCGAAGTACTTATCATCAAACGGCAGGTAAGTTACACGGCCGTCTGTCGCAAGCACGTGCTCTTCTAACTCTGACGCATGTAGTAACTGCATAACCTGCCAGATACGTAACTGACTGACAGGAGTGCGACCCCAGAGGATTCGCTTGATCTTCTGCACAACCGGCGGGCACGCCATCGGTGTGAAATCAGGTGGTACAAATTCGTCGCTAGGGTGTTTATGTGATCTATTCTGCAGCAGCGTTCGCACGTGGTTGATCATTGGGAGATAATCTTAAACTTAAATTGGAATTGGGATAGTCGATTTGTAGGGTCCAGGTAAGCAAATGACCCACCAACTAGGAATGCCCATAAGGTGAAACCTGCGAAGGTGATCCCGACGGGCGCTCCTGTGACAGAGATTGCGTATGTGTTGTAGTAGGCGATAGCGTTTGTCAGACCATTTGTTGTTCCAGTCGGGCATTCCTTAAGTCCTATGCCAGTAACAGTCATATCACCCATCTTCTCGCCAAACAAGTAAACGTAGGTGTAGTTACGCATTGTAAGGAGGAACTGGTAGTTACCTTGTGTGCTGGCGCTAATACCTGTAAGCACAGCGTTCTGTGCAGACGCACCGCTAGTCCAGCCGCCTAGCCCGAAGGTGAGCGTGCCCATCGTCCCTGACCCTGTAAACACTTGCATGATGCCAGGGTCACCACCAACACCACCGAATATAAATGCCATTCCATTGGCTCCTATTATGGCCCCATCGTTGAACCCATTCCCGACCCTGTATCGGGCACATCACCTGCACCGTGCACGACCACGGAAACGGTACCATCGATTTTCACCTTTGGAATACCGCCACTGCCGTCGCTGTCACTGCCGCTGGCATCTGTGTCTCCACTACCGCTTGCTGGTTTCTTAACGCCACCAATCACTTTGGCAAAGAACTCTGCGGCACTTTTAGTACCATCCTTGATACCGTCTGCGAGTCGCGCCCACGGGCCTTTTTGCCCCTGATCTGCGGTATCTGCTTCTTCTTGCGCTTTTGTTGCTGCCCTGCCCTCTTGATCGGCAACACCGCCTGCGACTTCATCCCCATGCAGCGACACAGCGTGGCCAATGCCGCCCTTATAGCCCTTCTTCCTTACCGACATCCCTGCAGCACTCACGCTAACACGTGCGGCGTTCTGGGCCTGCTGTTCGTTCATGCCGTCAGCTTGGTACTTAGCCGCCACTGCGTCTATCATTTCCTTACGCGACTTCCCGCCCATGCCTTTCAATGTTTCTGCGACCATAGCCCCAGCGTTCATCGTCTGCTTGGTCGAGAATGCTCCACCTCCGGCTGCACCCATCGCGTTGGCAACGTCACGCTGCATGGATGGCGCGATATCCGCGTTCCATTGGCTGCCGCGGACAGCACCAGCTACAGAGTCCCCGTGATTCGCAAGGTTCTCCTCGCGGTTGCTCATAATCGTACTGGCTACGTTCATATTCATACCACTCTTTTTAAGCATGCTACGGAAGGCACCGTCACCCATGGCCTCGTACTTACCTTCTTTCAAGGACTCATATTTTTTCAGTGCTTCGCCCTCTAGCATACCTGCCTCACCCATTTCCATCAGTGCTGAGGCGTTTGCCGCTGTATTGCTCCGCCCGGCCTGGGCTGTAAGCACAGCATCTTGCTGCAGCAGCGTATTCGAACTAACGCCAGCCGCCGAGACATAGCCTGCACCTTTATCACTGTTCAAGAAGGCACCGTAAGCGGCAGCGTGTGAGCCCCCTACTGTCCCTGACTGCATGTTACCGCCAAGCGCGGCCGAACGAGCGCCAGCAATCTGCATCAAGCCCTGGCCTTCCCCGAGACTGAGCCCTGCCGCCCTGGTGGTCTGCTTGAATTGGCGTACCTGCATACCGAGACCTGCAGCATTCTCGCCAGCGGACAACCTACCCATCGATAGCTGATCGAGCGTCGTCATTCGTTGTTCGGGGTTCATTGCAGCATAATGCCCACCCAGGTCACGAATAGCCGCAGAACCGTGTGACAGGTCCATCGTAGCCTTTGACGCAGCTTCACGGGCTTCTGTCCTGCCCATACCGAGTAACTGTGCACCTGTGGGTGCAATACCCATGTTGCCGGCACCGCGAAGCAGGGCACTACCTTCGGAGTACCCGATTCCCATGGTCTGGGAGAAATCACCACTGTTCCCGCCGTAGAGCTGGCTGCTGACGTCCTGCCCAAGTGTAACAGCTCGGTCTGTGAGCTGGCCCGAATTCAAGCCATTGCCTCTCATCATTGAGGCATAGTTGGAGCCCATCCCGCTCATCCCTGCGCCCGGACCCATCATATCTAACAGCTGTGGAGACGCCATCGACAGGTACGGCATGGCAGCGCCGACAGCCTTAGAAATATCCTCAGTCTGCAGGTTACCGGCACCAAATATGCTCTCGTCGAGCACACCCATCCCAACAAGCCCGCCATTCGTACTGCCGGCGCGGCCTTGGATTAGCTCTTGGACGTGCTGTGTAGCTGCAGGCCCGCCGAGACCCATAGCTGCACCCATTTGGCCTTGGCCAAACTCGCGAGCCTCTAAGGTGTCACCCAGTGGCTGGTTAGGGTTCCATTGCCCTAAGACCATACCGGGAGGCAGGAGCTTAGATCCAAACATTTGGACCATCATGTCCAGCATCGCGTTACCGGAATAACTCCCGCTTGGCTGATTTGGGCCCTGAAACGATCCCACGGCGTTGCTCCTTCCAGATGGCTAATTGTTTTGCGATGGCTTCCTTGCCCTTCTCGCTACGCGGAGCAGGGAACCGTTTTAAGTAACCTTCACGTAGTGCTCCAATCGTATCTTGCAGTGTGTCATCACCGAGCTTCTCCCACGGCATACGTTCTTTGGCCATGCTGCTCCTAAGCTGCTCCAACTGGCGATGATGCAGCTTAAAGGTGTCATCCTCATTGCTGTAGTCGATCAACGCCAAATTGAAGTCATGCTGATGTTTGTAATACTCCACCCACAGCGAGCTCTCGATATGATCGACAACCATCCTGATTCTCTGCCAGTATTTCAGGTCTAATATGTCGCCACGGAGATCAAGCACGCCCGTACAATAGGCGTGGAGCATTAGACCTGATAATCTCCGCTTCCGAAAAAATTAGGGTCACTCGCTTTAGCTTCCAAAAACTGCACCAAGTTCTTAAAGGTCACCCACTCCACGCCAACGATACTGCGAAGACTGTCGGTGGTGAACACCTCGTTGTTGAAGTAGTTGTATACCTCCACGATTGGCGGGACATCACCTTCTGCGATTTTACCTAATTCAGGGAAGGTAATCGGACCCGTATTTGGTCGTGAAACCATCTCGATACCGGCGACCAGCTTGTATCCCTCGACAATACGCGTGTATTGCAGGATATTTGTGATCTTGTCTTCCGCCATTTCAGCGTCAGCTTGCGAGATAGCCGCATCCACCTCTAGGGGGGTTAGTGTGCGGAACACCACGGTGATACGCCCACCAAACAGCGAGACTTCCTTGCGGAACCGCCCACCATCTAATACGCAAGCCAGGTAGCCAGCGATATCCAGCTCTGTGGGCTCAGGTACCGTCTTATTCAGATCGAAGTTGCATCGCGGGCAGTATGTTGTATGCCCGGTCAGGTCTGCACCGACATCAGGTGAATCTTGTTCAGGTGAACTAATTTCAGGCTGTGGTTGTGGCTGTGTTTCCTCTGCCTTGATCTTGAACGGTGTCGTAGCCTCACGCACGGGCATATCCCCGGTGGACTCTGGCAGGTCATTGATCAGTTTCATCACGCTCGGGTTGCGTTGTGCCTCTACAGCCGCCGCGTGCTCGGCAGCAGCAATCGCCTGGGCTGCTCCAGGGGTGGCCATCACACTGGGTGGCAATGACGGCTCCTGTGCTAGTTTCTTATCTTTGCGTTGCTTTCGTGCAGCGTTCACGCGGTCTTGGAGTTCATCCATCTCCGCGAATGTCTGCTCAGCCGCAGCGAGCTCTTCTGCACTCATCGCACTGACGTCGACAGGCTCAGGCGGATCAAGCGGAGGCGTACTTGGGTCCATCGGCACTATCCCTGCATAGTCCTCCTCGCTGTTGCGGAACTTATCCACTTCTGCTTGGAGTTGTTGCCCGACCTGTGTGCCTCGTAGGTTGGGCACAGAGTCACCAGGTTTCCACCCGGCTTGCTCGACCAACTCACGTTCACTCTCAGTCAGGGATTCTGTGTCCTTTACGTCGTCCATAGGGATACGCCCAATGACTGTACCGGGTGCTGAAGGCAAGAAGCCTGCAGCTGGGGTACCGACTGGAGGTGGGACTGGAAATTTAGCCATCACTTCACTCCTTAATTGCCAATGTGGTAATAGTTACCGTCAATTGAAACATCAGTTAGTTGTGCGTTCAGTGTGCATGGAGACTCGTAGTCCGACCCGCGGTCTGTAGCGTACAAATCGCTTGCTGTGCTTGTAAGCGACAGGTTCACCCGCTTAAACCTTGAAGCAGTAACCAATGGGTCCTTGCCAGGGAACGGATAGGTATCCCAAGCTGCCTTGTTGCTCTCTACTAGATTCTCACTCCACTGATTTATTGTATCACCATTTTGCCGGGCCATCTGTGCCCAGCGTGCCTCCCAGAGCGTAAATCCTGACGACCCGTAGTCACCTTCTATCCGCATATCAAACCAAGCACTAGCGACCACAGCAGGGTTTCCAGGTCTGTTGGAATCGTACCACATATCCTGGAGATCGATTGCCCACCGCCCTGAGCTCCATGTGCGTAGCGTGGCTTCGTAATTGTGGCCCTTGTTGATAGCAGCCGTTACTGTGGTTGGGTCAGCCTTGGTAACAAGACCACCACTTCCCGAGTAGAAGTGCCCAGTACCCACAAGCACGTTATCTTTGACCAGGTGTGACCCGTAGTTCAGGATATCCCCATCGACATAGACGTCACGACAGAGTGTAGCCCCTGCCTCGGTGAAGAAGTTAACCTGTCGCGTGTTTGCTGTTTGAGGCCACGCGTGCATGACTGCACATTGCACCCAGTGCTTAACGTACTGGCTGCGTGTGACAATATCACCCTTACCCTTGGTGTCGAGAACGATGTCTCCTTCTTTGGGTTGTGTGGCAAAACATGAGCTTGGGCCTGATGATGGCGGGCCTTGCGCGAGTGCCGCCGTGTCCATCTTAGTCATCATGTAAATGTTACGAGCCCAAGTAACAATCTCTGAGTTCTTAGCCTTGAATACGATACCTGTGTGTTCCGCATCCTCGCCAACATACGCCCACGCGTATTTCGATTTACCGGGACCTTCGCCGTAACCAACGGCGAGCGTGTCAGCATGTCCTCGGCTTTCGATGAAGACGCCGAAGGGGCCTTCACCATTACCGCCGAGCATGTTCAGGTTTTCCTCAGCTTTGATGCGAACATCTTTCTCGCTGGCTGAGATATCCACAGAGTTCCAAGCTCGCAGGCAGATGTCACGACCACCCCAGGCGATGAAGTTACGCCCCGGTGCCGCGAACACGTCGCCAGCACACTCTAGGAAGATATTACCGCCTGTCATGCGGATCTCAGAGCCCCAGCCATCGCCAATACATACACCACCTTCATCTGTGATGGTGAAATATGCGGTATTGCGATACGCCTCGACGCTACCGCCTGTGCGATGGTCAAACATGAGCGTGTCGCTTGTAGGTACGTCCAGGTACCATTGGTACTGACTATTCAGGTCTGACCAAGTGGGGATCTCTTGATTGTAGCTTACGTGGTCGTATTGGCTTTCCTCGGGGTAGTAGTAATCATACTCATGGTAATGGAACGCATTTGCACCCTCCCAGTTAAACAGGTGCGCATGTAGATCCTGCATCACGCAGTTGCGGTACAACGCCTTCTCGTCATCGGAGACAGTACCGCCGATGGCCGGAGTCGCGTCGACAAGGTGGGAGGAACCGCTGCCGAACTGATCAGATGCTTTGTAGTTAGTAGGGGTGTCCCCGTCTGCATCCTGTACGCGTTTGATGCGTTTAGGTACAGGGATAATGGGACGCTTAGCGATAGTGAAGCCCAGAGCAGACCTGATACCCCAGTGCCCTGACATGTTGATCTGTGACTCATACAGCCCGATCGGCCTGTAATCAGTATCTGTGTACCGGTGCTCGTCTTCCATCTGCCCGCCGCCACTCAGCGTTATCACAGGCGCACAGACTATCTGCTTCTGGGCCTGACCTAAGTACCCGCCATACGTGCGGAAGCGATGGAAGGGCTGCAGGTCATCATAAGTCGGCTCGATACGCCCGTAGTGCGGACTGGTGTTTTGGCTGAAATCAGCTGATTGCTCAGAGTGCACATCGTACGGCCCGGTGAGCATACCCGAGTGCTCCCACGGATACGTTGCGATGCCGTGATAGTACATCGTCTCGCCTTCATCGTCGTAGACTTCTCGTTCTGTAGGCCCAGCCCACTCCTGGAACTGCTGCCCGGCGATACGGCATAACCCGTCCCAGTAGAAGCACCAGATGCCCGTGTACTCGTCAGCACGGAGGAAGCCCATGTACGAGTCCAGGTGAATCATGGTACCCAGCTCGCTCGAGCGGTTGAACTCCCCGATCTCGAGACTGTCGAAAGGTGTGCGTCCAGACCAGTCGGTGATACCGCCATTGAGGCTCATGGTCCCTTGAGTACCACCGAGGTTAAATGGTTCATGGAAACCTGTCTCAGTATGCAGGCCTGTGTTCGAGCCTTGGCTGATCGCATCGCCAAGGCACTTAGCAGGATCCCACATAAATCCAGGTGCGCACGCAATGATGACGCCAGATGCAGCGGTGGCCGAGCGGATGAAGTACACGCCCGAGCCGACTGTCAGCGTGTCGGCATCGTAAACACCGATAGGGCTGACACCACCACTAACACTCTTAGCGCAGTCGATGGTTGGGCCACCGCCATCAGGCTGTACGCGATAGCAACGTACGAGAGGGAGAGCATCGACAACAAAGCCGAACTCCCACTGTGGTGCCTGGGCCAGGTCTGTCTGGGCGCTGAGCATAGCCCCGCCAGGATCTGAGACGTGCGTCTGATCCCCGTCTAGGTTTGGGCACATGCGCGCAAACCAATCCACGGACTGGCCAAGCCGCCCTACATTTTCAAGCCCTTGGGCAAGTAAGTCTAAAATTGACATGTTTGTGGTCCGGTTATGGGCTCCAGGGCCCTAGAGGACAAGCCTCCAATACCACGCCACCACCATTACGTGGTGAGTGTGTACGTCATCCACAGGAAGAGGAAGCCAATTTGTTCGTTAACGACCATGTCTTGGGACGAAATGGCACCGCCGTAGCTGTTAAGCACAACACCATTCATAACCAAGGTCACGGAGTCATTGCCTCCGCCCTGACCACACTCAACCTCAGCGTCAACGGTGAGGGTGTTGGTATCGGCGTAACAGACATTACCATATTTCGTGAAGAACGCAGCAGTAAGTGCTGACGGTCCCATAACACGGGCCATACTTCCTTGGCCTTGAGTTCGTCCACTCACAAGCACGATGTCAGTTGAGGTCACATCATACAGACGACTAATGTTCTGCATGTACCCCCACTGTAGTTGTTGGACGAGGAGTCCAGTGTACTTGGAGTCGAACGTAATGGAGGCACCATCCGCGGCGAAAGCACCACCATACGTTACGGTATTTGAAAAAATGTCGGTAGCCATGAACTACCTCCTTATAAAACAAGGACTGCCACTTCCCTGTGGTCTTGGCTTTATACCGTTGCCGGCCGGCACCTTATGCGATCACCGTCTGATGTACATCTATCGTGGGGGTGCTCCGATCACTTCCGAAACCGGTCGGGATCGTGAGTTTTACATTCAAAACCAAACTACCTTCGAGGAATACGTGTCGACGCATCACCTCGATATCTCCTGCTATCAGTTGAGCACCAATGGAGGTAGCCTTGCGTCCAATTAATCCCTCCATCGTCTTCCGTAGTTTACCAGCAACGCGGGCTTGGAACCGACCCGTAATTGCCACAGTTTGCATTGCTTTCCGCAGGGAGTCGCGTAATCCCCTGTTAATCGAGTCAAGATTCGTGACAATTGCCTCAGCACGCGAACCGGGATCGGTCAATCCGGCAGTAGTGATGGCACGCCGTGTGATGATGTTATCACCCTGCTGTTCCACGACCCACACCCCGCATTCAGCCATCATATCCAATTGATCGCTATCTAGGCGAGGGGAAGCTGGGATATGCGAGATACCCAGCAATTGAACACCCGTTAGGTCCCGGTGGGGCACGCAGCCCGATCGTAGCCCAGCCAACGCTGCACATAAGCACCAGCCGCCAGCGTACCTGTCGTCGTCATAGTTGACCGTCAGCGTGTTTGGCCATACTGCTCTGATACGTTTATTCCTGTAGGAGGCTGCCTTATCTGCGATTGCTGTGGCTACACCGTCAGCATCCAATCTTCGCCATATGTGGATAGCCACGGGGCCTGTATGGTCAAATTGATCGCCCTGTAGGCGTATGCTGTCGTCGTTAACGACTTCCTCAATTACGTACTCGTCGGCGCCATGTACGTGTAATATGTCGCCTTTTTCCACTCCCAGCGACATGAATCGGGCATTTCCCGCAGGCACCTCGACTACAGCACCGCCACCTGTGCTAACCAATTCCCCAGCCAACGGCTCGAAATCGACGCTGTTGCTGGCATCTGCAATCACACGCCTGTTGGGGGTCGCCAGCGAGAACCACGCCACACACTCTCGGCCGACTTCTGGTTTGGACCGTTGATCCACGAAGTCAGTGACTGCAGTGAGGACCTCGGGGTCTGTCGTGCACGGCACAATGCTGTAGCCATCATCTATACGGTTGAGAGCGGCAATCCATGATTGTGTGGCCAAGGGCTCGGGCACTGCGATGTAGGAGACAGGGCGTCCGCCAGCGTTGAGGAAAGCCAACGACGTAGCCATTTTCAGATCATTCTCGCTGACGACATCTCCGCGGATAGCCTGGAGATCCTCATCGCAGTGGATCGTCTTAACAGCGGCAGCGTCGGTACTGTACCAGATTTTGTAGGTGATCGCGATGTCAGCCTCGATAACAGGCAGAGCGATCGGTTTATTGTCGGGGGCCCACGCTGATGTCAGCAATCGCAGATCGCGAGGTATCGTGAATCGCTCTTTGGTACAGGAGGCCTGCGGTAGCGACACATTGTTTATCAGCAGACAGAAGTCTACATCAAACACAGCGGCTTCCCGGCAATCCACAGGGATATTGCGACTCAGCACCAGCGTAGAGAACCCATCATCGCCAGGCATGACTGCCATGATCTCAGCACTACGCCCCGGCAGTTTGACAATATCACCTACGCGGAACCCACGGGCACCTGCCACCTCAGTTTTAACACCTAGGTGGTTCGGCTGGGTTGCAGCCACGGGCGATGCCTCAGCTTGGGCGTATCTGAGCAAGACGTTTGTTGCTGTGACGCTGGCCCCGCGTGTGTCAACGATAGCGTCATCAGGCAGCTGCGGGTACGGATATGCAGCAGCACCCCCGGTATATGTACCGACAGGTTCGTGGCTGAAGGTTTGGGCATTCTCGCCGACAATGACAACGCGTTGTGAAGCTAGTACGTTTACGCCAAACGTGTGCCCCTCTCTCATGACTTGCTCATGAGTGAAGACAAAAGACATGTATCTCTCCTTTAAGTGTCCTCAGCGTCTCTGTATGTCTGGAAGAGCTGGGATAGTCGTAGATCCTCAAGCGGAGGAACGTGCTTACGAATAGTCCACTGCTCACTCCAACCATACGCCACCGTGATCGGTACAGCGTAATGGTTTGACGCTTCTTTTACTATAGTTACCGGTCCAACGTCGACTAACTCGAACAGCAGCAGCGAGAAGTACTTCCGCATAAACGGACCCCAATGCATCAGGAAGCGGTACGTCTCTGCTGCTAATGTTTCCGCTTCCCCGCCGTTTGGGGCTATACAGAACATTGTATGACTTCCACGCCAGAATTTCACGTGCTGGGTGTTACCATCGCTGTCGACACCTGAGTTGGCCATTGTGAGTCGTTTCAAGTGCTTCCAGGCGTTTCGCTTCACCACGATGGCCGGACGGTTCTGGGTGCGTGTGGGTGTCCAGACAGTAGCGTCTTCGATCAGGATGCCTGTTGTGTCCGACGCTGTGGTAGCTGTAGCTGTAGTTTGGGTGAACAATCGCTCACGAAATACATCGTGCTCAATGTTGTCTGCTGAGGAGAAGTGCTTGCGCAGCTCTGTGATAAACAGCCCAGTCATGATCTGGGGTCGTGGCCCGAGCGAGCACAGGTTGCTTTCTTGGAATGTTCTGTCTTCAGTCATCAGTTAGCCCTACTTTTTCTTGTGCCACTGTTCTGGACCCTTATCCTTACCGACAGCCTCCATGAATCGATCGATGCTCTCGAACACCTCCACATCAGGTATCCACTCATGGATACTGATCTTTTCCAGAAAAGGGTGCTCCACCTCCTGCTTCTTCTCTTGTAACTTACTTTGCTCAGTCATTAGCTGCCCTCAGTGGGGTCTATAGTGTAGATGACGTCATTGAACTCAGCCAGCCGTAGCTCGGCGGCGATAACGACAGGTACACGGTTGACTTCAGCGAGACTCTTCACAGCATGCACGACATAACGACGATCGCTATTCGCATCGATCCAGATGTCGTTCCTGTGCATCATAGGCGGTGCGACGAACTTAGCCATCAAACCGATATCATTGACAGTACCCGTCTGGCTACGCTTGGTGTCGTTACCCTCGGGCTGAATATCGATCATGGTATCTTGGACGGCGGTCCAGTACCCGTCTGTCATGCCTGTACCGTTGCATGTCGTACAGTCGGAGTTGAGGATACCCTTGGTGATAGGGTCTATGCAGACCGTACAGGCCGTCCCGTACAACTTACGCTTCATCAGATACCCAGGCAAACTGGTGAGCCCGCGTGCCTCTAGGGTAGCTCTACGGCGAATAGCACGTGCCTGTAACCACTGACGCTTGGACAGCTTGCCAAGCACCTGGGCCTCATTGCTCGTGTACGTGTCCTCGGGCGTCGTCAGGACGACCCGGTAGCCCAGACGAAGCGATTTACCATACTGCCGCTGCGTGTCATCAATCGCTGTGTAGGCGTTGACTACCGCAGAACCTACGTTAGACCATGTCTCGCCACCACCGTCCCGATTAACCTGCAACTGGAATGTCCAGGGCTGGGTATCCAGAAGGCTCTTACGTACCTCCCATGTCACCGTGGCCGAGCCGGGCACAGCGTAGTCGACATAGATGCGTTCAAACGCTTCAGTGCTGCGAGTTAATGGCATGATTTTGATCTCATGAACAAGATTAGTCTTCGAGCAGTAGCATTTTCACTTGCACATCAGCGGTGTCAGCCTGCCATCTGATTGTTACGCCAGGCTCGACTCTGAGGCACGCAGGCTCTCCAGGCTCAAGACGACCACAGGCCACCATGGTTCCAGACTTCGGACCCCAGGTGACGTAGTTAGTTTCGTCGATGTTAAGCAGGAAGAGCCACCCCATGACGGTAACGTCACCGACGGGCATATCTTCCTCAGCGGCAAAGCCCACGGATACCAACGTACCGTGCATACCAATCGCATCTTGATCGATCTTCACGGCTCCTGGCGAAAATGACTCAGTGACGCCGTTGGCTACCGACCCTGTAACATTGACGTTAATTACGTTAGTGGCCATGATTGGCTCCTATTACTGTTGAAAGCCGTAACCACTGCCCAAGGTGGAGAAGCATTGACCTGCGTTGATACGGGCCTTCTGGTGCATAACCAACTGACGGAAGAGCGCGAACTCCTCTCGCACAGCCGCGTTATACTCGCGATGCCGGTTCTTGTCGTCCGAGGTCACACCGCCAGAGCTGTGCTTGAAGTGATTACGCCGATAGTGTTCTTCTGCCATCTGGAACAAGAACAGCTTGGTACCCCGTGTCCAGATCTCCCGGAACGGGAAGGTAATTGTTGAGTACCGGGCGATCGCGATGATCGGTGGTTGCTCGTTCCAGTAGTTGATCGTACGGATAGCAGCGTGGCACATCTCCACGATGCCATAGTCGTACTCCTCTGTGAGCTCGTTCTCGTACGGGCTGTTATCCCGTAGTGCGAGCCGCAGTTCGTCGACCGCCGGCGGGCCGTGTACGTAACTGGATGGACTGGCTGTCCAGGCCGAGTGCTCAACCCAGAGGTATACTTCTTCTGTGAACATCAGGTTGTCATCAGAGTCCAGCGCCCCTGCTTCAGCGAACCAGATTCCCGGACGCGACATTACCTGTGTTGGTACGGTGCAGGAGACTAGTCCTGCCGTGGCCTCGACAATGGTCGCAGACACAGCATATGTCGTGGAGACAACCAGGGAAGCCTCACGGAAGCGAATCTGCACAGTACCGCCGAGCGAGCCCGAGCTAGAGCTTGAGCTCCCAGAGCCGATCGAATACTGCGTCAGGTCGAGTGCGTTGCCTACCTTGTCCCGCATAGTGATCTGCAGCGTAGGTACTGTAGCCTCGCGAACCATGCATGCTCGCTTCTTAGAGAGCAGCTGCTCGTCAAACGCTTCACTAACCACAGGCGCACAGATATCCATACTTTGATCTGTCGCGGCTTGTGACAGGTCAGCTGTTGCCAATTCGCCTTCATTGATCGTAATGTCAGCCATGTTAGCTCACCGTTATGGATGTGGGGTTAGTGAAGTTGTAACCGCTTTTCTGTCGCCATGCGTAGTACGTACCAGGATCCAACATGAAGTCTGCTTCGCCTAATGCATCGCTTACCAGCGTACCCGCTACAACATTCAAACCTGCAGCGTCTGTGGTAATCCAGACCTCCACGCCGTCGATCGGCAGCCCACTGACTTGGCAGATGATGGTCGTGGCAGATGCTCCGCTACCAACCCCGCCGTAGCCCACAGCGCCAGCAGCATACAACGCGTCGTACACCGTCTCTTCAACAACCTGGAACTTAGCGAATACTGGTAAACACAGCGACGCGTCTTGGATAATGATCGACAGATCGCCTATCGTGTTCGTGTACGCCGCAGTGAGGGTTAGGTCATACCACCCGTCTGCGCCCGCCACCGCCGCCATAGTACCACCACTGATATCAACAGTAGCTGCACCCGCAGCCTTCAAGACCTCTGCCTGGTCGGCAGCGGCTAACGCCAGCGTGGTGATTGGCGTAACGCCATCCGTGCTATTCACGGCTGGACCGACGCGGACTACCGCCGCTGTGGATTGTCTGATGATTGTGGCCATAATTATCTCGTGTGCATGGTGTTCAGGTGATGCCAGTATAACGCAATACTGCCCGCGCTAGCTAAGGGAACCACCGGTACGAAATCGATCACGGCGGGGCTCGGGCTAACGCTAATCGCCACAGATGGGGCCACAGCCGTGAAATCGATCACTGCGGGGCTTGTCGCTACGCTGAGGTCTAAGGTCGGCGTCACTGCTGTAAACGTGATCACAGCCGGGCTGGGTATCGTAATGGCCCCGAGTGCTGGGGTTCCTGTGCCTGCTGTAAACGTGATCGCAGCAGGGCTGGGGCTTACGCTGAGGCCCAACGAAGGCACTACGGCTGCGAAGTCAATTGCTGCAGCTGCGGGCGCCACGCTGACGGCAAGCGTCGGCGATACGGCGGTGAATGTAATAGCTGCTGGCGACGGTGACACGCTTACACTGACCGTTGGCGTCACCGCGGTGAAATCGATCGCTGCGGCTGTTGCTGTGACGCTGATAGAGGGTGCCGGAGCCACCGCTGTGAAGTCAATCACAGCAGGACTCGGGCTAACGCTCAGGTCTAGTGTAGGTGCAACAGCCGTAAAAGTAATCACGGCAGGACTGGGGGTGGCAGTTTCACCACCCGCAGCCGCTTCAGCACCTACAAAGAAATAGAAGCGTTCTTGAAGCATTCATCACCAACCTTACGTTGCAGATGAACCCTGCAAGATACCTTCTGTATCCCAAGTAACCGTCAGATCACCACCACCAGGGTTGATAGTAGAGGCGAACTCAATATAGCAAATGGGAACGCTGTCGGTGTCGTCTGTCACGTGCAGGTAGATCAACGCGCCTTCAATCTCACGGGCACCGTTGCCGAGGGCGGACCAAACCAGATCCTCAGCATCGAACTCCGCGCGATCGTTGGTATCGTCATCTGTTACAGCTTCCGAACTGAACGTCTTACGAGCGTAGTTCGTACCATCGCATTCATCCAACGACAGATCATCCAGGAACGCAGCGTCGACGGTGACGTTGGCATCTGTACTCGTCATCAGCAACGCACAGCGGATATCGTCCGATGATGCAAGGTAAGCCTCCATCATTTGCTTAATGGCTTCGTGGTAGACCTTACTGGCCATGATAACCTCCTTGTTAAATTAGCGATTCAATCCTATGATTTCGCAGAAGTCGCCACTGGTCACTGTCAGTGGGAACTCTTCATCAGCTTCACCAGCGGCACCTTCGAATGTGACCTGCTGCGTGCTGCCTACGTAATCCGTAATTTTACGTGCAATACCCCTGTTGTTGCCAGTCAGGAATACGAAGAACTGGCCGTTGTGGATATCGTTCGTACCGGTCAGGGTATCCACGTCTGTCAGGGTGAAATCACCATTGTCGGTGACCACGTTGACCTCACAGATCAAGCTTAGTCGCTGAGGCAGCACAATGAACCGATCGATCGGAACATCCTCGTCAATGGTGTTGACGGTCGTCTCGGCCCAGACCTCGTAGTATTTGAAGAGCTCATAGCCGTTGGCCTCGGTGATCGACTCAGACATGCGGTAGCGGCCGGTGACGGCGGCTCTTGCCGTGAAGTTACCGGTGCGGATGGCTGTATCGCTGGCGTCCTCATACACAGCCCATGTGGGCGTGGAGTCTGCTGCAACCATACCGCCACCCGCGGGATCGCGAGTACCGATGCCGTTTCTGTACGTATCATCCAGTCGTACTGTGGTCATGCGCCTACCTGCAAGGATGTGGGCTGGATCATCCGGACACCGGTGATCGGGATGGTAAAATCGGCATTATCTGACGAGAAGATATGTATGTCCCCGGAAAGCGATGCTGGATCTCCAGGTGCTATCTCTACAGTCACATCAAGGGTCGCGCCAGGGCCGAGGAACGCTGTATCATAGTCTACCGTGAAACCGGCTGGAGGTACGATACCTGAAATGGTCAATCCATCCGTCACGTCTGTGTTTTCAATTGTGAACGTCCACGTTCGTTTGGTGGCAATTGCAACATCGGCAGAAACTCTTGTACCGATGTGATAGGAACCAACAGCATCCGAAAGCACGCGACCCTCTTGTGTGATTTGTAAGGTGCCGGGGTCTGAGACTTTCGTGACCGTGAATACATCGAGGGGTTGGTTAATAACAGCCGGAGCGCTCGTCGTGAAGAAGGTGTTCCAACTAGACAGATAAGAACTTGCCCAAGCACTCTGCGCCGACGTCATTGTTTGCAACCAATCTGCGAAGACTGCACTTGTCCAGGTAGTAGGTGCGTTAGGATGTGCTGAACCGACACCCCAGCAGTTCCAATTGGCAACTGCAAAACCTGCACTCCCCGTGCTCAGAAGATTGATAGACATAACTTTCGAGCAAGAGCTACCTGTACCGGGGTAGGAGAATCCCCAGTAAATCTGCATACGATTGGTGGGTCCGGGGTCATCGTACTCCCCATTTTCGGACCAATAGTGGTAGGAGGAATCATAGTGGCAGGGTTGCAGGTAGATGATGTCGCTCTGGCTGTGTGGGTTGTCGTTCCACGCTGCACCCGTCAACACCGCCTTCAATGCTTTTGTTCCCCCTGTATGTGTTCCGAAGTAATTGATTTGCACCGGAAACACATAATCCCCTGCGGAAGTGCTGACAGTGATTAGCACACGATCCTGGTGCAGGTCAGCCGCGTCATCGTTCGTCCACTTAATGACGAGGTTAGCGGAGCTTGCCGCACCAATGAGTGTTCCAGTAGTTACAGCGTTCGTTCCGTCTAATGCGAAGTTACCCTTACCGTTATCCCCCAACGTCACTGAGTCAACAGCAAGCACACCTTCGCCAAGATTTTCCACTGCGAACGTGAAGGTTATATCGGCGTCACCGGAGTACATCGAGGTGGGGTGATCGTAGCCCCAATACTGCTCACCGTTCGGGATGATGTTTCCACCTTGCGTGACTTGGAATGTGTTGAGAGGTGCGATGGTTAGGGCAGACAGCATCGTTGTTGGATCAATAGACGAACTATCTAAATGGGGACTCCAACCACCCCAGGAATTCCCGCCATACTCGGCAGTCGTCCAGGCTTGTAGTTCCCCAAAGGAATAATCTGGACTGGTAACACCGTTGCCGTAGCCATAACCCAACCAGTGTGACGACGCTCCGGTTGTTATTGCATAAAATGAACGGTAAATGGTGTTTGAAGACCCGCTGAAATACACGCGTAATCGGTTCGATTGTACGTCACCTGTCGTGGTCCCATCCTCGGTGAAGTAGGCAGAATCACTATTGTTGTCGGCTCGCTGCAAGACGAGGATAGTGCCTAAAGTCATGTTGTTGTGTGAAGCCCATGCCGCACCAAGAACCGCTTTGAGTCCAGTCGAACCGCCATATTCTGGAAAGCCTACGAGTGCCATTACTTAATTGCCTCTGCTAATACCTTGCGGTCTGCAAGTGGGATCAACGTCACCTTGCTTGGATACAATCGCTGATGCTGCTGGAAAGCAAGCTCCCAGGTGGTCAGCACACCACGGTAGACGACCTTGGGCCGTGTGAGCACGCCATACCCGCCTAGGTCGATCTCGTACATCACGTCATGTGGTGGCCGCTCGAACTCTATGCTGCACTGCGGGTGAAGCCCACACATGATCTCCTTGCGGGCACCGGTGCAGTATTCATTGCAGTACTCTTCATCGCACTTCACCTTCTCGTGCAACGCTGAAGGGCCAAAGCAGCCTGTCTCAGGGTCGTAATAGCGGGTTACTTCCTTGGCTTCCATGACCGCCAGCTCTCGCCCCTTATCCACAGCGACGACAGCCTTGGTGAGCTGGCGAGAGACGATACTCTCCCGTAGATCGTCTGCAAGCGTGGCCACAGCGATGTTACGCCCCTCCCACTCGGTGAACTTCTTAGGACTACGGCGTAGCTTGGTGTCGACGTTGTCGGTCGCAGCTTGTCGCTGTTCATCAGTCGGCTCGTGGCCCAAGAACTCGCACAAGCGATCAATCTCTTGCTCTGGGTTGGCTGTCATCTCGTCATAGTCGACAACAAGGCAGTCTGCAAAGCGGTCTGGATTGTTCTGGAAGAACTCAGCCAGCCCGCCGTTGTTCAGCACAAACTGCTGTGGCGACAGTGGCTTAGCTGGTCGCTCCCACTCGCCGTCCTCACTGACCACCTTGACCTCAGTAGAAGATGTTCGCTCGTTTTGACTAACAGCCACCGACGAGGGGTCGCGGAGCATCCAGATCCATTTGTGGATCAGGGCAGGGTCTGTGCCCAGTCGCCTGCTGCTGTCGTGGGGGTAGCTGCTGGCGCTGACGATCTTGATCGCCTTGCCGCCGTGTTCGCCAATTTCCTTGAGCCCCTGCATAACGGTGCCTGGAACCTCGTAGAAGCCCCGGGGATTCATCTCTTTGGCGTGTTCGAGCCTCTTTGCGTGTTGCTCGTCGAGCTCTGCTCGTCTATCTGGGTCTGCATGCTCACGTCGCTGCCGATCCTCCTGGGGCCACTTATCGCCAGCCACAGGGATGCCCAACAACTTCACGGTTTTGATCTCTAGGGACGTACCACTACGCGGATCACCTGTGATACACAACACTTTGTCTTCTGGAATCTCAAACATGCTACACCGATACTATTGATTGTTGGTATGGAAGAACTAATTCTGCAGGTGGATCGCCCAAGGCCAGATAGGATACTGGGTAACTACCCGCGTTGTCGAGATTAACGCGGAAGCCGTCAGACTCCATCGCATTTAAGGAACACTCGTCGTATACGGAGGCAGCGCTGTAGTTAAGCCGTCTGAAGCACATATCGTTAGCGTTCGAGCGGAACACATCTGTGTATGTCATATTATCTCGCAGGCTCATCGACTGCGCCCACTGGTCGTTCTCGCTCGCGAACCCTCGCCCATTCTGTACGCTGGTGGTATGCCCGTTTTCCGAGCCTATACGCCCACCCAGGAAGAACACCATCTTAGGCTTGAAGCCAGTAGTGACTTTGATCGTGCTGTCTGACGCGCGGTACACCCCGTCTCCGTAGTCGCTTGATGCGAGCTTGAACCGGCCTACCTTGCTGTTGGCGTTCTTGCCTGCCAGGATGTTAAGTGATCGCTGGGTGGTGTAACTGGTCTGGAAGTCTAATTCGATACCAGAGTCATACCACGTGATCGAGTCAAAGGACTCTGCGTACGCAGCTCCATTCCACCAAGGCTGGAAGAAGGTGCCGTCGTTGTAGTAGGCGGTGCCGTTGTCACATGTGTTTTGGTTATCTTCTGACCAGTAGTTCCAGTTCTCTACATCACCGTCGCGGTGGGCAAAGCTTTCGCCGTAATAGGCGTGGGTCCTACTCCAGTTACCAGAATGCTCTGAATCAGCACCCAGGTGTTGCGAAGTGAACATCCAAACCCAGTCAGGAGCGAACCCAAAATCAACTTTCCAATCTGCATCAGTTGCCGCGGGTGTGCTGACGCTCAACAACTGCCAAGGCATCGGATTGAAGCGTAAAGATGTGTAACACGTGTGGTGGTTGTTTGTTTGAAGGACCACATCCATATATATGGACCGCCCGTCATTGAGGTAGCCCCAACCGTTTACACGAGTCATTTCCTGATTAGCGGCACTACGCACTGCCGCATAAGGATACGCACATAACTTACTGCGATAACAATCTGAATAGTTGGCATTATCCTCGTGACGTTGGTAGTTTGAAGGCCACTGCCGATTGGTGAAACCCATACTCTGCCCCCACATCGCGTCGCCCTGTGCAGAGGTGTAACCAGAATGCAGCACGGTATTGCATAGAATCAGCTCAGGCGGCAGGGTTGTCTCCCCGGCGTTCTGGAAGGTGGGCGTGAACCCGTAATCAGTGGTACCGGTCACGCTCTTCCAATATACGTCTGAGTCTAAGGCCATCAATTAAACCCTTAGGATCGAGGGCTGATATGGTAAGACGAGTTTCGCTGGCGGGTCGCCCATCGCTAGGTACGATATAGCATACGAGCCTGCGTCGTCGAGATTGACTCTGAAGCCGTCATCCTCCATCGCGTTGAGTGAGCAGTAATCGTTTAGGGTTGTAGAGTTGTAAGCTAATCTCGCGAAACATCGCTCGTTCCACTGGCCACAATACACATCAGATGTGTTGTCGTTATCTTGTATGCTCATCGCCATCGCCCACTCATCGGCCTCGCCCGCAAACCCCCGCCCCATCGTGATATGGTTCGAGATACCCTCAGTCGATCGATTCCCACCTATGAAGAACACCATCTTAGGCTTGAAGCCTGTGGTGATCTTAATTGTACCGTCTGATGCGCGATACTCGGCATCATCGCCTGGGGCTGAGGTCGATAGTATGAAGTTCCCGACCTTGCTATTCGCATTTTTCCCTGCGATGAAATGGTATCTATAGCCGAGGGTGTTATTGCCGTTTTCCCAGTCGGCTACAACACCGTTGTCATTCCATGTTAATGTCTTGATACGTACGGCGTAATCCACCCCGTTGACTGGTATTTTTCCACAAGCTGATTGTGAATATAGTGTTTCAGAGTCGGTGTAGTTCTGGTTATCTTCATCCCACATACCCCAGTTCTCGTACGTACCGTCTCTGTGCGAAAATGATTCCGTCCACGTCGCACTGGTTGCATAGTATGGTGATATCCACTCATCACCACCATATACGTTAGACCATATCCATATCCAATCAGGTGCGAAGGGCATGGCTATCTGCAAAGTGGTCTCATCAGCCTGCGGTACGGCTATACTACCACTCATCCAGGGTGCGTCACCAAAACGTAGTGACGTATGGCAGATATACGCAGTGGCGTCCTGATCGACCATATTTACACGGAAGCCGCGTCCGCCGCTATAACCGCCCCAAGTCTCTGCACGACATTTCGTCTCAACATCTGCATTGTTGTAGATGACAATCGGCGAATTCGAATTGGTGGTGCGTGATACATCGCTAGTGGGTTGGTTATCTTCATGCCAGGAGAACGCTGATCTCGCAATGTTCTCGCCATGCGCACAGCCATTCCCCCACGCACAAAAGTTGCTGTTAGGTGAGTTTATGGTGGCGCGTATAATCGTATTGAACAGCACTAACTGCGGAGGTAGTGTCGTCGCGCCTGGGGTCTGGAATGTGGGCGTTACATTATACGAGGTTGTACTAGCACTCTTCCAGTATACGTCGGAGTCCAGCCCATTATCAGCCATAGTTTACTCCGGTTATACGATCACAATGTTCAGCCACACCCGCCACGTAGCCTCAGGGAAGGTGGCACCAGACTGGAGGAAGTCCAATGTGGAGCGAATCTTCTCGACATAGGCCATGCGGCGACCGTACTGTATGTCTGGATTCGCGTTGGTGATAGCGTCGATGTTATTCTTCATCGCCGTCAGGTCTACGATGTCCTCAGCAGTCAGCTGCTTGTACAGCTCCTCGGTAGGGTCTTTCATCAGCACGTGCTCGTTGATCGCGTTGATGATCTTCTGGGGAGTCACGTCGTCGCTCCCTGTGGGGCCCAGGTCGCTGACGTAGAGAGAGAAGCCACTGCAGATCAGGTGAGCCCAGAGACCGCCTGGGCCTTCGCCTGTGCGGCTTAATCGATCGAATAGTCCAGCCATGTCATTGTTCCTTTATTAGGGAGTGTTTCCCGCAGTATACCAAAAGAAAAGGCGGTGGCGTAATGCCACCGCCTTAAGACGTTCAATACACAGTTGGACCGGTTTATGTACAAGCCAGTGCTTCAGAGCTATAAGAGCCCCAGCACGGGTCTGCGTAAACAGCCGAGCCGTTGACCAATGTAAAGATACGTGTTTCGTCAAGGGTGTCGTCGAAGACGTGTACCGAAGGAGTCTTGACCAAGGCCAAAACAGCGGCGTACGTGCCGTCGCCACCCAGGGCGATTTCGAGGGATCGTTTGGCACGGTCATTTGGTGTGAACCGCGTGAGCCAGTGCTGAATATCACCCCAGACGGTGATTTCTTCGCCACATGCCAACCGACGACCGTGTGGTGGCAAGAAGCCGAAGAACTTCTCCGTCAATGCAGTATTACGGACAGTCGAGTAAAGGCACTCGGTGGCCGTAGGTGTTGCGAGAAGTGTCATCGGGGTTATCCCCTATATGAGGGTTACATTTCAGTGTCAATCTTGTTCAGCTAAACAAAGTTCAGCTGCTTAGGATTGTTCAGTTTCTGCCAGCTCTCCGCCCGAGACTGCATGGGCGTAAACCAATGCTGCCGTTTGGGCCATAGCGCTGTTACCAATCATGTGGTCAGCACTTTGCTTAACCAACGAGCCGACGTTAGGCTGTTGCGTAGGAATCGCACGGGACATCACATGGTTGAGGAAGGGGTTACCCGCCTCAGCCTGCTTAACTTGCCCCTCAGCGTATGCCTGAGACAAAACAGCACCCAACTGCAAGAGTTGTTGTGCTTCTGATTCTGTCTGTGGTTCCAGTCCATTCGCAGCAAGCTTCTCGAAGAAGGCTGGAACGTGAACCTTGTCGACCATGAATGAGTAAGCCTGGTCGGCTTGCTCTCTGGAAGGAAGTGGAGTTGTCATGGATATACATTCCAGTTTCAGGAAAATGAATCACAGAACAGCCGGGGCTTCCCTGGGCCTTCCAGGGAAGCCGCTGGCCGTAACTATGGCTTACGCGAAGTCAGCACGAGCGAGGCCACCCGTATGACCGATTGTTCCGCCGCATGTTTCATATGCAAAGAACTCGATCATGAATGCCTCTCTCTTGATGTGCATCGTCGTATCTTCGAGAAGATACGATTTCCCGATGAACCTAGGGTCACCGAAGAAATACATGGTGTCGTCAGGAACCAAGTCACGCTTGATTGTAACGACCCACTTGACACCCATCAGGTCGATCTCGGACCAACCATTCTTCAGAAAATCGCCAGACAGCGATCCACCAGCTTCGTCGTAACCCCACTTTAGGATTTCGCGAATGGTGACGTTGTTGACCAGCACAGTATTCGTCTCGAGGTGAGACGGAGTCTTGGGCATGATCTTCAACGCTTCTTGGACAGTATCGCGGCTGATACCACCCCAAACGGTTTCCCACTGGATAACACCAGAGGTAGGCACAATTTGGTTGGCGCCAACAAGAGCGGTGTTCACGGCTGTGAGGAACTTACTGTCCTCTTCCGCGAGCATGTCCTTGATAGCATTGTCGGAAAGCACTTGGCGGATATCCATCTGCCATGTGCGTAGTTCGTCAATATCCTTGACGAAACGCGGTGTCACGATTCGATCGAACATCACGCGGTAACGAGGACCACGAATGTACACGTTGATCGGCAACGTGGCGAAGGGAATGCTGATAGCAGCAGGAGAACCAGGCTCCTTGTCCACAACGATCACGGGCTTATCCGTGTCGACCTGACGGTCGAGGTCATCATTGCTGACTTGAACTGGCGGGATGATCTTCCGGTAGAAGCCATCCTCACGAACGCGAACGCGGGTGAATTCGTTCACCGCGTCTAATGCATTCTTCTCCATCCCCGGCGTTTCGAGCTGCGCGAACAGCTCTTCGTTCAGGACTTGAACGCTAGAGGGCGAAGACATCGATCAACCTCCTTGATTGATGTTCATCCCCAATTCCCTGGGGATGATTGATTACAGTTTATGCGACAACTAACAGCTCACCGTTATTCTTACGCTGCGGCTGGTAGGAAGTAGCTCCAGAACGTGAGGGTAGCAACGCCGTGTGCGTTGACACCTTCGGGACTTGTGGCCGCAGTGTCGCCCTGGGCGCCCTGCGCGTGGAACGAACAGATACCGCAGATCCAGTTTGTATACTGGACAGCAGAAGCGTTCGTCATGATACCAGTGGTTGCTGCTGTGAGCAAATCATTGGCGACGTATGTCTGAGTGGCATCGAACTCAGTGGTTTGCAATTCGTAACCACCAGTTGCGACAAGACCAGACATGACACCGGTTGGTGCGATACCATACCAGTGCACAGTACTTGTGACGCTGCTTGTCCCGTCGTTATAAACGTCGGGGTGATCTGAACCGTTCCACAAGTAGATCGGCATTGCTGTTTCAGTATTCGTGATACTGGTACGGTCCGTTACGAACTCACCAGAATCATTGATAACAGCAACACGACCAGCGGGGACGTCCGTAGACCCAAGAAGCGTGCTAGACAACTTCGCTGATTTGTCCAAGGCAGACAGGTGGAACCAACCTTTGATTGGGTCCATTGCTTGCTCAAACATTTGTGCGACTTGACCAGGCATCGTGTGACCTCCAATGTCAAGACAGAGTAAATCGTGCTAAGCACGATTGAAGTTTAGTTTCAAAAAGTTACTGACCCAGCAACTTTCGACGGAAAGCGTCTCCAGACTCCGTTTCATCGAAGTCTGCTACGGCAGCACCAGTGATGGAGCTACCGGCTGAGGCTGTCTTTTCCTGGCCAGCAGGAGAGCCGATGGAGTCAAGCTCCGCGGCGTTCCGATGCTTAGCCAAGTCTCGGATCAACTCGAGGCAAGCCACGTGGCTTCCCGCGATCTTCTCCAAGACAGCTTCTTGTTGATGTTCGAAGACACGCTCGTTAGCAACCAAAGCTGCGATAGCTTCAGGAGCTGCCTGTCGCGCGGCTGCGGAGACTGCTGCTGTCTTTTCCAGGTGATTCTGGTGACGCTTGGCAATCTCGTTAGACATGCGAAGGTGAGCTAATACCTTCTGTGGTGCGGAACTTGTGGACATGTTTATCCTCCATGTTCACTCAGATTAACCTATTTCACTCGATAGTGAGAACAGGGTTTTGGGTGAAACTACTTACGACTGCGGTTGTAGAGCTCCAACACGAAGCCCTTCATGTAGTCGCGGACTTTGCGTTGATCGGAACCTTGCTTAGCCTCACTGAAGGCAAAGTGGCCCGCTCGTTTGTAATTGTAAACTGCCGAAGCGATCTTCTGACCATCACCGCCGGCCAATGCAGCCAACTGTTGTGGATCGATTCCTGCTTCCATAAGTGCCATGGCGAGCTGCTGCAGTGCATCTTGGTCGCCCATTCCGCCCATTTCTGGAGGAGCGCCACCGAGTTCACCGCCCATTTCTGGACCGCCCATGCCGCCCATTCCTGGGTCTCCGCCGAGGCCACCATCAAGGCCACCGCCTCCGCCCATCTCTCCACCGCCCATTGCGGCAAGCAGGCTTTCAGCAGCTTCCGGAGGTAGCTCTTCGCCACCACCTGCCACAGGAGGACCGCCGGCTTCTTCTGTGCCGTGGTCTTCCCCTTCACCGGCACCGCCGGTTGGATCTTCACCTTCAGTTTCCTCTTCGTGGGCTTGCTTTTTCAAGATAGCCAACTCGCGGGCAAGGTGATCAGTGACAAGATCAGCCTGACCGTAGGCTTCCTTCACCACTTGCTGAACAACACCAGAGGCAACTTTTTCAAGTTGATTGCCCATCGCGCCAGCTTGCGCAGCAGTTCGCTGACCAGCTGCGGCTGCTTGCTTCGTGGTAGGGGTGCGACCCGCCCCGTTAAAGTTTTTTGCCGTTGGCGATAGCAAGCCGTTGGCGAGATCAGATGTCAGCTCGTTGCCGAGATCACAAGCACTCTTGAGCAGAGCTTCGTCGGACATCGACGTAACTGCATCAGCTGAGTACTTTTCGCCATAAGAACCGGTGGCTGGGTGAGATGTCCCACCTTGGTCACCTTGTCGCTTGTCGCCTTCCAACTTGGCTTTGTAGTCACCTTCAGCAGAAGGATCGTCGCCAGTTGGCTTAGCAGTCTCGCTGCCCAGTTGCACGTCGGTTGCCTTTGGAGCACCCTCATGCGTCTCGTCCGACTTGGAGTCGACAGAGTCTGGAACTGTTTCTTTGACAATCCGGGTGTTATCCGCAGATTGCTCTCCTTCAGAGGCGGGCTGCAAATCATCATCTGTCTTTTTGGACGGATGCGAGGTAGCGCCCTCAGCGCCACCCGGATCAGGAATGCCGGTCTCGGCACGCTTCTCCGCTGCAGCAGCTGTCTTCTCGGCACCAATCTCGTCGCAGAGACCAGCAACGCGATCGAACAATGAGGTAGGCATTAAGTTATCCTCCGGTGAACTTCGGGCTTTTGAATTTGCACCCGTCGTGGTTTATTTTGTCGTAAAAGCAGTCATGCCGTCAAGGCATAACCTGCTACTGGTTCGTTAAATGGCGATATTAGACCGTATTGCCATTTCCTGCATGAACGTAGCTTCGGGTTGTTCAGCGTTAGCAGTGAGGAAACCAAGCTGGTACAGAGCGTACTGTTTGGCCAATGCTTCGCTGCTATCCTCCATCGCAATCTTCAACATTTCCCGGTTACCCTTAGGGGGTGCCGGATGTCGTAACGTCGAGAGTTGAAGCCTTTGAACGACGCTACTCTTATCGAGCGACCACTCAGAGGCGTGCTTCAACACCCAGTGTTTTACGCGGCGAGGAGCTGGGGGACCCGGTAAATAAGGGTTATTCCGCAGATCGTTCTCCAACGTAGGGTCCGACGCCAATCGATTGTAGATTCCGGAGAGTCGTGCTGTGACGGCGTCAGCTGCTGTTTTCACATTCTCGTTGCCCGCCAGCATGGCGATGAAAGTATCCACCGGCAGCATGCATCGTTCTGCAGCCAATGCTGTCACAACGTGGGCAAGTTTGAATGGTCCCTGTCTTACATCCGGGGCATCGTTTCGCAGAGGTTGAACCTCTGACATAAACGCCCGGGATGCTCTTGAAGGCGTTGTATCTTGGTTAAGCTCCTCTTCAAGGTTGATGAGTGCGTTCGCCATCTTGAGTTGTCCAACAATCTTGGGGTCAGCCCAAGGACCGTCAGAGAGCAACCAGAGCGGCGGTGTCACACCCATCTTGTCGGCAAGTGCAGCAGAGCTGCGATCGGCACCGTACATGTCACCTGCTTCCTTGAGAAGCATTTGATAGTCGGCTGCTGCCTTTGCCATACCTAGAGTATAGGCGATTCTGTCTGCTGGGCGAAAGACCTTACTGATATCGAAGAACCTGGGATCGGGGTTGTAGACGCCCAGGGTCGTGCCATCGTCGAAGGTCTTCGCGAGGTTATCGCGGCAACCGCCGTACTTACACATCTCTGGACCACAGTATTCCGATCGATTCTTAGCTTTGTTCCCGCAGCCAGAGCAAACGTCATGACTGACACGGCAAGCCATCGATACAGGGATATCCTCGTCTTTGGCGAGCTTCTCCAGCTCTTCGTCGGCAACCAAGCCACCATTGCGATCAGCAGCCTCTTTGGTGCCGTTGAGGGCTACCAGCAGCTCGATACGTCGCATGTCACCATTGTAGGCAGATGCCTTGATGATACCGCGGCCCTTGCTCACATCTTTGTTCTGGTGGTCACGGTACCAGCGGGCGAACTTCTCGAAGGTAGGATGGTACTCCTTGCATACAGCCTCTTTGAAGCCATCACCGTTACGATTGAACCCGTAGTATTCCTCAGCACCGACAGCCAATAGGTGTACAGGTACCTCGCCTGGTTGCAGCTTGACTGATGCAATCTTATCGATGAATTGCACAGATGCACGCTTAACGAAGTCTTGGAGATCAAGACCGCGCAGCCTGCCGCCGGAGATCTTCACACGTTGCGCGATAGGCTCGTGGAAGTTCTGCGATCCAGGTGTGATGAGTTTTGTATGTGCCATGTGTTATTACCTTACGATTAAGGAATGGTCCTTCCTTATTGCTCCGCGGCCGCAGCCGCGTCCGCTATTGCTTTAGTTCTCGCCGCGGCGCGTAGTGCTTCACGCATCACCGCGTCAGGGCGGTCCCCATACATGTCTTGGGTGAACCGTATACCTAAGTGTGCGAGTAATCCGTACAGCCCCGCCTTGCGTATCTGTTTCCACTTGGTGGCTTTGACTCGTCGTTGCCGCTGCACCGCATCGTCCCAGTTAGGGTCGGTATGCGTGGCTCCAGGGTAGTCCCCCTTCAACGCGGCGGCAGTGCCGGGGCCTTTGAATATCCGCCTTAGGAATGCTTTTTCCTGCTGTCCAGCCGGTGTCAGTGTGCCGTCTGTGTTAGGTTTCCTCTGTGCTTTTTCATGGTTAACTTTGGCAGTGCGAGCGTCACGCAGTTGGTGGGCTGTCAGTGTCGCTTTCCCATCCGTAGCGCCATCCGGAACAGACATGTGGCCTTGCCCTCGATTGGCTTTTTGTAAGTCCTTCTGCACCGCCTTGTAGAACGCTTCTTGCCCAAAGCGTGGGATATAAGCCGCTAACCGCCCGGGCCGGTGCCGCCAGCCGCCAAGATAAGCACCCATAGTCGCACCTAGGTACGGTGATGGGTTAGCGAGGGGGCCCGCCCATTCATCGTCAGCAAACTGACCAAACACAGGCGTAGATTTCGCCCACGCTTTGTTAGATTCATCGGTACCCGTGCCGGTGTATAGGTTCGCTAGGTACCGCCCGCCGCGGGTGGTTATATCGCCCAGCTTACCTTCGACGTCTGAGTGATCGCGCACCCCTACGTACGCATCACGCCCTGCGTTACCTAGGTCCATAACTATCTGCTCCACCGTCAGGGGCGGGCTTGGATTATTCAAATCTTCGAACGTAGCTATGTCCACCTTATCTTGCTTCGCTTTTGTATCAGCCGCCTGGTTGTCGGCGATCGTTGTATCAGTTGCAGCCGCGAGTCCGAGCCCACCAAGTGACCCGAGCATACCGCCAGTCAGCATACGCCCCAGCGTGTTGCGTCGCTTCTTAGGCTGGAACCTCGATGAGACGGCACCAAGTCCTGCCCCTGTGAGAGCACCCAGACCTGCATGCCAGGGGATCCTGTGATCTTGATTGTTGAAAGACTCCACAGCAATATTGCCAAGGTCTTTAGCGCCTTGCACAGCCGTATTGCCGAAGTCTTTAGCCCCCTGGGCTAAAGCTTGCATCCAGTCGCCGTCAGCTTGCTTGAGCATGCCTTTGGCGTCAGCGTATGTGAGATTGTCGTAATCCATTACGGACTCCATTAAACCTGATTTACTACGTGGGGAAAATACCCTGCTCAAGGTCAGACTTCTCTTGTTGTCTTGCGTCTGCGTTCGAGTCTGCGAACCAGGCGTCGAGATCCATTGGTGCAGGTGGTGGCGGTAGCGTAGCTTCGGGTTCTTCCGTTGCTTCTGGTTTCTCTGGGCGCTTGTCACTAATTACAACCCCAGGGCCTGAGTCCTCTTCTGGTTCCTTCTTCTCACCACCAAAGAGTGCTTCTCGCCATCCTAACCTATCGTACTGCTCAGCGAGACTCTTGCCGTTCGCGGCTGGCTTTTCAGTGATACGTTCGTAACCACTTAACGCCTTAGCCAGCGGGTCGCCATCTGCCCCTTTAGCTGTGTCGGTACCGATTGCAGGACCAAGCTCACGGGCAGCACCCGTCTGGTGTGTCTTCGACAAGGCTTTCGGTGAGTTTCGCTCAGTGATGCCCTTCTCTACACTCAACATCTCGTTTGCATCGAATGCGTCGAGTGCTGACGCTTGTTCCAGGTATTTACGCAGCAAACCCTGCGCGGTAATACGTTGCTGCATTACCTGCGGTGATACCTCAGCAAGGTGGTTATACGCTTCCAGCACCTCCTGTGGGTCATAACCGCTGATGATTGGATCCGAGTTCATCAATTCGTGCAGCATAGTCCGCACCCTGATAGCCCGCAACTTATCCTCATGCTGCGGGCTAGATAGCTCAAACAATCGATCCTGAACAAGATCTTCACGTGTCTTCGGTGACATCTTTTGTGCCATGCCTCGAGCCATACCACCGGTCGCTCCAACCAACCCCAGACCAAACAGGCCAACAGCCTGCTTCTCAATCTGCGATTGATTGTCCCATAGCGAGCCGGTAATCACGTTCTCGAGGCCTAACCCAAAAGGGCGGAGTTCCTCCGCTTTCTTTTCAGCCAAGCCACTCGCATGTGTATCGAGCGATGCCCGCTTCATTGTGAAGTCAGTCATGCTGCTGAGTGCTTGTTTGATCAACGAGTAAGGTGTAGCATTCCAGTCAACGGGTCGTGCCCTGTTGGCTACTCGTGCACTTTTCTGCATGGCACCAGCGTGGGTGACCAGCTTATTCGCAGGTTCCCCGTACATGTAGGCAGCGTTCGTAGCCACCTCTGCAGCGGGCAATGCGTCTGGCCGGCGGAAGTATTCGCCAAGCTCGCTGACGTCAGCAGCCACCTTGTAAGCAGCCTTGATCGCGGCGTCTTTCACGCGATCATGCTCCCGGCGGATATCAGCCAGATTGCTGAGAGCCTTACGCCCGTCGCGGTATTCGTACGCAGAGGCTGGTCGTTGCTTTGGCGTTGCCGCCGCGGCTGTCTTGACCATCTCTGTGCGAACCTTACCGCCTGCGCGTCGCTTCAGCCAGGCTTGCGGCGATCGAGAGTAGTCTGACCCGACAGCGACCGACGCCTGCTTCTCAGCTTGCGTTGGAATCTTAGACGGGAACATACGCTCAAGGATCTCACCGGCATCTGCCAGGGAAAACGATGCTGCTTTTTCATGGAGTCCGCTGTGTTCACGGATATGCCCCAGGCTGCGGCCGTTGTTAAACGCTCGCACCATGAGTCGCACGTGTCCAGCTGTGATGCCCTTATCAGATGCAACCTTTACGATCGCATCGTTTGGACTCTCACCGCTGTTTGTGCGCTCCGTTACAGCAGACAGTGCGGAGCTGATTAACTCCTCGCTCTGTTTGCTTAGTCTCGGAATGTTGCTCATTTGTCCTCACCTTGGGAATCAGGGAACTTAGCGGTAATGAAGTGTTCAAACCCAGACACATCGTTGCCTGTGGCAATAGCAGCTAGCTCGTCAGAGCGTAACCGTACACCTGTGTCTTCGATCTCATCGATAATACCGCCTGGTGTTGGATCCACGCCGTGTATGTGCTTGTGCAGTAGCGGCTGGAACCCTTCAACCAAAACAGCGACGTTCTGCATCATCACTTCAGTACCACCACTAGCTTGCCCGGCCATCTGCTCCTGCCCACATATTTGCTGCCATGTGCCCAGGATCAACTCATTGTTCTGCCAGTTAGCTGGTAGCGTCAACGCAGTGACAGCTGCCTTTGACATTATGGTATCTTTTGCAATTTCTCGGAATGCCGTCCGCACCCCATCTGCACTTTCAACGTGTTTCACGCCATTAAACTTCCAGATATAGGCGTCCAGCACTGGGATACCGGCGAAATAACTAAAGAGCTTCCATAGGCAGTCGTACTCGCGCTCCGCAAGGCCAGTCTGTACAGACCGTCCGATCACCACATGGACCATTAAGCTCGTAGAGTGTCGTCGGCTCAGTACATCGAAGAACACACGCTCATATGTGAAGATCGTAGCAGGGTCGATTCCCAGCTTCGCTTCGATCGAGGCTACAGGTTCGCCGCCAAGCAGTCGTGCTTCCAGCTCCCACTTAACCTCGCTCGCATCATCTTCACCCATGTAGATCGTGTATGCTTCGAACATCGCGGGTTGTGCGTCAAGCGCCTCCAGCTTATCCTCGTCCGATTCACATCGGTCCATCAGACGACGAAATTTACTGGCAAAACGCACAATCTCATCATCGCGACCGCGGACTAAGCGTGCTCCGTCTGCAAGTTCGCACGCTCGCATCCACCGCCAGTTTGCTGGACGCCTTTTGTTATCAGGTCTGTTTACCAGGATGCTCATAGATTTTGTTCAGCTGAACAAGATTGCTTAGTTAAGTTCACCACCCATTTGGCACTCGATAGCTAACTCAAACTGCTTGCCATCAGCGTTGCCTGCATCGATGTTCAGGAAGAGGTATACCGCACGCACAGGCACAGAGAAGCTGCCTTCACGGTTACGGTAACTCCACGGCCCGCCGTCATCCAGGCCCGCACGCAACGACAATGTATTGCCGGAGGTTAGCGTTTGCTCAGGGAAGATCTGTGCTAGTTCGATAGCCATAGGATCTGCCGCAGACAGACTTGCGGAGCTGCCGCTACCGGCCTGACATACCTGCCTATCAAGCAGATTCACCGTGGCCCCTACGTTTGAACCAGCTGATTGCTGCAGGATGAAGCGAGTGATCTTCCCTTCAGGAGGGAAGCCAATGGCCCAACACTGCTCAGTGGTACCGCTAGGTAGAATCAGCTCTGTCCCTTCAGACTCGGCAAATTCGCGTTTGTAAATGTGCATGTTTTACCTTTTACATTTCGCCTTCGCCGAAGCCCATGTCAACACCTTCATCTGGGTAAGGCTCGACAGATTTCTGCTTGAGTTCGAGGGTAACGTCGCCCAAGGACTCAAAGGCATTCCGCATGGCGTCGGTCATTTCTGGCAGGTTATTGCCGCCATACCGGTCCTCGAACTTGTCGTGGTGCCAGTACATGTTGAACAACAGGCGACCGAGGCTATCGAGCCCCTTCATCAGGTTCGACAGGTGCTTGTCGATAAGCGTCTCATTCTGTGTCCCCTTCAACAGGTTCGACATCATCGCGGTATCGAGTACCTCCTTCTGGCCTGTCTGGGCAGCCTCTTGTATCTGTTGGCCCATCTGTGGTTCAACAGGGTCCGACATCAGTTGTCGGTTAGGTGAACCCTGCATCCCTTGGACGGGTAGCTCCATCTCATCGCCTTGGAAGCTGTTCGTAGTGGGCACGTTTGAGCCCATGAACATATCCGTACCACGATCAGGTTCAGGGAACGCTGGCGCTGTCGGGGCATGCCCGAGTGCCTGGTATGGCGACGCCATCTTCACACGACACTTAACACCCCGCTTGAGCTCTGCTTCTGTGAGCAATGCCTTGGCTGTTTTTTCACGCAAACCGTAGTCGCGCACCAAGTGTACGAATGCACCAAGCGGAGTCATGTGTCGGCCATCAACAATAGCTTCAGTGCCGTTGTTGAAGACTTGCAGTTCTTCCGAAATCTTGTAGATGCCCATCTGGAGATCGACGTGGTTGCCAGGTCGTAAGGCTGGAGGATCGCTTGATTCCTCGTGATCGCCGACATATGCGAGGCCATCGTGCTTCTTGGGCTTCTCCGGACCTTTGATCTTAACGGCCTTGGCACCCTCAGGTACGTACAGGCAGTTAAGACGAGCCACGAACTTGCGGCCCTTGATTCGATTCATCATAACTGTATCGGCACCCGCACAATCACTATCATACTCATGGCGGCGTTCGGCAATTGGGGGCAGATGATCCGGTCGGCGGGCACCCCATCGGTTACGCCACCTCACCTCGTAGCTTTTTTCCTCGCCCTCGGCCGGTAGCGTACTCTCAACCTCAAACACACTTGTGCCTTGGCCGTTAGGGGCAACCAGGACGTAAGTCGATCCGACGGAGAGGCTCTTTGCCTCAGGTTGCTTCTCGAACCAGTCGCTGTACGTATCGCCGGTATACTCGTCAGACGTGTATATCGCAGCTGGGTGTGTTTCTGTCCAGGCTTTGTCGCCATCGCCGATCCGCACCAACACACCGTTGGGCTTGGTGCCGCGGGCGTTGAAGGGGCCATGGATGTACAGGCACTCTTCGAAGTCATCAGGCTTCGTAAGTACCTGGTAGATGCCGCTCGCGTCCGGGTTCATCAGGCTGAGTGGCTCTTGGACTTTGTATGCTTTGCTGACCTCGCCCTCGGTGCGTTCGTCCGAGACGTAGACACCATCACGCTTGAGGTTCTGAGCCTGCTTCTCTGTCAGCCCTGCTGCACACTGACGGGCACGCGTTGGCGAGCTGTCGTCGTACTTCCAGATCTTGAGCTTACCGGCAAGTTGTTCTTGAGCCAGATCGCTAGCAGACTTCTCTGTGAAGATGCTGCCGGTGATGTGGGTAGACTTGCGTTTACGTGGCACACCCGTGGGCGATACCGTATCCAGCGTCTTCGCTGTATCGATAGCGTCCTTGATCATCTGCTTCCCGTAGACCTCTGTGACTGGGGATACCAGTGAGGGGTGCTTGTCCAGGAGCTGCAGGAACATGTGCGCACAGTCAGCGTTCTCTTTGACCAGCCCGTGACATTGCATCTCTGGGCGGATAGCGTTGCCGAGTACGTGCATCAGGCCGGGAAGTGCCGGCGCCAGCCAGTCTGCCTGATCTGCCTGATCTGCTGCGTACTTGGCGGGCGACTCACGAAAGACATCCATGTTCGGTCGATCGACGCCTGCGTTGGCCAGGTTGGGGCCCAGCTCTTCACCGATGATATTGGGTTTGCGGTTCAACACGTAGTTGATCCAGTTCTCCTTCATCGGCACAAAGGTATCCGAGTCCTTCAGATACAGGAGCTCGTGACCCTTCAATTCACCATTGAGGAAGAAGACTGGCGCATAGAGCAGTTGACTCCCGACACGGAAGCCAAAGATACCGACCGCGCGATCATTGTCCTCGTTCTTCTCTAAGAGCTGGAAACCCAGTTCGTGGTCGAGAAGCTGCGGGGCGCGATCCTTAAGGTAGGCGTGTGCAAGATTGGAAAATGCTTGCTCAAACGGCACGGATTGGCCATCACCACCCAGGTCAGCACGCTTAATATTTGGCGTGCGAATATGCGATTGACAAACACGTTGCCAATGAGCAACAGGCTTTGAGAGCTGCGTAGTGCTCATGGGGTACCCTCGTCCTTGGGAAAATTTGGCGTCCAGCCTAGCCGAAGCGACTTGTTATTATGGTAACAGAACCGCAGAGGTCAGGGCAACGGCTAGGTGGTAGGGGGCTTCAATATCGATTGTGGCCACGTCTTCCCGAAATCTAAGCCTTCCGCCATTGCTGGCACAAAACTCGTATTCTCCGCGGAAGATGTAGCACCTCTGTGCGTTGCGTTCAACAAGCTCTTCTTCTGATTGGAACCCAGGAACCGGGTCATCCAGTCAGGGTCGTGTCCGATGGATGCCATTGCTCGCACCATATGTGGTTTGAACGGGGGCTCTTCGTCATGCACTTCCAGGTCATTAACACCGAACTGTTTGAATTGTGGCAGCATTGATGGCTTTACCTTCGTACCGATCGTGTAATGCAACACGGGGCGTTCGAGGTACTTGCCCGTCGCTTCATCTGGTTGTAGTCGTTGAGAGCCGTCGCGGGGCTTCCAGTTGGTTTCCAGCTGCTGGTATCCAACTACATCGCCGGGTACGTGGTCGTCATCTTCGTCCATCATCTCGACATGATCGATCAACCCACGAGCCACCAGCTCAATATTGCGACGATTGGCATACATGCCGCCAGCACGATAAGCATCAGCAAAAGTATCAACGAAGTATCGACGCCCTTCCCCAATGCCTTTGTGTTTAACGATCTCCGAGGGGTTGGGAATTCCCTCGGAGATGACGTCTCCTGCTTCGACATGGTCGCCTCGCTTAACTTTGAGGTCAAAGCCTGGCGCCACGAAGTGACGTTTGGCATTAACGGTAACGTACTGCCCGCCAGCCGGGGCTTCTTCCACGTTTGTAACCTTGCCGTCGATCTGTGCGTGGGCTGCTCCGCCCTTAAAGGTCTTGGGCACCTGCACAAGCTGATTGACGTGCTGGAAGCCTGTCACGCTCTTGGCTTCACCCTTAACACCACCTGAGTGCTTGGATGACAACTGGCCTTGGGTTAGCTTCTCAGACAGTGTCTGTGCTGCGGCGATACCAACCATATCCCCTATCGGGGCCATACCGCCTCGTTCTCTCACGCCAACGTCTCGGGAGTAGACACCACCACCAGGAGGGCCACCAACGATAGGGCTTCTGACCAAAATCTTCGCAATGCCCTGGTTTTCCAGGTCCTGGAGGATCTTGGGAGTCAGCGTGGTGTTTCGTGGATACTCACCAACCGGTGCGGCTAACAGCGATCCTTCGCTGTCGCCATCACTTACATCGACAGGCATCCCTCGCACAGGTGCCGTAGGATCTGCTTCGTTTTCGTCGTCATGATGGGTAACGAGCAGTCGATGTGCCAGTTGGTTGAGTTGTTTGGAGAAGAACCCTGCGTCCTGTGTAGCGAACTTCACGTCGATCAAGCCCTTACGGGCTCCATACGTCGACGCCCAGAAGTCGGCCGGGCCGAGGCCCTCAGCGAAGCTACGCTGGACAGGGAACGGGATTACATCCTCATGGTGATCGACATACATCATGTCACCACCGATCAAGCGTTTCAGTCCAGCGGGGTTACCACGGGCACCAGATACCACCTGATCTGCCAGAGGGTTCCCAGACTTCTTAGCCTCTTCCAGGATCTCTTTCTGGAGTCGCTCGTGTTCGACCGATGTGGCCTCAACAACCTTCTGCTCTTTGATATCATCATCCCATTGAGGGTTGGAGAGGATATCGCGGAGGCGTCTATTCAACCGCTGACGGGACATCAGTACAGAAGGTGTAGGACGCATATGCTTAAGACCAAAGGAGCTTCCGCCGGTAGTGTAAGCAATATCTCGCCCCACGTCTGAAAGCTTCTTAGCCACTTCGCGGTATTTGTCTGGGTGTTTCTCGGCAAGAACACGTAATACCTCCGTGATTCCTTTTTTATCCATGACCCGGGTGTAATCGCGCATATCGGGAGGCAACGCCTCGTTAGTCATCAACTGTCCGATAGTAGTACGCAGCACAGGTTAACTCCCCGGCGTCCACAGCGTGCCTGGCGGCTTCGGCATATTTTGCATATCACTGATGACGGTCTCATTAATACCCAGCGAGCGTAGGGATCGATTCATGTCCTCGTCCCCATCACCACGGTGTGTGATGAAATACTGGCCAGGCCCCGCTTCCACCGCCACGCATAACGCTTCCCCGTTAGGGGAGCGTATTACGATGCGTGTGGCTTCAATACGCTGGGGCTGTCCTAGCTTATTATGCAACTCAACGATCATCAATTAGCTTCCGTTGAGGCTTCGTGACAGGTCACATAGTGCGTTGATGCGTTGCTCAGCCGCAGCGTAGTTTGGCGAAGCATCGTCAGCAGGTGCTGGCCCACGGAACATTGAAAGCACATCACCGGCACCCTTCTCAGGACCGCCAGGGCCTCCAGGACCACCAGCAGCAGCGATCGGATCGATCGCCGGCGACTGCCCGATGCTTGGTAGGCCACCCGGTGCTCCCCCTCCTTCAGGGGGAGCACCCTCGGCACCCGGCTGCCCGATCGGTTGACTCTCTGGCATCTGGCCGTTGGCGATCATCGCCGTCGCACCGTCGTCGAGGATATCAGGTGGCATGTCGATGCCTGTGTGCTTCATCATGTGCGTCAGAAGCTTACGCACGCGGCTCAGCTCCATGTAGATGAAGGTTGGGTCAATCTTGGGCTTGCCGCCCGCTGCTGGAGCGCCAGGGGCCGCGGGAGGTGCCGCAGGCGGAGCTGCTGGAGGCATGCCCATTGCAGCTGGGTCCATTGGAGGTGCACCAGGAGGCATGCCAGGGGGAATCCCACCCATTGCTGGGTCCATTGGAGGTGCGCCACCCATTGCTGGGTCCATTGGAGGTGCTCCACCGCCAGCGGCGGGGTCGGTCGCTCCTTGAGGGACGAAGGCTTGCTTCTCTGCCTCGCCCTGCAGTCGCCACGCGGCGACATCAAAAAGCGTCATGTTCATTTCGTGTTTAGCCATGAGGCGAACTCCATTTGGGTCAGTGATATCTTACCAGCATATCTGTAGCTGATTGTTTACACAATTCCGTATTGGGTTTTGACGAAAATTTTGACAGCACTACTGGCATGGCTTACTCCATGATCTCAACACGCTGTCCAACATCGATCGATCCTTTGCGGTAAGCAGCGATCGCGTCCTTCTTTGTCTTAAATACTCTGGGTGGTTTCTTCGAGTCCTTCGTCGACGCTGCCCATAACCCGCCTACATACTCATGGCTCGGCTTATAGTGTACATCGAAGTCACCAGCAGCGTGTAAGTTTCGTGACGGCATCAACGTTGATTTTGCTTCCTCAACTGCTCCCTCACTCGCAGGGATGTGAAACTGCATCGCATCACCATCGAAGTCAGCCCCAAAACCCCCGACGACTAGCGGCGGAATCTCCAGCGTGCTCGATGACGTAAGCTGTGGCCAGAAGCTCATAACCCCGTAGCGGTGCAATACCGGTGCACGGTTAATAACCACTGGACGCTCTTTCATCTCGCCCTGCAGCTCCTTCAACGCTAAAGGCGATCGGGCCTTAGCCTCCTCCATTGCTTTGACTTTTCCCATCCCACGACGAACCAACCTACGAATAACAAACGGCTGATACAGCGTCCACGCTTCCTCGATCGGTAACCCTACTTGATCCATATCCAGGTTAGGGTTTGGCGTAATAGTAGCCCGTCCGACGAGGTCGACAGTGCTACCAAGCAGCTTCTTCTGCACTGTACCATGCTTAGGACTGGTTCCGAAGACGTGCTTAAGGATACCTTTGACATCTTGTTCCTTGAATTCAGGGGATAAAGGGTCGCCCAGGCCGGTGACAGCCTTGAAAGCCTTGTAGACCGCTAATCGCTCCTCAGACACATCATCACTGATCTTCCCGAGTGCCTTTAGGTTCTCGGCGGCTTCGAACGCCTCCTTGTAGAGGTAGTTCGAGTCATCGACCAGTTGCGTGTTAGTCTCAGCGAACATGCTCACTGGACGGAAGATCGGCGGTAATACCGGGATTCTGTCCATCATCCACTCACGAGGATGTTGCTTGTTCTTCTGGGCAGACTTGAGGAACTCTAAGCGTCGAACTGCTTTATCCCTGTATGTCTTACGTCCTGACTTGATATCCGCGCGGGCTTTGACGATCTCCTTATCGAGGTTGATCCCCTCTAATGCCGTCTGAATACCGATCGGCCCAGTTAATCCTTCCTGACCAGGCACGTGGTCTGCGCCACTTAAGATAGAGGCGTACTGTTTCTGCGTTAGCCCGAGGATGCGTCTGATAGGTTCTTCCATCACTGGGTTAGGTAAAGGCTCTGGTAGCTTGATGTAACTCCAGCGATTACCTCCGTGCCCACCTGTAAGGGCCTCGTCGAACAAACCCCCTTTAATAGGTGAGAGCTTGTTTACACGCCAGTCGACGGTTTCAGAGCTTCTGATCTCCCTGTTACCAGTAAGCTCTTTGGCCCCCTCGCCAGTCATAGCCAGAATCTGGAGCTTGGACCCCTCCTTGATTGGATTGATACCAGCACCCTTCAACTGTGCCATGAACTTCTGGTACATGAAGGGAACTTTAGGCTCTGGGGGTGTATACCCGGACATGAGCATTCGCCAGTGATCTTCGTTTCGCTGACCGCGTACCACGTTGGCATCACGGATAGTCTGATAAGCTCCGTGAGACAAAAGAGCGTTGAGCTCTAACATACCAACTCGCTTAGATCCCGACTTTCCGCCCTTAGCGGGTGCCCCCTCAGCCGTATAACCACCAGCAGCACCACGACCGCCGAGCTTAACCTCTGCAGTGTGGTGGAGCTTCATCATGAATCGATTCCCTGCTTCGATGCCTTTGAGCGTACGCCCAGTCTTAGGATCGATCAGGTCCTCTGTGTCGTTGAGCCCGTGCTTACGCAGCTCTTGCTCGGTGAACTCACGAAGATCACGCAAGTCATCGAAGTCAATCAGTTTGTACGGTTTGCCCGTGATCGCGGCGATCTTACCGAGCTGCGTTTCGATGATTTGGGATGGATTACCTCGGCCGATGACGCCCAGCGGGTTGAGTAGCACTTCGTAGGGCCTTTTATCCGCCCCGTGCGGCATGTCTTCGTCGGGTACGATCGCTGCGACAACCCCTTTGTCACCGTATCGACCCGCGAACTTATCGCCGACCTTGGTTGGGTGTACGGATTTAACGACGACCGAATAGCCTTTTTTGCCTTTGTGTACATCGGTAACAATACCCTCCTCATGGTGTTCCCACTTAATCGATGCATCGCCCCAGGAGGCTTTACGTCGCCCAAGTCGTGGACCCGTCTGTCGTTCTTTCACTGCCAGCACCAGTGCTTCGTCCATCTGGACTGTCTCGCCAATCTTGATAACTCCGTCGTCATCGTAGCGATCTAGCTGTTTGCGATCGTATTCACCCGGGAGGATGGCGGTGTAAGCGTTTTTGCTAGCTTTAACGCCCTCGCCAAGATCGAGGCTGTGTTGGTACATGTGTTCGCTCGAAGCCCGCTTGGCGAAGGACTCAGAGACGACGATTGCGTCTTCGAAGTTGTATCCCTTGTAGGGCAGGTACGCGACTCGGGCGTTCTTGCCAAGCGCTGTCGTACCTCCATCATCTGTGAAATTGGAAGCAGCGAGCAGTTGTCCTGCTTTGACTGCATCACCCGCCTTAACGGTGGGTCGATTGTGAACAAAGGTTTTCCGGTTATACGGATGGTTTTCGTAGAGCTCGGCGTAATGAACACGGCGATCCCTCCCTCGTATTTTGACGTGACTGGGTGTAACCTCAAGCACAGTCCCGTCGACTTCGCTCTTCACAGCACCCATATCGGCGCCAAGCAAGTCTTCGAACGACGTGTCCTTCATACCAGGGACACCCGATTGCACGAGCGGGGACTCTGCGTTGACCAACGGTAGCGCCTGCGAAAGAAATCGACTACCCATAGAGATACGCTGCCCGAAGGCTGCACCCTTCAGCGGGATCATCGACGCTAGGGGCCCGAAAGCCTCTGTCATATGGCCAAGCTGATAGTCAACTTTGTTCCTAGGAACAAATTTCAGCTTGCCTTTATGCTGCACACGAACATGAGGTTCGCCCTTTTCTAACTCCCCTGGAAACGCAACGATCGCGTCAGCAACATCTTGGGGAGACTTCCAGATTGGTTTGCCATTCTTAGGATCGGTGAAGCGAGCGTAGAGCCGGCCATCGTTGCCCTTGAGGGTTCTGACAGCAAAGCGTCCGTCGATACCGATCTTGCCTGATTCTGGTGTGTGGACTGGGTCGACGAAGCCCAAGTGGCTTGGCTGTACGTTACGTGCCTCGTCTGGCACTGAGTCGTTACTAGGGATACCGCCTTCGCCCATGCGTGTCACTCGTACGCGTTGATCGTACAGTTCCGCAGGGTTGATCTCTTCCAGGGGGTTACCCAGGCCTGTCTCGATGATAGCCCCGCGGACAATCTTGTCCATCAGGCCAGGGGGTACACGCTTTAGATTGCCTGGAAGCGTGGCTTTCCATAGGGCATTCCGCATGGTACCGCCAGCTTTACGCATACGCTCAGCGAATAGATCCTCTGGACCCATAACCCGCTGATACGCCATAGCATCACGATCGTCGGACTTCTCCTCACCCTTATGCACCCGCAGCAGCTTGGCAGTCGAAGCCAAGATAACCTCTGGGTTCACAGTGGCGTATGGTTTACCGAGGGTTCGAGCAGTAACCTCGGGATCGAGCTCCATGTCAGCGAAGGCGTTCCGGATAGCCTGATGCATCTCTTCGTCATTCTCAGGCGACTTGTTCCGGGTAACCTTGCGGTAGAGCTTCTTGAGCGTAGTCGGGTCCGTCTTCTTGGCGTTGGCAACGAATAACTCGTTGCCCCACGCCTTACGGAGCTGACTGTCCGTGGCACCCAGTGCTTTGAGCACTGGCATCAACGGCATACGTGCTTGCCCAAACTGGACTCTAAAGATGCCAGTCTCTGGGTCCAGGAAATAGCGATGAC
>Ga0208299_1000026_pt1 | contig 153803 bp, 166 predicted proteins | sample 15_taG_FD_184089 | JGI IMG/M metagenome (GOLD analysis project Ga0208299, IMG submission 184089) | Marine viral communities from the Subarctic Pacific Ocean - 15_ETSP_OMZ_AT15312 metaG (SPAdes) (version 2) | ecosystem: Environmental > Aquatic > Marine > Oceanic | place: Pacific Ocean... | reverse complement strand
AAACAAAAGCTCAGAAGTCGATTTGTAAAAGGATCCCAGAGAATCTCTAAGGATCTTTATTTTTTTTGATTGCATAAGGTCAGGCCCGCTTTGGCAATCACCCAACTATCTGACCGGTCGTATGCACCGGGTTTCGGATTGCCATTCTTTGTATATTGTATCTCAAAGTTGGGCACATTGTCAAGTACAAACTGAAGAACGTGTTCTTTTGCTTTCGTTCCCCTTGGGACTTTTATTCCACACAGCTTTCTAGCTGTAGTGGCGGCTACATATTCCGGAGTGAGACCGAGTGTTTTATAGCAAATCCAAGACACTATCCCGTTAAACCTAGATAGGGTCGATAGTGTCTGAGCAGAAGAAAATCCAGATCTGAACGATTGTAACGACTGTTCTATGAAAACATTCTTTATACAGTAATTGTGTGACAGGGCAAATATTCGACTTCTGATAAAATCTGCTTTTCCGAACAAATCGGGAAATTTATTCTTGTTTCTTGTATCCCAAGACTCTGTTAATAGTATATTACCTTCAGGATCTAATATGGTTGCTCCTGTTATACTAGTGGATATATCAAGTCCGAGAGTTAGCATTTTTAAGCCTTTCAATGAATCGTTCCATTATTTGATCTTTGTTTGGACTATTATACCACAACCAAATAAAAGTTTTCTTTAATTCTTTTATTTTCTTATTTGTGGTAGAGATAGACTTCTGCAAAAGATCAATTGTTTTCTCATCTGGATCTGGTAATTCTACACCTAACTCAACAGCTATTTCGTGTAGTTTGCCTATATTAGATTCTTCGGCGGCGGCTTGTGCTTGTCGGAATAACTCTTTTTTTCTATCGGCTTTAACATCATCTCCAGATAATATATCTGGGTGAGTTTTCTTGGCTATGTCTTTGAACACTTTCTTGACTACTGCAGGCCTCTCTTTGGCTGCAGACTGGACTTGTTCGTTTTCCTGTTCTGTCTTTGGTTGCTGCTTGGAGGCTTTTGGTTTTTGCCTATAAACTCCATTGTGCTCTTGGACCCCCAGCGCTTCCTTTTCTTCTGTCGTCATGTTAGATATTTTTGATTGAAAGTGTTTTTGAAACTCGTCCTGAGCCTTGTCTGAAGCTTCCTTTTCGTAGCCGTATTCTTTTTCAAGAAGAGATAGTCTCAAAATCATCAACTCATACTTCTTAGCTAATTTCATTAAACATCCATCTTGATCTTAAATGTTAAATTCCTGTTTTGAGTTTTCTTAACTGGTGTTGCCATTTTTGCTATGCCAAGAAGATTCTTGTCTTTGTCAAAAATTCCGACCTTTGATATGAAAGTCTGTTTTTCGAACGACCCAGTGGGGTCGACATATGAAGAAGAAACAGTGTTTTTGATTACCATTTCGGGAAATTCAATATAAGCAGTGGATCCAGCAATCGGAGGGTTATCCATGAAGGATCCAGATTGCAAGAACGTTGAGTTATTTGAGTGGTTGACTTTGCCTCGCTTGGCATGCGACAACATCGTAATAGTATTGATTTCTTGAGTACCTTGAAAGGATATTTTAAACGATACATCCGACAAGCCAGAATAAGAAAGCCTAGTCACGTCTATCTCTTGTTCTCTGGGGGCGGTGGGGACTTCAATCACCTCGTCTGCTCCATCAATTATTTGGCCTGTTTTCTTAGTTTTCCTCTCTAAGTTAACCTCAGTCAATCCAGCTCCGAAGTATTTCCATGCTGGGGTCACGGAATTTAGGGCACCGTTCAGGTCAGTATCTGCAAGAGTATACGTCTCGCCTTCGTTCGCGGCGTACACATCCCAACTACCTGTCAACATCAAAAAGCCATGATTGTACAAAACCACACCGCCGACAGAGCCGGTCTCATTGGATCCAGAAACTTGTATTAATTCTCCGTTTTCTTTCTCGTCGTTAAGTCGAGCAACTGTGACACCGTCGATTATAAAGTCTAGGTTAACACTTCCTCTCCTTATTGACGATCCATAAAATATAGAAGGTATACTGATTAGAGACATTTCTTGAACGCTCTTGTCCCACTTGACATCTGCAGATCCGCTATTGTGCGCAAAATGCGGACTAAAAACACTATAAGAATCCAACGCCACACACAAAGAGTTTACTCGCCTTCTTATTGATTTCTCTCTTGTGGATCGATCATCTGTGTAGTATTGTCTTGTTATACTTGCAGTAAGTGGGTATGAGCCAATATATCCATCGCTCGTATCACCTCCAGACCTAGACACTGTCTTGAATATTGGGCGGGTCTGGCCGGGTTGAGGGGCCTCTATAAAGGGGTATATCAAATTTGTTTCGGCCGGGTCGCTACCCTTAGAGAAGCTGGCTACATTCGCCAAAGTTGAGTCAGATAAGAAGGCTACAGATTTTACGTTTACATTTGCAAGATTGTGTACAATATTCTTATTGCCATCTGACCCGGGAACTTGCTGAGTTAAAACTATTATATAATCATCGGGTTCGTGTGGTTGTATCTCCGACACTAAAATTTTTCCGTTATGACCACTAGCGTGTTCAATACAATTCCTGAGGGATTGAGCTGCGGCTTTTACTGTCCCTGAATTGTCAAAAGATCGATCACCAAGAACCTCGCCAGCGTTTTTGGCCATATATGCCAGCGACGTTCCATCGGAAGAAATTATGGTGATCTGCTGACCGTCGAGTGGTTTATCGGTAAACTGCAGCAGAGCGGTTGCGGCATGAGTAGGTGGAGCGCGGTCGATGTTCAACTCATATAGACTGACTGAGCCCGAAGGTTTGTGCATAAAGCCAGTCGCAATTGATGCGCCCATGTTGTCGGATCCAGTTAAATTCACCTCCCCTTCTCGATATGTTACGCCCTTATAGACGTACAAAACCTGCTCAGGGTAAGTTCGTATTGTGTTTCTGAATATGTCGTCTGGGCCGAACCTGTGTAGTGCCATGCTAGTACTCCTTAGTAGTCTAGCCTCACCCTCAAGGTTACTTCGTTTGTTGGATCCTTCTTGATAGGCTCGCTCAACTTAGCAACAGCAAGAAGTTCATTGTTGGCAGAATACATGCCTACAGTTGTCAAGTAAGTCACTGGTGAGTCTAGTGTGCTGTTCTTTACGACCATCTTGCTGTCAGCTAGATATGTCGGATTTGAAGAGTAGTTGAACTCGTTGTGGTTTGCGCGACAGAAATATACAGTAGAGTTAAGCTCTGTTGTGTTGTTAAAGCTGATGTCAGTGATCCTATGCATCAGTGATTCCGCGTTTTGCGCTATTGTACCGTAAGAGAAACGATTATCTACACCGTGACCATCGCCATCCATCTGAATAACTTGTGTTCCAACCAAAGCGCCGTCCACACCGGTGCCTTTCCAGACGTTAGCGGGTTCGAGGAGGCCCATGCCCTCGTTGTTTGTGTATGCCCCATTAGTTACCGATGCAGTGTTGAAAATAGATGCTGTGACGACTGCAATGCCGGCTTGATAGAAAATCAGGCCCGCGGGCTTCGCATTAGAGGTTCCTCCGGCGGCCATGGTTTTTTGCGAAATGGGATCTGAATGGAGATCTCCAACACCGTCAACTTGTTGGCCAACAACCTGTGCTGCGGCGGCGTTTGCTGATCCAGTGGCGAAAAGAATACCATACTCTCCAGCGGGAGAGTTTGTTTTAAACCCGTTAGACCCAGAGGCGTCCGTTAGCTTGACAAGCTTTGCGTGCTCAGTGTGTTGAGCAGAGGTCCTAGGTTTCTCTGTGAAACCACCCGAAACCGCTAAAGTTAAATTAAATGAACCCTTCTTGATTTCATCCTTTGTCAACAGCCTAGAAAAGTTTATAAAGTAAACTTCTTTCATTTTTCCAACAGTTGATGAATGATTTCCATCTATATCAAAATCCCTAATAGCTCCACTTTCGTCGTAGCCAGCTAGCATTTGAGCCATTTGATTATATATATTTATTTTTTTTGCGTTTTGGACAGTGGCTACGCCAGAGTCGCCTCGGGTACTACCGCTAAAACCGGAAGCGTTTGAAAATCCAGCCGTGACGTCTATAATATGATTAGCAGAAGAACTTAAGTAGGGATAGTCATAAATAGAAGAAAACATACCATGGGCATAAGTCTTCTGATTTACTTGAGTTTTATCTGTTCCGGTGCCACCGGAACCTGCAGGGACGCCATTGCCGTTGTGGTGCTCATAGGTCCCAGAGAGAACCGCTCCGGTAATAGGCACGGCTTCGTGTAAGAGGGTTCTTGTTGTTGTTATGTCGCTGTTTAAAAAAGTCTTAAAAGAAGTTGCCATTATTTATACCTTACGCCTTTTTGATGTATCTAACTGGGACGTCAATGCTATAGCCAGTATTGGCTCCCGTGACGCGAATTGTGGAGTCTATGAAATAATGCGCAGCTGTTATTGCTGCACCAGCAGTGCTAGCTGCAACGGTTGTGCCCATTTTCGTAAACAAGAAAGTACTTGACTGCAATTCTACGCTTGCTCGAATAGCCATTTCAAGAAAAGTTCCGCGAGGCCCTTCGATGACTTCGTCCGTACCATCCAAGCCTTGCTCATCTGGGTTATCACCCTTTTTACCAGTTTTGGTATTCATCGTGACAAAGCCGCGATCCGCTACAAAGTAGCTTGCAATATTGTCGTCATCGACATAAGAAGCGTTCGCGATTCTTCTATCTGAAGTAGAAAGAGATCCTAATCTATCATCCATTTCAACAATATATTGCCCCTCATAAAGTTGTGGATCCAGTCTAAAACTAGGAGAGATTTCTGTAGTATCAAGGCCTTGATCTATTCTTATCCTGTGGTTCGTTACTTTATTGCTGCCACCATGAAAGAAATTGGGTATCTTGCCGTTGCTTGCTCCATATTGATCAGTAATCGCCGTTTCTGTAGACCTGTCGACTGCTACCAAGAAGTATCCCTTATTAACATCATCACTGTCCGTGAAGCGTTCTGTCTCTTTCTGGAGACCCGGGGCAACCTCATTCAATTTCAAAACTGGAAGATACAAGAGATCAGTTCTAGGAATCGAGATCAATTTACTTTTCATTAGAGAGGTGTTATTTGTGAAAGCCTCCAAGACTGGTGTTTGAAGAATCTCCAAATCGAAATACGCGCTGCCATTAGCATGATCTTTGTTGTATAAGCCATAATTTATCTCTTCGTCTCCGAAGGCAAACTTCTCTATTCTAAAGGATCCATCGGCTCTGGCTAGCCTTTTTCTACCCGCGTCAGTAAGAACTGCGTCAAGTATTATGTCTCCCGAGTTATCTAAAAACGCCATTTATAATAAACTCCTCTTTTTTTAATTAGTATTTTACGCCAAATTGTTCTAGTTTTAAAATATTTTACGCCGTATTCTTTTTCAAACTATTGTTGTTCTGTTTCCTGTTTAATTTTCAAAAACACATTTAAATCAAGTTTCTTGCCAGAAGACTTAGAGGTCAATCTTATTTTGAACTTCTTTCCTTCGGGGCCCGTTGTCCCAATTCTATACTTTTGATCTGCAGGGAGAATCACTGTGGTTTGGCCATTTTCTTTAACATTCACATAATTGAGAGCTTCTCCGCCATCGCCTTGTTCGGCTTGAGCTGTTCGTAGCATTTGAGTTTCTTGCATGTCTAGAACCATCTGCTGAGCGACAGGCGCTATACTAAGGTACTTCTTCATGCTCGATGAGTATGATTCTTCCTTTTCCGTTACTTGATCTGACAACGCTACTGTATCTATTATCGGATAGATTAAACCAGCATCGTTAACCATTCTAACTTTATATATCGGAGAAGGGTTCGATGTGTTTCCGTGAATGTCTGTTGATCTAAACGTGTAATAATAATCCGTGTTAGGGGTGACGTCGTCAGAATAAAAGAAGGAATTAGACATACCACCGGTAGAGACGGTTGTCAACAGTTTGCCCCTAAAGTGTTGCCACGATCGAGGGGGAGTGGTTGTCCTAAAAATCTCAAACCCAGAAACAACGTCATCAGCGCGGAAACGTATTGCCTCAGTTCCCGGTGAAGTAATAGTATTCCTTTCGATCGAATCAAGAAAATCTCTCTGAAACTCGGAAATTCTCTGGTATGCTTCTTCGTCTCCATCTCTCAACATTATTGGAGATGCAACATAATCGTCTATAGAGCCTTCAAGTCTTATACCGATCTTGTTGTCTATATTAACATATGGAACTACCTCAACTTGAGGTGAGGGCGGCGGGTTGTCCATAATAGAAGTGACAAGAACTCTATCTTCTGGTATGGACTCGTGTGAGTTAAAGTACGGCACCTCATACACATTCAACGTTGGGTATGTCACTGCTAAAATGTACTCATCTCTGTTTCCGGGATGGACAGTAAAGAGATCCTCTGGCATGTGTGTGTGGTCGAAATACATGTAGTCCATGCCAACCACCAACAAATGTGCAAAGATCTTGTATATATACCTTTCTCCAAACTTAACCTGAGAGTCTAAATACCTTATCTCTCTGTTTATTCCGCTTACGCCGCTTACGCCGGTTCCGTCGTCTGGCTCAGCGCCGGGAGTGATATAGAAACTTTGTACAGGTTCAGGTTCCGGCTCACCAGTTCTCATAACAACATGTTTATCTATCCGGTACATCAACACTTCTGAGTGGGTTCTTTTCCCGTTGCACATATCTATGTATGATAAGCCATGTTCGCGCTTCAGGTTGAGTGCCGCTTCTTCAGATGCTAGAACTCCATCGTGCAAGAAGTTAGACGCCGCGGCTCGGCCGTCTACGGATTCTCTTGTGACCGCTCGTATCGCCAACGATTCGCCTACGATATACGACTCATCGCGGTCCGCCCATGTTGAAGCCTGTGCGTACGGGTCATTGCCATCGCCATCGTATTTGCTGTAGTGTTCAAACCAACGCTCTAGGTCATAATAATTTCTCCAGATATTTTGAACTTTAGATTCGGATCTTTTTTCTTCTTCCCTTTCTATCTCAACGGAAAAGGATTCGATAAAATTCTCTCTACCGCTATTGCGAGAAAGAGCACTTACAACGTCGGATGCGAATAGTGCGTCACAAGCGGCGACATTTTCGTGGGTCATATTTGACATAACACTAGCCATCGAAGAGGCCTTTGCCTTATCATCAAATCTTACTTCTGTATACATCGGGACGAATCTGGAAATATTGTTTATCTTTGTTTTCATCCCCTTGTCTTTATCTGATGATACATAAATCAAGTTTTTATAAGTGTTATAAGACTCGACTAGTCCTGAGTATTCATCCGAACCTAACGACATAATTGTGTTTGCCCAACTTTGATAATATTGACCCTCTGAAGACTCACCTATTTTTTTAGGGTTATCGCCGCCGGATTCGATGTCGCGAAATATATTTGGTATTCGCGCCTTGGTCGTGAAATCTCCAAGCCTTATAAATCTCTTAACACCAAGCGGTATTTGATCTTCTGATAGCAGATCTCCGTCACCGGTGCGATGATTGGCTGCACCGGAGCCGGCTGAGAAAAGTTCTGTTGCAAACATATAAATACTGGGCAGCAAGTGGTGTGGTATACCTCTACTTGGACCGGATATTGTAGGCTCGTATGATGCATTATAGAAGTTGTATGCTGCCTGATATTTGGCTATCTTAGGGTTGCTTTCTTCGACGAACCTCCTATTGGCATGACTTATTGGTGTCTCAAAAGATGTATTAGTGTAGCTATATATTCTACTCACACTATCATTTCCAAAGAGCCTAGAAAGCAACTCCCTCTTGTATTCTTTCCAATTTTCCCTCGACGCGAGGGTGAAGGGATTGGAGATGATCATACTGGATTCGTCGCTAAGATTCATCTTCAATACGTGAAACTCAGCCTGCCCAGTTCCATTGCCGAATACTTGTACCCGGTCGCGGTTGGGCCCAAAATGAGGGCCATTCATATAAGAAGGTAGCCCTTCTAGAGTTCTTTTATGGTCATGAAGCGTCAGAACATCTCTACTAATGGATTCTTGAGCATCTGCAAGAATACTCAGTTTAGCGCGATAGCTGGAATACCGCTGGTCGAACGGGTTCTTGAACGTTACATGCATGTCTCGACGAACTGAAGGGCTTTTATAACTTATCGACTGACCATATAAGAGAGCGCCCTCAACGTCTGTTAAGGAGTTTTCCACCTCCGGAAAGACGTAAAACATGCAATTACTTCCTAACATGATTGGGTCAGCACTAGCGTCGAATGATTGATTTGGGGCAACTCTTGTCCTAGATGATGAGACAATTCGAAGGATCCTTGAGGCTGCCGTGTCGGCGTCGGAGATGGGATCTATTTGCTCTTCGTGAATTTCCAACACCTCTTCTTCTTGGGACTCTTCGCGTTCGTCGAACTCCTCAGTGATTGGGTCGACACATGGCTCTTCTGCTCTTGGTGGAGTCCTCAAGCTTGCTTGGAACGCCGATGCATCTATCCCTTGTTCCAGTCTCAAACCAGTACCTGTTCTTAAAGCTGTTGCTGTTGGTCCTTGTCGCAGGACATTGATCAATGTGTTTGATCCCAGCGCGCGTGGTAGATATCTGTCTGCCATTTCAGTATCCTGCCTTCGTACTATTCGTAAAAGAATAGTTCATTGTTTGAATTGATCCTACTGATATATATTCTTGTTCATTAACTGTTGCTAATCTAGACTCATCTTTAAAATAATCTCTCATCTCTTGAGAAAACCTAGCAACCATTGGTGAAGAATTGTCTGGGTTTATCATAAAATATTCTTTATGTACAGGTAGAGTTAACCTCTTTGTAGCGAAATCTGGTCGCGTTGAAGATATTTGAGGCGGCGCTATTCTGCAAAACATTCTAGTATTGGAGTCCGAGATTTTACCAAGAGGCGCAAAAATAGCCTTCTTAAGTAACGGCTTCCCTTTGGGGTCTGTTACAAAACCACTAAAAGTCTCTACGCCCCTAGCTTGTGATCTATAAGCCATTAAGAGTTGAGAGGTTATTTCCCCACCAACGAAAACTTCTGAAGGTTGTTCAAAAAGATTTGTTTGGCCGATAATTGCAGCTTCTGGATGGTTTTCTCTTTCTGTGTCCACTTTGTGCACAGCTGAATCTCCTAAGCCGAAATAATGCCTGATCGATGTGTCGTAGCTAGCTTTTTCTTCGTTAGACATTTCTGCTGCTTCTTTTGAAGTCTTTGTATCGAAGTAGGTGTATGAATTGTTTGCATTAAGATGTTCCAAATTCAATGATGCCTTCTCCTTTAGATTGAGGGAATTGTACATCAAACCATTTTTACCTGCGGTCATGCTCTTGAAGAACGAGTGGTTTATAATAGAGAGACCGAGATTTCTAAGTTCAGCTTCTTCTGATTCTCTCTTTTCGGCATCGGTCGAAGAACCAACAAAACGAACTTCAGAACCAATTAGCGTTTTCTCTCCCATGCTACACACCGCAGCAGGAACTCGTGATAACGCGTAAGTGCTTGAAAATGCCGATACTGATATAGATGGCATATTAGAACCCTCTGAGATTGTCGGCATATATTCGTAATGTGGCATCATTGTTTCGCTTGCGTTTACCGTTGTGTTAAAAAATTTCTTTATTTTTATAAGCTTGTTATTTCTGGTTCTAGCAGCTGAAGAATAGAAGTTAGCTGTTGCGTCCCGGGTGGAACTAGATGCACTCTCTTTCGATCCTATAGAATCTTGAAGCATAGAAGCCAAACCATCTACTGCCTCCAAGAACAAAGCAATCCCGGACAAAGTCCCAATCCTTGGAGCGATGAGGTTATATATCCCTTTCGCAGAAACAGAATTAGGCGACACAAGATTTAAGTACTCCATTGTCGAAATATATCCATTGATCAACTCTTTTAACTCCTTGGACTTCGGCGCGATGGCCGAAGTTATCCTACCAGTAGAGATATCGTGGTTACTGACGGAAGAACACTGGGCTTGGTACTCTTGTAAAGTTGATTTTATTGATTTTATTTTGGATATATGTGAGCGTGGTATGCCAACTGTATTGTCTGCAAAAACAAACTCTACTCCATATTGGTAGCTTCCGTTTGCAATTCTAGCAATATCCCTATCTTTGAAAGTGAAATATCTTATATCATTATTTTGACCTGCAACTGAGAGCTGCTCCTCTTTCAATGAGCCTCTTGGGTTGGATCCCTCTATTTTAGCAGAAGTTCCAGAGGGACCATAAAACCCCACTATGGTTTCCTCTTTTGATATGCCCTGCTTCATTAGTCTGTGAGATTTTCGACCTAGGCCCATAATACCAGTTGCATTATCCTCCACTCGGCGGCGAACTATGGTCATGGCCAATAACGGGCAAAAATCCAGTATCACGCTGGATAACTTTTGGTACCTTCTGATGAAGCTTATTTCTGATTTTAGCATAGCCATATAATCCATTGCGAAAAAACCATTGACATCCCCTGTCATCTCCGTTGATAAAAACAATTCAGAAAAATTAGAATTTCTAACCTTCTTATCTGCTACAAACTTTTCTATCCCAAAGTCATAAGATGTCTGAAACGGAGTGACGGGAGTTGATATTGAATTGTTATACTCCATTCTTTTTGACTTTTTTATAAGTGTGCGAATAGGTCTAAAATCTTTTATCTTTGTCACCGCTATTCTTCTTCGGATCAGCGTTGACTCAGAACTAATAAAGGAGTTATACAAATCTTTTGATCTGTTATATAAATCGCCCGCGGAAGTTGATGGATTCCTCTCTTTCCATTTGGTGAGCATTTTACTAATGGCCAGAAGTGGTTCGGTGGTGCCCTGCATCAAAGGAAGAAGCTCCATTCGATACGATGTATACAATGAGGTTCTCTTTTTGACTGGTGGCGATGTGATCAAGCTTGCCAACGCGTTTAGAAACTGATTATACCTACCTCTTGACCATTTAACATACTTGTTGTTTCTACACCTAGTAGCCCTATCAAGCCATATTGCATTATTGGAGTCTAACATTATGTATGTTTCAGAGGGTATCGTACTGTCCACAAAAACAGTGTCACAAGAATAGGGAGACACTGTTTTACTTTTTTCAGAACATGTGAATGCAATAAAAGACAAGTGAGAGGGATTTGTGCTTCCCATATCAAAAGTAACCCTAGTTGTGAGATTGTACATCTCCACATCGGTCGGCCCGAAGGTATCTGACGTTATCTTTTTAAGTCGAGACACACCGTCCATAGGCAAAAGATCATATAACCTTACGTCTCTGTGTTCTATCTTTAGTTTTTTTAGGGTTTCTGGTGAAGATGCCCCAATTTGCGTAAGACGTGATACTATCATCTTTTTTGATGCATCGCTATCTACCTTAAGGACTCGAATTTTTAAATTTCTTAAATATGATTCCATCATCTTGTTTGGTGAAACTAGGTGATTTGCCAATTGACGACTGGCCTTGATCACCAAATCGAGAGATACACTCAGGCCGGTCTGCGAGGATGATTTTGCCGAATCGCTTGTTAAGATGTGAGGATCTCTGCTTCGAAGGCTGGCAAGCTCACCAGATGACTGCAGATCAACAGAGATTTGCTTTATAAAAGCCCTAGAAGATAAAGATGAAATATTATCTGAATTGACTAGCATTAATCACAATCCTCCACTTCTTCGGACGGATTTCTATATATATCTTCCAGAGATGAGTTCTCTCTAATATTCCCTGTTGACTGGATCTGAGTGTATGGGTTGACCCTAGACTCGAACGCGGACCTAAGCTGCGCTGAACTAAGATGCGTTTGAGAAAAAATTGGCAGCGAATCCACATCTAATTGATCGTCGGCCAGCACCTCAAAATAGTGACTGACAGTGTTGCTTGCTGGGTCAACTCTGCTCGTCCTAGCTAAAAGTGGTATCAAATCTACTGGAACTATATTATCGCTTTCGGGTAGCTGTCCTTCTATGATTTCAAATATTTCGATATCAAACTGTTCCTCCATCAAAGAAACGTTGTGCTCCTCGACCTTTAACATCAACGGCGGACCTTCAACCTTTAGAAAACTACCGTCATCGAATACATGAGATGTTTGAACTAAATTCCCCTTTTCTTCTGCTAGGTCTTCCAATATCATAGGGTCATCTACGCTCATGTTGTGAATCGTCAAATCGAAGGACATGGTTATATTAAGTTGTGGTATTCTAAATTTATTACCTATATCTTTGCCGGTCTCGGCATGCATATATTCATTCAAAGTTCTCGATGAGTCTATCATTTGTCCATTTATTATTTGTATATCCCAAGATGGAGCAAACTTATGAGCAGGACTAGAGTTTCCGATTGGCATACCTAGCGCATAATTTCTTTCAAATTTATCCTGATGGACCATAAATGGCTGAGGGGAAGAAACTGCAGGATCCGACATGTCATATAACATTATGTTTCCCAAAGTTGCCTGATTGGAATACGGGTCCAACATTGGGAACGGGTTTACGTTGTGGTTTGTTTCTACCCCCGCAAAATTATATTGCACTTTTGTTCGAATTGAATCGAAGACTCTATTGTTTATATCTTTTTGGTTTTCCAGATATTTATTCCTAGGCGGCGTCGGGTGCGAACCCGTTGAAACATGAGTCACATCATAAATAATATCGTCATCATAAAAAGAATAGAACACAGGATTCAACTTCCCTATCGACAAAAGCCTTTTGCCGTGTTGGGTTAGTTCAAAATCTATTACTTCTTCTTTTTTGTTAAAAAAACTCATATCTTACTTGTCTTTTTTGTCGAACACTTGTTTATACGGGTTTATTTTACTTTCCGCTTTTTTACTTTTTTCACTTCGAGTTTGACGAGATCTGATAATCTTTTCGTTAAGAAAAACACCATCTTCGAGCTGCTTACCGTCAAGAACCTCTTCGGCCTCAGGCCTACCATTAAACTCCACAGTTTCCTCTATCTTAATTAGTTCCACTATTGAAAAGAAATCATATGGCCAATTGAATGAATATGCAGGCTCTCTTTTATTTGTCCTCTGGAAAGATCTTTCCAAACTAGTGTGCCCTTCTGATGATTTTACGGAGAATTCTTGACCTGTTGATTTATCAAGTATGCTGTGGTATGACTTTTCTGCCTTTTGCTTAACTTTGAAAACCATCCACTGCAGTTGGTCGCCGGCATTTAAAATATTCGGTATGCCCCTTATTGTTAGAGAGTTTGAAACTTTCTCTATCTTATCTGCGCCGATACCAGAAGGCAACACATTTTGCCACATGTCAGCGAGGTCTTGCCTGTCAAATTTATGAGAAAACTCGAACATGAACATGTAAAATGGCTCAATATTTTCATTATTAATAAAGTCAACAGTCGGAGGAAATACATACTTAGACATTTTTTCTACCATGTTCACGATCGCTGGATCTAAGTCGTCTGTTGATCCTGAACGAATTTTAGACATGACTTTCATCGCCTCTTCTCTATCTTCGTGTATCTTAAAGAAAGTAAATTTACTGCCGGGAGGCTTCAATTTATTTTTGGTGTACTTGTGCATCGTTGTTGAGTCAACAAAAGGTATTGCAACAACAGCCTCGTAAACAGTTTTGCTGGTGGCGAGCTGCCCGACTTGTGATTCTTTAGTTTTACCTGTCTCAAATCCCACCAACTTAGCCAGAGATCCAGTTGGATTGCTCATACCAAACCTAGCCCCGTCTCGTGGTTCGTCACCAAAAGCTGCCCACGTTCTCGTGTGATCGACACCAATCTCGTCTGCAAAGACGTTTTGTACCGACCCAAAAGAGACTATTGCATTAGATGCAGGATCAGTCAAGCCAGATGATTGATTTCCTTGTATAAAACCTCTAGCATAAGTGACGGTATTTTTACCCATAAATGCGTATTCTTTCCCAACAGTATGTGCTCCGCGGACTCCGGAGCGGCCGAGCGGATTTGTTTCAGAACCAAACTGACTTCTTCTTGTTTTTACCGGTAGGCCAGTGTTATTGCCTACCTTCCCCTTTTCTCTGTGAAAGATCATAAAGGCGTCAACATCAAAAAATTCGGCTGTGTATCCATGATTACCTGTTGTCGAATTAATTTTATTCACGAGAGCATTTCTAGTGTCGTATAACTCGGTGGTGGTCTTAATGTCCACATAATACAATGCGGTCGCGACGTTGTCCGCTGGAATGACTCCAGATTTTACAAACACAAAGTGAACTCTATTTCCTGATGAGTCCGTAATTATTAGGAAATCTTGCTGAACAATGCTAGTCGGAAGAGGCATTCTCATTATTGCGGAAGCAGCAATGTCAGACGACTCTATAAAAGAGTCATCAATAAACAACTTAACTCCAACATCAGAGTCGAGTGAAGCTGAAGCGTGCTGGTGCCACATTCCTCTAGTTGTCACCACGGGGTCCTTGTGTGTTAGTACACTCTCTCCGGTATGCTGAATTGGACCTGAGTCGCTGATGAACTGGAGTGACGCCGAAACAGGTGAAAAATCCATGATAGGAGTTTCAAATTTAGTTTGTATAACCCAAGCCTTTTCTTCGTTATTTTTTCCTTTTCTAACTTCTTTGACTTTACCCGAAGAGTCTTCGATGATAGACGGAATCAATACCTCCGAGAATAAATTGAGTGAAGAATTTAACTGCATTGCACTTCTATGGTTTATACAGTTATCAGAATATGACGCAACTCCGTTGGCAGGCGTCTCCACGTAAATGTCTGACGACCCTGAAGTGTAGTCTAGGGCGCGATATTCATAGCTACTTGAATTTATCATGTCGTCGTAAATGCGAACCGCTCCGGGGTCTCTATGGTATGTGACCGTAGTGTTCTCCGCATTTTTAATATCACTAAGTTTATATGGTGCCGACGTTCCCACGGGGGGCGTAAAAGTAATTTCTGCATAAGCATGACCATCATAATATGGTGGCGTATATGGTCTGAACCCTGTGCCAAATCTAGGGTGTTTTGCTGACTGTACAGATCCATAAACCGCCTCCACAGAGTGTACCGGAGGACCGAAAGCAGAAGGCCTTTCATACATGAAAAAAGATGATGACCCCTCAAGAGATGAGCCTGTTATTTGACCCCACGATCCAGACGCCAACTCGGGAAACAGGGTGTTAATTGATGATTCATCTTTTGACAAATAAACCCTCATCTTGTATTGTTCTTTTATAGAATCTGTTTCAGTTAGTTGGAAACTGCTTTCTGGCAGTGACCTCATTGATGTCAATTTGCCATCTCTTAAGAAAAAGGAGACAGTTTCTGCCAAAAAGTTGTTCACAGCTAATTTATATTGCCTTTGTTCGACTGGCATGAACGTACTTGTCACATTCAAAGAAGCACTTGGGTGCCACCCCTCTGCATCGACAACTGTGAAAGTTTTAGGCAAATACCTTTCTGGTTCTATTAGCGCTTCAAAGGGAACCCTGAAGTCAAATCTAGAATCGTTGCTGCCGGCGGAAGAACTTATCGCTCTTCTTGGATGAGGAGATGTGTCAATATGATTTGCTTGAGTCATCCTCATAAATGTATCGTGATCATACCGGTCGAAATGTTCGGCATCAGCAGGTTCGACGCCGCGGCGGAGCTGTTCCTCTTTTCCTATTTGCATGATCTGGGTCGTGCCTGTCACGTGAGACATATTAAATGACGCGGTCATGACTGGGTAATCTACTGCTATGCCAGATTTTATTGTATTATACATTATCCCCGGGGCGAAAAATATTGAGTTGATTGGCCTTATATGATTTGCACCTCTCTCAGCCTGAACGTTCGAACCCTCGTTAGAAAGAACTCCCCCTCTGTAGTATGACTGAGAAAACATTGTCGCTAATTGCAAAGTTCGTTCAGAGGGCTGAAGGCCCTTGTACGGGATAAACTTCTTAAGAGCCCTACAAGTCAGGGTGATAGAATTGACGTTCGATTCTCGTGAATCGGCGGCCGGGTCCTTGATATAAGAAAATAACTTCATAAAGTCCGTATTGGTGTAGGTCTTATAAAAAGATGCTTGCGAACTATCGCTTATATCTGAACCTGTCAAAGACAGGGCTCCTGTTAAATATTGACTGGAAAAGTCCATACCTGCTTCTTCTGTATAAAAGTGCATGTGATCGGATATTCTAAACTCCGGAACTATGGAATGATCCTTTCCTGCGGCGCGGAGTTCTTCTGAATACTGATAATAAGTGTCATATATTACATTGTGTTCCCCTGCCCCTGTTACCTCATATATTGGTGCACCAGAAGCATGGTGCCACGCAAGGACAAGATCGTCCTTGCTATCATACCTTAAATAATAACGCGGGGCTCTTCTGGTATACAACGCACCAAGGCGCGGATTCAACGTCGTTGCTATAATGCTGTGTGTTACTTCTTGATATCCACCATTGTGCCATGTCACATAATCATTCAGAAGTTCCCCTTCTCCATTTTGGCCAGTGTTCATATGAGTGACTAGCCTCAGGCCCTCAGTGCTTGCTCCAGTTTCGCCCAGTTGACCATCCAGAGACCAAATACTCTGAGCTGGGATGGGGTTTCCATAAGAATTTTCTGAATCGTAGGATGCGGACCTAATGAGCCTATCGCTATGCCAGTAATCAATAACAAAATTGTTTCTTTCTCTAACCTTTTGGAAAAACATATTTCCTGATGCAGGGTATATGGGCTCGACGTATGAGGCTGTCTCGTATGACTCAAGAGGGAACCGATGGTCTTTTCTTGCAACAAATGCTTTGTTTGTGAGAGAGGTTGCCGAAAACATATCAACGTTATTTGGATAAGTTATGAGACTATAAGACACCCTCTCTTGATCTGTTCCGGGTGCGATTGTTTCAGATAACATGGTTGGCCTAGAGATGGATAACGGTGCCTCGAAGAAATTCTCGAATGTGACTATTTCTTTTTTGTCGGATTGCGAACCTACAACGCTCTCTGTCCTAATTGAGGCGACAGAAATTCTGTTGTCCTTTTTCATATTTCTAGCTATTAAAGAAGTCTCACCAGTTCTGATCTGTTTCCATGTTGGGTACCCATACGGCCCGTTGCGATTCAAGAGAATTGCGTTAAGGGTCTTTCCAGTGGCAGTAACCCCGATGGTGTTTGAATCTGCATAGATACTTGTATTGGTACCATAACCCCAAATATCTGGATTGTAAAATGTCTCGTAATCGCGATAATAAGATGAAATCCAACTATATGAAGCAACAGCTGCAATGCCTGAACTCAAAGTATTAGCGCCGGAGGACGTTGATGTACTAACGGTATCGGGCCTATCTACGATAACGGTGTTCAGGCCCGTAAAATCAACATAATAAGCGTTGGCTTCGTATGTGCTGCCCAACACTGCGAGACCGTAATTTGGAGTGGTTGATAGAACTATATTTCCAAATTCTTCAGCTTTGGGGAGCCATTTTATAGTATCGCGGTCTGTTTTCCAGTCCCTAGTGAAGCCAAAGTAATATGCGGTCCGGGTAAACCCGGTGGCGGCGGAGCCAGTTATCCAAGAATATTGCAAGTCGCTTCTTGGTATCTGATGCTGTACAAAGAAGTTATCATACTTCTTTTTCGTTTTAGCTTCGCTTAAATCATAGTAATATTCAGCATTTCTGTTAGTTTTATGTATCGGTGCGGCTTGATTTCCTCTGAGAACCTTGTCTACGCCGGCGCTAGAAAAAGAACCATCTTCCAATCTCTTGTAGCCGACAGTCAGAGGTTCGTAATAAAACCCTCTCACCGTAGTTGTGGATATGCAATCACCAACATTTTGTAAATAATTCGGGGCCCAAGAGTAACCTCGAAGAGGTTGTTCTGCAAGGGTGAAATCATCTTGATAATCGATGCCATCGAGGATACCGTCAACGTCATTTACCATCGAGCCCTCAATTGAAGAAACAACGCAAGAATCAAAACCAAATTGATTAACATGATCTTGTGATTTGTTGTTTACAAGACTTCTCGCTAATTCATTCCTATAGTTTATTGAACTATATATAGAATATTGAGAACTCCTATGGTCTAACCCATAACCTCCGAGAGCATCTCCAGATGTTTCTGGGGCGCCCAAGGGAGAAAACCTAGTTACAAAGACGTGATCCGTCTGCAAATTATCCCAGCGAATCTTTGCATGATCATGCATGGTCAAAAAGATTGGAGAATCATTAAGGTTTTGTATTATATTTGATGAATCCAAATCAAAAACCAAGCTTGCATCAGACTGAGCCCGAGTGAAATATCTATTATTAGTGTCTCTCCCATTCGTGGATATTATCTGGTAATCTTTTTCGTAGTTGCCAGCAGTGTTGTGGTTGCCGGACGAACTTGTTTTTATATTCCTTATGTTAACTGGCCTCTTGGCTGTCTCGTCTCTAAAAAGAGTTGCAGGAATATCTGGTGCTTTTAACTTGAAGCCATTCGAAGTAAACATCAACTTATATGCTTCTGGCCGGCTCGTTGCGTGGTCTAGTGCTACGAAGGGTGCTTTGCCTATTTCTGCTGATGTAGATCCAGAAGTTGTATTAATCGGGATATGCCTGTGTTGGTTTCCGCCAACGTGAGTTTCAGTGAACGGGCCCTGCATGGGTATCTGATAGTCTGGACCGTAGTGGTCCATATGGATGTTTGTAATATCCGAAGCTGGCTGGAAAAGATGCACTGAGCTTAGATAATTTACATTGTCTAGTGAGGAACTGTAGAATGAAAATGGAACATATTTTTCGCCGCTAGGCATATCTTCAGAATAGCCTCTATCATTTGGTATCTGTTTTTCGGCTGCGGCATTTAACTCTATTGTATGATTTATCTTTTCCTTGCCTGTTCTTGGGTCATTGTTAATAAAAGATGAAGATATAGAGGTCGTCGCGGTTAATTGGCCATCGTTTTGAGCTGTAGCTTTTGTGAATGGCCTGTGGAAATCTGGCTTTCTGTTTATATGACTGTTTGAGCCTCCTGTATACAGCTCTTCTTTATTAATATAGAGGCGACCGGGACTTGGTGTTGATTTCTTAAGATACCCTAAGCCCTTTATCTTTCTCGCGGCGATTCTCCTAATGGATTCGCGATTGGAATCAACTGCGCTGTTTCCGCTACCCAAATTTACAGAATTGGAGCTATCTGGGCCGCCGTGAGATCGATCACGTTCAGCACGAGTCTTCCACCATTCGGCCTTTTTGCTTTGATCTGGTGCAGATCCGGGTAACTGTGGAGTGCCTATTCCCCACTCTGGGGCATCGCCGGCGTTTCTTACCGTTGTTTCAAACTCTGCATTTTCTCTTATGACAGTTGGGAACTTAGAGCGATACTTATTTCTCTCAAGTACGTGACTCTCAATGACGTCCCTTAATTCCTCAGAGCTAGCAAGAGAGGCTGGTAGCAGCTGACTGACCATTATAGTGATCGATGAGTCTATCCACTTATAGAAATTTAAATACTTCTCTATACTTGGTGTGTTGTCGACCCTATCAAAGAATAGTTGTCTTAATTTGTTTAACGCTTTGTAGCTTTGCCTGTATCTGTTTACTGGTGACCCAACAAGATTATTGAAGTCCTTGATGGAAGAGAACATCTTGAGCATCTCTTTAGAAATTGAGTTGTACATACTCTTTTCAACATATGCATAATATTTCTTTGGCTTAAAATCTCTTCTGAATAGCCTTTCTTCATCTGTTAATACTTTTGTCATGTCCGCGCCGGCAATACTTTCTGGCAGTTTTTTTCTAGCAGAGTACACATAATTTACATCTGCGATATTTTTAGTATCACTTGCTGGAAAACCGAGGCCTCGTGCAGCATGATTTTTTCTTAATATGTTCTCTAGTCTGGCGTACTTGCTATCAATTGAGAACAGGCCGTTGGTCGAACCGCTTCTTGAAATATCCCTAACTGCGAAAGTTCCATCTGTCGCGGAACCGGTTACATCATTAAAGTCCCAATTCAACACCAGAGTGTCTATCTTTGGCACCTCAACATTGCCCTTGTTCGATACAGCAGCTCCGTGGCCCTCGAAGGAGAAGTAGTTCTTTCCGGGCATACTTACACCGACATTGTCGGGTGATATCGCATGGGCCTTTATTTCATCGTTATCGAGATATGATAACCAATGTCTTAGGCCTCCAGCGCGGCAATCTGAACCAGTTAACAGGGTGCCACTGAAGTCATCCCTATGTGCTCCAAGATAAAAGCCTTTAGCTGACGATATTAGGCTTTTGGCTTTTACTTTCCCCACTGAAGCCGTCAGTGTAAACTGCTCTGTTATGTAGCCTGCATCGCAATTCATTCCGACAAATTCTACAATATAATCGGGAGCAGCAGAAACTGAACCGAGCATGTTCGCCATAGGAAATACTAGTGGCTTTATTCTTACTGCAAAATTCCACTTTTGATTGTCAAAAACATCTTGATAGTAAGAACTTGTAAGTTCTCCAGTTTGAACCGCTCCAGTCTTATCGCCGCCTGCACCGATATATCGAGGGCCACCTTCTTGTCCGTGATCACAAACTAGCATGAATTTTGCATTTCTGCTATTTGGCCCTGTTAAAGATTCTCTCACACACAGCACTTGGAAATTGGAAGCATCGGAGGCTGCTGCTGCCCACTTGCCAGTAGTTGTAACTGGAGTATGGCAACCAAACAGAGAAGAGGACAAGAGAGTGTTGACGCCTCGGAGAGTCTCTTCTTGACCGTGGTCTGCGAATTCTCTCGGGAATATAAACTCTGCTTCTGTCGTTGTTGCAAGTCCACCGTTTCCGACTTCGGCGATGGTGCCAGACACAAAGCCCGCGAAATTCGTGTTTTTCGTCTCTGTAAAATTATATATTGTGCCGCCATGTGATGCTGTATGGTGAAAATCTATATATTTCTTCCTAAGGGAGACCTCTTCTATGTCGTCCTCAAACACAAAATCGTGGTTATCAGAATAGAAATTAATCTCAACAAGTTCACTATCTACACCAAAGCATCGAATCAAGTTTCGAGCAGACTTTTCTGCACCTTTTGATTTGTAAATATAGTTTATGTTGTTGTAGATATTCTTGTATATCAGATTCTTAACTTCATTAAGTTCGGTTTCATAGAGTCTACCTTCGTCTCTGTTTGTTATAGATTCAATAATTTCAGCGTCGACAAACAACTCTGGTACGACTAACCCTGTTGATCTGAGTACCTCATCCATTATCGCTATGGGCTTTTCGAAGGAGCCTGTTACATATTCTTTATCTTTGACTTTGCCTAGTTGTTCAATTTGGGCGAAAGCTGTATCAAAATAGCTTGATATAATCTGTGTCAACTTTCTAAGATGAGTATTCCCTGTTCTTTCGTCAGCTTCTGTAATCCAGTGCGGCAAAGAATGAAAAATTGCAGAATTGTTTGTGCTGTCGTAAGCCTGACCTTCTACCGTGTATGCATTTAAGAAATTGGTTACACTAGGGTGCGACGCATGAACTATAGGATCTTCAAACTCAGCAAACCCATAACTAGATGATAAAAAGGCTGAGCCAGTGTTTCGTGAGTTGGAAGAATACCCTGTCCAAGTTCCGTTGGAGATTCGACCAGAATAGTCCAAAACAGTTGAATCAGTAGAAGCATCTGCTGTGATGCCTTCGTTGAACTTGAAGTATACACCCAACTTTGTGTTTGAAGTGTCTGTGTTTGTTCCGCCTCCAACTGGGAAATACCAGTTTCTTCCAATTTCTTTTGAAGTTCTCTTGGTTTTCCAAAATCTAAAATCGTCAAGAGATCCAGACAGTTTACCCCAACCGGTGGTGGCCACGATCGCGCCGTTGGCTGCCTCGTAAGGAATTGTAGCCAAGGCTCCGATGGTTCCTTGTAGTGCGTACCTAACCTCGCCCACAGACTCATCAGCAAGCGTCAATGTGTGGTTTAGTTGACCATCTATGTACAACTTGCTCTCGACAGCTGTTCCACTATTGGCAAAAGTAAAAGCATAATGATGCCAGTTTCCGTCAGCTACCGTAGCGGGTGTTATTCCGGAGCCAATCACCTGATTCGCGAAGCGGTTGGGAACAACAGTTGTCCCAACATCGTTATTTGCGTTTGAGCTTATTGCTCCGGATAAATATGTCACCAAAAAAGGAGAAGCGACGGCTGCGCCGTTTAATTCAATCCTCAACCGTCCATAGTTTGCGCTATTTTGAGCTTGGCCGTTGTGAAGGTCAAAGATAACTTCTCTTTTTGTTTTCGTGTCGTCATTTAAGATCGCAGACTTGTTCATCCAAAATTCAACTGTATTACCTTGAGCGCCGTCTATCTTTAGATTAGACTCCCTAAAGCTGGCAGTATTATATAAATTGGCTGAGCCTGAAAATTGAGAATCAGGAAAAACCTTTCTTATGCTAGATTCATCAGGGTCTGAATTGGGTCCACCTTTTATAGATATATACTCCATAGTGGCTGGCTTACCATAGTTGTTATCAAAAGGGGATCCACCTGCAGCTACCCATGCACTGGCAGGGTTAAATATAGCATAACCTGTTGAGCGTGGGTATCCATTTTCTAATAGATATAGATCAAGGCCTGACGAGTCGTTTTCCCATTGTTGCTTTTCAGCCAGCGAACCATCATAAGGAAAGGTGTTATATATTCTCTTGATTGAGTCAACATAATAATCTTCGGCCATTCCGAACTTAACAAAATTAGACGCAGTGCTATAATCTAGAGGTGCGCGGAATCTTCTGTGAGAGTCTGCGACATTTCTAAGGAAATCTGGAGATTCTACTTCTCCTTCTGTCAGCTCTTTGATAGTTTTGAAAGGCTTCACCAAGTGAGCGCCTTCTTCAAAATGCTTTTTAATGCTCATACTGCCTCAACTCTAAATTTAAAGACCTCTGGCTGTTCGTGATAGTTGCCATTTACATAATATACAAACTTGACTGCATATGCAAAATCCTGCTCAAACAAAGACATGTCTAGATCAAAATAATTGCCGTCTCGATCATATGAAAGCTTTGTGTGGTTGATACTGCCGGTGCCATAGGGCACAACAACATAATCATCAGAAACTCTATAGATCTTATAAAACCCATTTCTAACTATTTCTATCTCTTCTGATGTAGCCTGATTGGCCACAGAGTAAATATTGGGATTCCAAAAGCGCTTTCTAGCTGTGACTCTGAATCTTTCTGTGCCCATGTTGGTGTATGATGGCCTAAAGCCGGGAACAGCTGTTACATATGGGCTTTCATAATTCGATGAATTTACATTTCCTGCACCAAACTGCTTTGGTTCAATGGTCCCTGTGTGAAAAACAGCGCTAAAGCCGGCTGTTCCGGCATTTACTTGAGCTGCAGAGCCGGTGCGCCAAACATCGTATAATCTACTAGAGCCAGTGTAGGCAAAACTAGCACTATAAATACCAGTAGAAACCCTAGATCCTGTCACCAGTTGGCCAAGAGCCTTTTGAACTCCGCCACCTACAGGGAGGTGCACAGCGTGGCCGCCGGTGGCGATAGAGCCGGCAGATGAAGTAAATAAACTCACGAACACTTTGTTATCAGCGCCTAAGTTTGGTATGTCGGTCAGTTGACCCCTTACATGATTGTAAAGGTAAACGTTGTTTAAATTGTCTGCAGCGGGGGCTAGCGAACTGCTAGTATAAAAGTAACTTCTGTCGTCACCCGTAGAAGAATCCCACCTTGCTTCAATCGACGGCCTCTTATAAAAGTATTGACTCTTTCTAGTAAAAAATTTCTTCGTGTAATAAGATTGTGTCCTTGTGCCATCTTCAAAAGACCCCGACATTTTCATTACAAGACCATAATTTGCTAATCCGCCGCCACGGAATTGTGTAGTTGTTACACTGGTGGTGTCGTCAACCAATGTTCCCTGTATTATTGTGTTCCCCACGGAGCCGGCTCCGTCTTGAACTAAATCTACTTTTGTGTTGTCAGAACCGTTGACTGTTGCTGTGATATTAACAGTGGTTCCCGCAGCTTTAGCTGCAGCGATGGCTTCCTGAACCCTTGTCGCGACGGTAGATGCACTTGAAGCGCCGTTGCCGCCGATGACTGTAGCTGTAGATGTCGCTGTGGAAGTATCGAAAGTTAGAGTTAATGGAGTCAGGGGATTAGAACCCGTCAATATCAGCGTTGTCCCGTCCGCGATAGACGCGTCATTAAACTTAAGAGAACCTGCTGCAGATGGACCTGATCCTATGATCCATTGCTCCACCATTTCAGATATATCTATTGAAACATCCTCTTCTCCGCCGTCAAGCTGTTGTGTGTATATTACTGCAGGCATTTGAGTCTTGAAATCTCCGCCCTCAGCATTCCACGGAGTATTGTCATCTCCGCCGGTAAATTGTACCGTTGTCACACTTACGGTATCATCGACTACAGTACCTTGAACTGTTGTATTTCCAGCAAAGCCGCCGACTTTCTGTACTAAATCTACCCTTGAGCTATTTGATGAATTAATAGATGGCTGAATATCTAATGCAATAGTCGCATCCAGTCGGGCTAGCTCCACTGAGCGGGATAGTTCTGTTGCTAGTTTTGCAGTTGTGTTGATGGAACCGTTCAAAGCTATATCAGTTTTTGTGGACGTGCCTATTCCAGTGTTAATTGTAAATGTGTGCGGACTGTCAACACTAGATCCCGTTAAGTATAGTTTGGCACCGTTGGAAATACTTACGTCCCCAAATGTTAATGAAGCACTAGCAAAAATCTCATCGGTGCTTGCGTACTCCCAATTAACTACACCTAAGTTTGAGTATTCATCCAGATCTAGACCCCTTCCTTCATTCCAGCTTCTAGATACTGGCAATATCGCCAAGACATAGTCTTTTGGTAGCGAGTTTCCATGGACCGCATTACTCAGCTTCAAGTAAAAATTAACACTACCACTAGCAGGCAAGGTTCCTGCTGTTCTTTTTGCTATAATATCGTTAACAGGGAATGTAAATAGTGCACGGGACCTCTCTACTGAAGTGCCGATACCAGAAGAGCCGCTGGTTTGACCGTATATTGAAAAAACCTCAGCTGTGTCTGCTGCACCAGTGTTCGAGCCGGTACCGCGTATGGTGAGACCGGGCTTGTATGAATCTGTTATGGTGCTGTCTGCACTTGCAGTAAACCTAAGAATAGCCATTATCGTATAGAACCTTCAATGTCTGTGAATAAATCTCTTATTTCGAAAATCATATCCTCCCTAGGAACTATGACTCTCCCATCTGGAGTTGTGTTTTTCTTTATGTTAAAATAGTTGTCTGAGTATCCTATTCCTGATTTGGTTACTACCTCTACGTTTTCAACATCAAGTACTCCGTCGACCTTACTAAGAGTTTTGAAAATCTTTGTAATATAAAATGGCTCGCCTATGTCCATCTTGGATGCGAACTCATTTCGTAGTGCATCGTTTGCATCAATTAAGATTTTATTTGAATCTCTGCTAGAATCCGAAACTATAGAATATCTAATTCCTAAATTTACTATTCTTGCATCCATAATGTCTAGAGAATCAGATATCATTTTATACCCGTTTATCCACACTCTTAGATTATCTTTTAGTGCGCTGTTTGCTCCAATGAGAGCGCCGGAGGTATCTTCTGCTAAAACATACATATTTAAGTTGTTTTTTGCAGAATCTGCGTCTCGCAGAACAGTACATCGTCTGATTGCGCCGAACTTACTAGGCATCGCATAGGCTAAAGATATGTAATCTTGCTTTGTTACTGCTCTATTTTGCGCTGCATGGACGCCAATTATCCTCTGCCTCAACTCCTCCGCGTTTGGAGTCGTAACATCTCCAACTATTGGTTGTGGGTTTGTTACCTCTAGGGAGCCGGCTGTAGAAGAGATATTTGCACTAGTCAACGAATTCCTGTTGTCAAACTTAAATATTGGTCTTAAAACGGCGTTGAGCGCCCCAGTGGCACAATTCGAATTGCCATTGCTGTTAGTCCTGTATGTGACAAAGATCTTAGTGTTTGATGGCGATATTCCCATTTTATCAGTTCTCTGGAGCTTAGACGGATCAAAAGAGAAGTCTGTTATATAATTCTTTCCATATATATCCAGAACTACGTTTGAGGGATCCACTATATCTTGTGCTGTTTGTTCTTCTTCCGAACCTTTGCCGAACTGCACAAAAGTGCTGCCTCCGGCGTTTTCTATGATATAACGGCGAGGTGCAGAAATAGGCCTAATGATCGAGGGCACCATCTCTTTGAACTCACCCCTGTTGGTAACTTCTTTGTACACTACGTTTTGGGACAGTGCTTCCACTTCATAGTATTCATGGCCATCCTCATCTACTACTGAAATAACGTCTGTCACGTTTGAATCTTCGATCTCTAAGCGAAGAAAATCAACAACTGACCCTACTGTGTACGTCTCTTGCTTTCGTTCGCCTGACACCACTCTACCGGGGGCCCGAATTGCATAATTAAGGGGAATGCCAGACGTATCGTCAACGGTTGCGACGACAACAGTATTGAGTGCACTTGAAAAATCAACATCCGATATTAAAGTAAACACGCTCCTATTGGTTGTTGCAAACGTACTTCCCGCTCGCAAAACAGGAGCATACGATAAATCTAGCGACCCATCAGATTTAGCAGGGACATTTATGAAAAGAAATACGTCTCCGACAGAAGACGCAACTGCAGGGGATGTATACCCAAGCTGGCGACCTATCTTTAGGACATTTTTTCTCTCTGACGCGGTTGTCAGAAAGGTCTCGTTGAGACTGTAGTCGAGATAATATGACAGCATATCACCTACATATGCAACGGTGTCTATCATCATAGCTCCAAAACTAGCTTCGTTGAAGTCTTTGTGAGTATTTGGATAATATCTTTTTACATAATCAATAAGATCTTCTCGTATTGATTCGAAGTCGCGACTGGTGTAATCTATCGAAAGATTGTTCTTACGGGAGTTGCTCATAATTTATGTCCTCTATATAAGTAGGAAAAAGAATAAATATTGGAGAATTATAAAATCACTTCGCCGGTTAAATCGACACCTATTTCCAAAGAATCCCCTTGATTAAGAGGAGTTATAAAATATTCCACATAAAGTATCATTGTATGCGGAGACATCGTTGGGTCGTTTTCAGCCGTATTCATATTTACAGAGTTTATAGTTATAAAGGGCATATGCCTTTTTGTTTGATCCTGTACTCTAGACGTTATTGATGACAGCAACATTCTTGAGTTCGTCTGATTTTCAAACAGATATCGAGCTATGCCAACACCAAAGTCAGGAAGCATTATCCTTTCGCCGGGAATTGTCAACATCAAGTTTCTAAAATTCTGCTTTATTGTGTCCTTAAGATCTTTTGTCAAGGCATATGCGCCGTCGACGTCATCTGGTAAAAGTGGTAATTTTGGTCCTATTCCTGATGCCATCTTGTTTCTCCTAATTAATCATTCTTTTTTATTTCTAGTGGATTTCTTATTCCTTTCTCTAAACAGTTCACCTGTCTTCTAGGTTCAAAACGATACTGGTTACATACTGCATCTGACGACTCTCCTTCCAAGTGAGGAAGCGAAAGAGCCACCGTTACCAGCGGATTAAGATATGCACCCATAAACGGTGCATTTGGCCACTCGTACAAGCCATGCTGCCCTGCAAGTAGGGGGATTGGCGGATACATATCCCATGGCCTGAAGTCGTTTCTGCCTGTCCTTCTTTCAGGTCGACCCTGAAAAGAACCCCACGTCAATCCTGAAGTCAAGTTACAATCATTTAACGGTTTATACATTGCTCGATAACCGGGGGATGTCATATATGCTAAACCCCTTGTCATTCTAATTAGAGAGTCTGTAATTATCTCACCAAGACTTGGATCATCTGGACTTATCGAATATTGACTCATGTCAAATCCCTCTGGGATAGGATTTGCATCAACCTGAATTCCTCTCCAGTCTGAGACCATCATATTTTTTGCTATTAACATTGTGAGGCCTCTGGTACGATCAAACATCTTGTCTAAATCATAATTTGCTGAAGTGGCGTGGACGTTGTAAATTGCCATCACAGACGAAAACCTCTTTATCGGAAATAAATATTTAAAGAAAATATTAAATTCATCTGAGCTTATTATTTTGTTTTTTAAATATCCCTGCACATCGAGATTTCCTGTGTCTATAGTCGCGAATTGGCCTGCGAGGAACTCTTCTGGTGACAATCCTTCTGTATATTGAACTACATTTATAAACGTTGGGTCTTCTGGAGAATGCCCCGATTCTCTCTCAGGGGCCCCTATAGGTTGTGGGGCGTCATAAATAGCTTCATTTCCATAAGATCCCGCGGCAGAACTCGGATCATCAGCGGTGTTGGCCATTTCGTTGAGCTGATCTCGGACTTCTCCTGTTAGTGGGATAGCTGCGTTGTCGGCGGCGCGAAGTGCATCCATAGCAACCTCTGAAAAGTCCTGTCTCTCTATTGTCAATATGTTAGATAACTTAAACGGTACCGTCTTTTCTATGATTGGCATAGAATATATATATTTGTGTCGCAACATTTCTTCGTCCCGAGTATTAGGTGGAGCATAAAAATTCTCTGTCGTTCTAAACTTCTTTTGAGAATATACCCTATCATCTCGACCTCTTCCAAATCCCACTGGCTCTATGTTAGGGTCCAACTCCGTAAGTAGCGCTTCTGGGTCGGGACTCGTTCTAGGAGGCATCCTCGTTCTCTGGATAGTTGAAGTACTTGGGATCGACGAAAATGGGCTTTCGGGCTCCTCCACTACATCTGGCGCCTCCGTAGGAAACTCCACATTATGAAATCTCTCGTTGGTCTCTGAGACTTCACTGTTTGAAAATTCATCATCTAGAGCGTTGACGTAAGTCAATCTCATTCCAAATTCCATATTACACTTATTCAATTGGCCATTTAACTCTTCCAATATAGCTTGTCCGTCTTCTGCCCATTCTCGATAGCTCTCAATCCAATTGATAAAAGAGGCTGGTTGTCGGATTCCGCGGACAAAATTGTAGCAGTTTTCAATTTCGTGAGCTTTAAGTCTTAGTCTCTTCTCGGGGGTAATCGCGAAGTTAAGTTCTGTTGACTCTAATATCTCATCTATGTCGCCCGGTAAATCAATGCCGGTCATCAAGTCAACGTTGTAAACATCAGTAGTATTAATTTTCGCAGTATTGTTCGCCAGAAATACCCTCTTCATAACATATGTCTTACCCGGAAGGTTTATTCGAAGTGCGATGTCGTACCAAGTATCCACAGATGCAGCTTCGATTTTGTCGCCGCGGGCTTTTCTTCGTCCCGTCCACCACTTTTTAAGAGCAAATTGGGAAGGATCATATGCCCAGCCCTCGCCGTCTCTTAAATATGATTTAGCATCACGGATCATATATTTCGTTTTTCCTCCGGGAGCTTCATAAGGTACAGAGATAGGCTTATTTTCTTTCAAGTCCGTTAGATAGTCTTGTGCCAGAGTTTCCAAAGCTAGTTCTATTCTTTCTAGCTCGTCTGGGGGTAGGTCCGGGAAGCCTGTCGGCATGCCGGCAGTCTCACGATAGGTTCCATGTTCGGACATGATGGCAGACAAATCATATGCTCGCAGAACAGATTCGACCTTATAATTATAATCGCTATTGTGGTCGCGGCCTTGAGTGGTGGAGAAAAGCCTATAATAATTTGTATTATACCTTGCTTGGTTTGGAGAATCCGAGTGTCGTCTTTTGTTGTGGCCGGATGGTTCATAAAAATAATCCCTGCCCAAGATCTTACTACGATCGGCTTGGTACGACCTCAAATTTGTTGGAGATAAGTAGATCCTGTCTCCCGTCCTTGTCGTGTTTGTTGAGGTGGCACGATAAAGTATCTCCAATTGAAACAAGTAACGTTTTGCTCCTACTGTTCTAACGTAACTGAAAGCCCTTAATAGGTGGTGATCAGTAATGTCTAATGTATCTTGCGATGAATTTCCCCTATTGATGTTACTGTGACTCTTGGCGTTGCGCTTATTGCGGCCGCCAGAACTGAACCATTTTTTAATGTCGGCGTTTCGGGCGGATCTCCATGCAGTTTGCTCTGAGGTTTTTCTTCGTTCGAATTCATCATCGGATTCGCCTTCCTCTCGGGTGATTCTCGGCAAGGGGTAATCTTGCGTATCGTGTTCATGGGCAAATCTACCGCTGGTGAACCACCAGTCTCTGTACGATATTTCTCCGGTACCGTTGGCGATTGAGTTTATAATATCATCAAAGTTACTATCGTCGTTATAAATACCATAAGTCATCAAGTCCCTAATAACATTCTGACCTAACTCATCTGGATCTTTTTCTCCGGGGAAATCCATGCCTAAAGTGTGTCCCGGCTCGCAGTAGTATGCCGGCGCTTTCGAATCCCGGGCGTAGGTGAAGCCGGCGTTGTGAAGACTCGCGTCAGATCCCGGGAAATCGGACTGGTAGATATCATGCAGGCTCATTTTGTCTTTATAACCGAGCCTATTCCATGAAACCGGATCACCGGAGCGTACGCCGCCAGTGCCACGAGTATCATAACCCAAGTTAGGGTGTATGCCAAATGGAGATGGTATATAATATTCTCTACATAAAGCTGGGTTTTCAGCTTCTGCATTAGAAGGCTGGTCTCGTGCACCGCCGCCGGCTTGCCATTCTGCTCCGAACTCAGAGGTGTTCTCTACTCTATATCCTTGGTTTCCTAGTCCACCTAAAAAGAACATGGAACTGGGCATCCAGAAGTATGGATTTGCTTCCCTTTTTGTGTACATGCCACGCGTTGAAGCAAAAGAAAGTCTTTCTTCGTCTGGGTTGAATTTACTGCTGTCGTTGTTTTGATCAAGATATACCCCGTTCGCATCAATACCCAAGGCTAGAAATTCTGACCTTTCCGATAATCTTACCGGCATGGACCCGTACCATTTGGTGCGGCCGTGGATTGCAGACAGAAACTCGTACGCTCCGATATCGCCAAAGGATCCGATTGGATCTAGTACAGATTCGATAAATGCTATCTGGTCGTTGATGCGTTGTTCTATCTCCCTCCTCTCTAATAGTTCAGGACTATTTGCCCTTAAAGTAATTGCCGGCAGTGCTGCCAATTCGTTTTCGAGTGCAATTTTGCTCTGCTCTAATGTGTGAACTAGTGTTGGGTCTCCGCCTTGCCGAACTACGTCGGCCCAATTGTTATAGTCAGCTGCAGTAAGCAAAGATTCATTTAGGTTTATAAATCCGGCGGACAAGTTATTGTCTCTAATTGATTTCCCACTTGAGTGAATATATGTGGATTTTCCTGAAATAATTGAACTAAGCGTTGTCACTGAGTCTTCTGCTGGTGTGGTTTCCATCTCTGTTGTAAGAATTGGGTCCTCGGGATTTGTGATGGTCGTGTTGCCATTTACTCTAATATCACTACTCAACCACCCAACATATTGATATCCGGGTCGACCAGTAGAGTAGACTGGCCAGTTCTTAAACATTGTGTGATGAGCGTTGCCGTCGACGCTCAATCCAGACTCAAAATCTAACCCCATATGGCGCTCGATGGCTTTATTTGATTCCAAGTAATCACGAAGTGCAAGGTTATTCGGCAAGTCTGCAGACATATTAGTTGCCACGTTCAACGGAGAGTCGGAATTAGACTGGAAATCTGCAGGGTGACGGGCGCCCGGATCACTGGTCCAATATGGCTCGACTGCGTAATTAACTGCGGTACCGCATGTAAAAAACCACCCCCCTGCTCGGTCATACCAATACGGCAAACTGGTATCGTTTCTCCGACTCCATGGCCCTTCGATAGTAGGGTCGTTGGCTTCTATTTGTCGATCGAACCCATAACGATAACAGTTGTCAGTAAACCAACCAAAGCGACTTCGGCCAGAATCCTGCGTCGATAGATAATCGCGCCAGTCGACGTCGGCCCAAACAGTTACAAGATCGCCCATTTGGATTCCATTTCCTTGGAATACAGACGTGGCATTTTTCTCTTCTTTTAGAAAACCTTCTTGTCTTCTTGCAATTGCATCGCTTCGCAAAGTGTTGACGGTAGATGTTATTCCTGCTTCGGTCTCTAAAGCATCTTCAATAGCCATTACCCCGGCCGCAACAGCGCCGCCGGCAGCGCCGACGGCAGCACCAGCGACGGCACCGGCACCAGCAACTGCTGCTGCGCCAGCTAATGCACCTCCGCCGGCACCGCCGGCACCGCCAACACCTGCAGCTAGTGCACCTAGGCCTGCGCCACCGGTGGCCGCGGCCAAAGCGCCGATTGCTATTCCCGCGCCGACTGCTGTTACATAATCTCCATATTCATCCCACCAGTTTTCTGCTGCTTCACCGAATGTTTCGGTTCTTTCTGGGGCTTTGCCTAGGTATCGCCCTCTGGATACGTATGTGTATGCTTGCTGCTCTGCATATGAGCCGCCTTTTTCAGGAGGAACTGCTCTCACAGTTATTTGCCGGCCAGATATCGAAAATCTATTACCCGTCATGTTGCCTTTTTCATCTACGGTCGATTTTCCAGTTACGTCTTGGCCAATCGATTTTGCTATACCCTTGTGTAGGTGCTCTTCCTCGGGAGTACTATATAAGCACGTCTTATATGTTGTTTCCCAAAACACTTCCCTTTCTTTGATTGCAGCTATAGATGCCACGTCATCACGTGATACCTGCACATTCCTACTTCTAGTTATTAGGTCTTCGACTGTTGCTCCGCTTGATAGCTTCTGACTTGTTGTACCGGCCCAGATTTTATGTAAACTTGTCCAAGTCTCTTTATCGACTACAGTCAGCCTTACTTTATTCTTGTCGGTGTAATTTTCATAATCCATAGCACCTTGAAGCTTGTTTGCCATTAGTGACTTTGGTGGTGCGATTGGGTTCAAGCTTTGTAGTGATTTCGGTAAAGTCGCAGCTGACGCTTGGTCTATTAATTCATATCTTCCGGTTGCGGGGTTTCTTCTCCAAGAATCTCTAGGAAAATCCGCAAATAAAGCATTTGCATCAACGAAATATATTACATATTTTGTGCCACAAGTGTCATTATGTTTTGGCTCAATAGAATTATCAGTCTCAGTTGTTGACATGCCCAATAAGCCGTCATTGGTGAAATCCTCGATATATCGAGATGGAGAAAGTGATGGAGATCTTCTTCTGAATGTATCCAGCTTCGTTCTTAAGAATGGATTTTTATCCGACGTTCGTTGATCCTCTGTGTACATGAACCTTATTTTTTCAAACCTAAGCGGTACCCATGGGTTCTGGGAACTTGCAGGATCCAGAAGATATCTTTCTATCTGCTTGTCGATGGCGTTCGGGCCGGTGTCAGTTGCTGAGCGGCCTTGTGGTGTAGCGTAACCTCTTATGGAAATTCCATTGTCTGGGCCCCAAGTGTCCCCTGTGTGTATAGGCAATTTTCCAGTTGTAAATAAAATATTACTATCTGATCCTCCGTTTTGATCTGTTTTTTCGTGGTAATGGCCATTACCGTCGTCGCCAAAGTCATGGTGTCCATTTGGAAGATATGCTGGGGTTAATCCATAGAGATCTTTTGTTTCATCGTATCCGACATCGTTTGGTCCGTATCCATCTTCATCTGAAAGTCTCTCCTCACATGCTGTCGCTGTACCATAAAATGTGTTAGAGCAGTCGAAATAGGCTCCGAACCAATCTTCATCCCCTCTTTGTGTTGGTGGTCTGCCGACCATCTCAAATACCCATTCCTTGAAGCTCTCAACGGGGATTAAGTTTCCTGCTGGAGCTTCTGTGATTTCAGGATGTCGAACTAGAACTCTTTGCTCATCTCTAGCGTTCAAGACTCCATTGGAGTACCCTCTGAATACTTCGTCGTTCCAATTTACTTCTTGGATCTTTATGAATTTTTCCAGCACGAATCCTCCATCGGTGAAAGATTCCATGCCTGCCTTTAGCGTTCCGTCCGGATTATAAAACCTATTCTTCTCTTCTGGGTTGTAAGGAAAGGGCCCTATTACCTGCTCGATATGTCGTCTAAACCCGTCTTCGTGTCTTAATTCGTCGTTATATTCGAGTTCGGCGAGGGATGAATGACCCAAGCGGCCTCCGGTGTCGGCGGTGCCATATATATCTTCCCAGCCGTCAATTTTATGACGGCTTGCTGCAACGTCCATGACGTCTAAGTTGTTGGCATATGCCAGAAAGATGTCTCTAGTGGCTGCACCTATTATTGTCCTTACGGAGTCAGCCACAAGCATACTGTTAGAGATTATAGATTTCTTTAGTGCTGCTTGGTATTCAATCTCGCTAAAAAGATCAGGATGTCGAGCTTCGAATTCCTCCTCATCCATGGTGGTTGAAGGGGCAGATAAGGTCACCAATGCTGCAGACAGATTGCTCACTTCGTCTGTTGTGACTTGCTCCCTCTCAGAAAAAATTAAAAGAAGCTGAAACATCTTAAAGAAATTGCTGTAGTCGCCATTACCTGTATAGTCTGCTGGCGAATCGAAGTTTTGCAGCATTGTGTCGAAGCGTTTCATCATATAGTGGACTAACATCTCATCTTCATATAATGTGTTTATTCCAAATTCTTTAAAGGATACAATACCCTCTAAGACAACTTGAACAATCATCAACCTAACAAGAATGGATGTGACACCCTTGGAGGCCATAGACAGCGGTAATGGACCGGGGTCATAATCTTGATCTTCTTGCCCCATTAAGCCATAAAAGTGCTGTTTAACTGATTGGATCGCCGAGTTTATGGAAATTAAACCATCTAGGCGACAACCGTCGCTATCAAACACAGGATTCAGATCAATATTTTCAAGGCCGTATCGACCAAACTCGTCCTTGGTTATCAAATCTGACTCTGCTATCCTTTTTGCTATTGTCTGCAAAATTGATTCTATTACAGTGTAAAATTGGTTGCTGGCCATGTATGAGAAAAATGGAGAACCGTAGCCAGAATTATGATTATTGAACTTGAATCCATGGCCGAAATATTCGGACCAAATATCGGCGGCGAAGAATGCATATATTTGCTGCTGTATGGGTAGTCCATCTTCTCTTCTAAATTCTTTAATATCGTAGTCGGAAATCTGTTCCCTTATGGCCTCTCCTTCAATATCAACTTCTGAGCTGCCATCGAATGATATTTCATGCTGCATGCCTTCGCCAGATATAGAAACAGAATAAGTGTCTTTCAAATTGTATGTGTCTGTTATACAAAAAGTACTAGGCTTGTGAGAATATTCTATTTCAACACCCATATCATCATCCGGAGACTCATCTGGTTCTACAAGTAGTTTGAATTTGGCGACCCTATCTTCTGTTTGTACTCGCTCTATTGACTTAAAATCTCTCAACAGCATGATGAGTTTCTCAGCAAATACAGCTTCCGTCTCCCCTTGTGGGTCAGGATTCAGAGTCTTGTTATAATTCTGCCATGCTTCGAACATTCTAGACAACAACTCTGTATCGTCCATCAAGTTTTGCCCGGTATACCAATCTGGCTGTATCCCAGTCGGGTTATAAAAAACACTATCTGGGTTGTCCATCAAAGCTCTGAATCTAAGTGCATCAATTGGGGGTTCGCTTGGAGCTGAGCCTGCAGATGCCTGCCCGAGCGCGGGGCCTCTCATCCGATTTTTGAATGATTTTACTTCCACGTCATAGGGCGCTGTTATTGCATTAAAGACTGTCCTTATTGCTATGTCCGCAGCAGCGTCGACTCTACTTCCCGGGACATACAACGGCACCAAAGCAGGGTTGTCAGAATCTGGTGTACCACCAACGATGTTGTCTGGAACGACTCCAGATAAAATGTTTTGTGAATCGGCTAGTCTCTTGAGTTTGTTGTAGAGCCTATTTCGCCGGCGCTTATCGGCTTCGACCTGTTCGTCTAATTCATCTTTCGAAACTCTGTTTGCTAAAACTCTTTGTCTGAATGCGTCCACATCGCACAGAGCATCTGGGCCGCTGGGTCCTGATACAGCACCCAACATCAACTGACACAGATCTTGTCCAATAATAGTTGATCCAAGGGCTGAAAAAACACTCATTATGATGTCATTTGTAGTAAAAATAGTTCTAAGCGCGGGATATCTAGAATCTATCATGACGTTTACTACTTGCAACGTCATTTCGTCAGGCTCGCCAGCCAAGAGAGAGCAAAATTCACTTGGACGGAGAGCGTGAGAAAGCTTTTCAACCAAGTCGGACACAGACGAAGCAGACAGTAACTGTTGGTTTTGCGTACCTAATCTATTGGGTGTCGGAGTAACACCTCCAAGATCTGGGCAGGCATCTTCTCTTTCTAGTTCCGGTAGACCGAAAGCTGCTTGACCTAGGCCCGGAACTATATTTTCGAGTGCCTGATTCAATTCTGCCTTTATATCCTCTATTATGCCTCCAATAAGATCTCCTGCAAATTCCTTCCAAGCATCGCAATCAGGGGAATTGACTGCATTTATCAATTCTGTAATTAATCCGCAAAGAAACCTCACGATCATCTCTTTCAATGCGTCTTTGAGATTTATCTTTGGCCAGCCGGTTTTAGACTTCTTAAATTTGGGCATCGAGAACTTCGGCTGCCACAAGCTTATGTCTGGAATTCCGGGAAGCTGAAAACAGGCGTAAAGATCACACAAGATTTTACTAAGGCTGAACTTTTTCAGGAATTTTTGATGAAGCTCCTTGAGCGTGCATATGTTGCCGTACGGTAGTTTTTGCGCTACATAATTCGAAGCACCCTTGAGAGCGCCGCCAGCATCGCGTTTTGCCATCTTGCTGCTATATATTGCGTCTTCTTTTATACCTTCGGCTTCAGTCTTTACAGAGCTTCCTAGCTTAAATTTAGCTTTAGCCGTTGGTTTTGCTGGCTTTATTTGAAGTCCCGGATACGTAAATCTAAATATGAACGGAAATGATGGTATGCCAGCGCCAATCTCGCGGCAACTGTTTAGTGCCATAAGCTCATCATACATCGTGTCTAGTTGGAAAAGATACCCAACAGATACCGGGTTAGTGAAGCCTCCCGATTTCATGAATGCACCGACATTATAGAGGCAGGGATACTCGACAAATCCTTTGTCGATATATGTAACACTGGCGAGTCGACCACTGATGCCCACCTCCTCAATATATTGAGACAATTCTTCGTCTATAGCGTCTGCTGTTGGGAATTTCTTGTGTCTTCCGGGGCCATGATAATCCATAGCCGCGGTCAGGGCAGTGCCTGTCGGGAAATCAATGTCAATCAGTGGTTCAGTTTGTTTGTTTAATATGTGGAAATTGATATCCAAAAATGGACCTTGCCCTGCGAAACCCTGATTAAACGGCGACATGGGTATGCCAGAGCCAGCTTTCCACCTTTCCTTGTGATCCTTCTTGTATACTTCCGTATTGTCTGATAAAAACCCTGCAAGGCTATTCGCTATTTGCCTTAGGCTATTTGCCTCCCTCTTTAGATTTAATTTCTGCATGCTCTGGGAATGGATACGAGCGATTACCTCTTCATCTGACTTTTCGACGGCTCGTGCTGCCTTGTCATGGCGCTCAGGGCCGGTACCGTAAACACCTTTTCTCTTATCAGAATAAATTTTCTCTTGAGCTTCTTTTTGTTGTCTTTTTATTTCCTCTGCTTCCCCTTCGAATGGTGCAAGAAACGAGAAGTAAATTTCTCCACCGCTCTCCCTGAATTTTTTAACATCTTTGTCAAATTCCTCTAGAGACTTTGCTACAAATTCAATTTTCTCCAAAAAGTTTCTAGTTTCATATCTCCTAGTCACGACTGGACTATCAATATTAGCTAAATCTTCACCCTTCTTGTTGTTGGACTTTGCTGCGGCGACGGCGGCTTTTCTTGCAGATTTGTCATAGGCAGCATTGGCACCTTGCTTCATTGAAGATTTTAAGTAATTCTTTCCTTCGTTTACTGCTAACTCTCTAGCTAAAACTTTCGCCCCGACCAAAGCGCCTTGGTCTCTTGCCGATGCTATAGCGCTAGTAAACGATTGATTATCTGGTGCACTAAAGGGATCTTGGTCTTGGCGATACGGACCCTTTAGTTTGAACTTTCTATTATAATAATCGAACTCCCTCTTTGTTCTGCTTTGCTCGAACCCTCGCTGGGCTGATTTTCTAATAGTGTCTTTCGCGGTTTCGTCGCCTGAAAGCGCAGCATCTAGAGTTCCTACGTTTCTTCTGACGTCTGAATAATCTCTTGCCCGGGCTGAGCCGGGATCTATTATTGTTCTTCCTCTTCTTGTCTCTTCTGGTGTCCCGAAGAGAGGGTATGTTGCCATTTTCGCTATGAGACTTTTTTTGGCGTTACGAGAAAGGCCTCCAGAGCCAGTGTACCCTTCTATATTTTGAGGAATTGCGTCTACATAGTCTGCTGCAAAAAGCACCTTAACTTGTATTGTTGATCCGGGGCGACTGGAAATGAACCAATCAGTTGGGTCACCGAAAGATGGTTCATTATAATAATCTTCTATAGTTATCTCTTCAAAGGTAATTCCTAGAATCCCTGCTAATTCTCTAGAATTCCACGTGAACCCGTCAACAGATCTCTCTCCACTGGCTGGAGGATTACTCTCTATTAGATAGTTTCTCCAAGATTCGTGTATGCCCTCACCCAGTCCCGGATATCTCTGTCTCCAAGAATCGTGCGGTTCCGGGTTGCCACCAGACAAGAATACACACTTTTTATCATAAAAGTCGAAGATCTTCTTTATGGCCTGAGTTCGGGCCCATGCTTTTATATCAGCTAATTGAGATTCATCAACTCCGATACCTCCGCCGCGAGATGAAGCGTATGGAGTCTTTATATTAACGACGTATGCCGCCTCATTCGGGACGTACTTGGGCTCTTCTAGAGTTCTCCAGTCGTATGAATTCTCAAGCTCGCGTTGAGCTTGGGTCATGGGGGATCTTTGGGTTACTGCTGTTCCGGGTATTCTTGCCATATTTTAAGCCTTTATGTACCTAATTAGAAAATTAATTAATTTGTTGTATTATGTTTACTCAAAATATGATCAGAAAGAAGGCCGGGTTCAGATTTAATTCCTGTCTTAGGGTCTGCGCCGCCGAGATACTGAAAGGACATACCTTGCGAGCTATAGTCGCCCTTCAGGGTGTCGAGAGCTACGTCAAAAGATTTAAACTGTGTTTCTATACCTTGAAGCTGCAACTTTATCGAAGGCATCACATTGACACCCATAAACCCGATGTGACTATGAGACGCGATGGCCTCATTGAATTTCATCTGGAAATTGAGAAATTTGTTAAACGTGTCGACAAACTCTTGCATTTCGCTCATGAACTCTTCCAAAAACTGTACTAGTTTAGTTCCCTTGACTAGCGGCTCTTGTTGTCCCATCATCGCCTCGTTTTCCCAGTTGCCGACCAAGTGAACCCCGGGAATGCCAATTATCCCCCCACCTTGGGAGTTTCTAGAATCTGTGCCGCGGCCCATAATCACGACGCCCTCTCTCCCTACAATCCTTAAATGATCAGCTTTGAGGGATATAGAGGATTTACCTGCTGAATGTATATATTCGTCTGGTGTGCCCAAGAACGTCGTTCCTAGGCCCAAATTTTCATCCACGTCGCTCATTTGACTTATATGAATGAAAGCGGAATCATTGTGGGGGCTTCTATCCACTTCCACTTTAGATCCGTCGAAATATGCCTTTGGGTCAGTACCATTTAGGCCGGCACATAAAAAGATGTCAGATGCCGCGTTGAATCCCTTCCCGCCATAACCGCTATCAAAACCTGCAGGTCGATCGTGACCTATTACAATTATTGCGTTATTTGCGTAACCGACGACGGTCTCGCCCGGAGCCTTTCTATATAACGGTATAGGATCAAAATTATTGATGTCGCAAAAAAGGCCTGCTTCTTCTTCGGGCTTTCCCTTGTTTTGCCTTATTTGCTTCGGGGTCAAATATTGACTATTATGTCTTCGGCCGCGAGATTCTACCGGTAGTTTTGTTTGTAGAGAGTTCTTTCCTGACATCGTACCTTCCTTATGCTAATTGCAGTTTGTCCAAGTGACGCCGCCATGGGGGGTCATTTCTGGGCAATTGTGAATCCATGCTTCGAGGCCGGGAATCAGCGCTCCGGGGTTAACGGCAAATTTCCTATATCCAGATTGTTTCGGACCGGGTCGAACGCCATATGGAGCCCAGACAGTATCATTGTCGGTTACTAACTCAAAATGAACATGTGGACGGCCGTTGATAATTCCAGTCTTTGTAACGTGGCCGATTAGGTCGCCGGCTTTGACGATGTCGCCGGCACTTAACCCGGCTAGGGGAGCTACATGTATATAACGACTAACCAACTTTGCAGGGGCACCGATGTGTTTAATCTCAAGAAATGTTCCGGCACGATAAGTACTCACTTTTCTCCGGATCTGCTCGTGCTCGGACTCAAGATAGAGACGTTTCTTGATGAAGTCTGAAAAGACTTTATTGGTTATAGCGCCGCGGGCAGGGTCCGAGCCCTCTGAAGCTAGTAAGGTACTAAATGCCGGCATAAATCCATCGGGGTTCAGATCTGTTCTGCTTCTCAGGTACTCATACACTGCTTTAACTGCTGATTGGTATACATGATAAGGGCGTACAGTCCTTATCTCCCCGTAGCCGCATGCAAAGACTTCTTCGCCCATCGTAGTCCCCAAGTCTATACCATAGTGAGTCACACCTTTTCCACGAGATGAATAGAAGCATCTAGATTTATTATTTGCCCATGTAGTGTCTTTGATTGGGGACCGAAAATCCCAGACTTTTGCGGCGGTGCCTTCATCATCTCCCACCTTTACGTGCTCGTCGCATGTTGCAGGCGCTGGAACCTGTTTTCGTTCTGTGTCGTCTCTGCTTTCAGCTCTTTCGGCATCGATGTGCGGCTCGGTTCCATCAAAATTTTCACTTAACAAATCACAAGGAGTCAAACCAGTAGACTCAAAAGCAGCAATAATAAAAAATTCATCTGTATCTGGAACTAGTCGGACTTTTACAACGTCTCCGGGACTAAGAGTTCCGGGTACTTGCCCTCTTGCTATCGGATACATGTGAGCATCATGCATGTCTCTGTTTTTTGGATCCTTTTCGAGTTCAATAACAGCCCTAGGAGAAGGAACAGAGGATGCCCTAGGGACATGTATCCTTGCAGAGTAATGATTTAGGTCGCCACCGTCGATGGGTGTTAGATCACCAAAATTAGCTCCGCCGGCTGAGGCTTCTTCGTCTGCTGGTGTCTTGTTCCTAGGTGTCGACTGGTTGACTCGCTCAAGGGCGACAACGATCCCGTAATAATATTTATTTGAATAAAAGCTTTGCTCTAAAAGAGCCTGCTCGGCTAGCTTTCTAGCAAGGTCTGTTTGAACATTCTTGAGAATCGCATTATCTTTTCGCTTGGTGCCCGAAAATCTAGATGCCTGTGGCAAAACCTTAACCACTTTAAGATTTCTCCTCTTCGTTTATAATATCAAAAACATTCTGCTTATCCTCCTCGGATAATTCAGTAGAAGTATCATCTCGACGATGCATTATAGAAGTCAATTTGACCATTTGCTCATTTGACCTCTGGAGGGTTTCGAGGTATTTTGCGGCGATGAGGCCAAATTCTCTCTGTCTATCGTCAGATTTCTTAATATAAAGCATAACATCTGTTAGCAAACTCTTGGCTGCAGCCCTGTCTTCATTTATATTTCTCAACGCCTCTTCCACAAATTCATCGAAACTCTTCATCTAATGCTACCCTCGTGCCAACGCCTGACAAAAATCTTATATCGAGATCTCATCTTATTAAGGTTGTTGACTACTTGTTTTGTTTTTAATCCAGTGATTTCTCTTATATATAAATAAATAGCCTTTTTGTTGAAAATCTCGATATCCTCAGCGTCAGTCATGAGTATTTTAACAGCTTCTAATACCTTTTTTTCGTTTTCCTTAAGCTTGCCCGTGTCCCACGAATCCATTTCTCTTTTCAGTAGATTCATGAATTCTAACTTTTCGCGGTCTTGTACATAGGTGTTTTGGGCCGACATATGAATCATTTCTAATTCTTTTGGAAGATCTTCATAACCTACTTCGATTCTTGTCTTTTTTGAATTTTTCTTAACTTTATGAATAAACCAATTCTTGGTTATAACGCTGAAATAGGAGAATGCTTTTGATCCCTTGTTCGGATCATACTTATCTATTACCGTTGTTAACCACACTTTGCATTCGTCTCTTAGTGAATCTATATTTGGAAGAGTCGTAAATTTGTAAGTATAAATTATTTTATCAACCATTTCATTTAGAGCCGGTCCAATTACCTTTACATAAAGGTCTGACCTGTGTGAGTGATCCTCAGATAAGATATACTCTGCTATTGCATCTTCGTGGACTTGTGTAAAATAATAATTCTTCTTTTTCTTTCTAGGCATCTGGACTCTCCTGTTCTGACTGTTCTGCTTCTATATCTATATCACTGTCAAAGAGAGAATATATTTCCTTGTACTCTTCAATTTCCTCTAATATCATCTTAGTGTGATCCTGAAGGGCCTGCAAACTTTCGTCTCCATAGTACATTTCAGATTCACTAATTATACCTAGGTGTGAGCCGTATTGTGATACCATCGATAACAAGGTTGATATATTTTCAGACACAAAGTATAATTTCTGTAATACAACCTTTAAATATAATATAAATCCAATATTAGCTACCAAAGATATACCCAACATGACGTATAACATTACAAGCCCTCCTTTTTTGCTTCTTTCTTTTGATATTTAAGGTCTGCCTTAGCGTCTTCTATAAACTGGCGTACGACTGCGCCGGCTTTGGTGGGTGAAGATTTTACAAACTTTGTCGTGCCAGCTAGCGATGGCACACGGACTAGAGACCCGGATGTCTCACACTCCTTGCAATCTTTAAGCTTTTCACTCATAGAGTGGTAAACTTCTAATTCATTTTCACATGAACTACACCGATAGAAATACTTCGGCATCAATCTGAACCAACAGTACTGTTGGTCTCATCGGCAAACGCTGATGCTTGCTCTTTTAAATCTGTGGTTGTTGGTGCTGAGATAAGTGGAGAATTACTTACCACTATCTGGTTATCTGCATTTGTGTCCAATTCAAAATCCTGTAAGATTTCCACGATGTCGATCTGTTCCATGATGCACTTCTGAAGAGCCATCATAAGTGCTCCTATTGCTTGATTTGAAAGTTTCATTTTAACTCCTTTGTTAGTTTTACCATCTGAAATTTTCTTTGTAAAAGTTAACTATTTTTACTATTTCTTGGTCGAATTTCTTAACTGGTGACCAGCCAATTGATCTTATTTTAGAATCGTCTAAAGAGTACCTCACGTCTTGACCCAAACGAGTGTGCTCTAGGTCGACATACCGCTTCCATTTGACTTTACTCTCAAAAAAGGAATTAATTATCTTTCTAACAGTTTCTGCATTTTTTTGCTCGAATCCGCCTGAGATATTAAATATTTGGTTTCTCTGGTTGCTATCTATTATTTGCAATATAGCTGCTGACGTGTCTTCCACATGTAGCCAGTTTCTTACTGGCTCTCCTGCTTCGTGAAGTTGTATTTTTTTCCCCCGTTGCAGGTGTTTAACAGATAGAGGGATCAATTTTTCAGGGTATTGATAATTCCCATAATTATTTGTGGGCCTGACGATTACATAATCTAAACCATATGTTCTTGACCATGCAGTTATCATGAGATCTGCTGCAGCCTTTGAAGCAGAATACGGATTACTTGGATTTAACAGATCTTTCTCGGTGTGAGCACCTGAGGTTATGTCCCCGTATACCTCATCAGTGCTAAAATGTAACAAAACTGGCTTTTCTGATATGTTGCTTGGCTTTGCTCTTATTATATCTAGAATATTTCTGGTTCCCTCTACATTGGATTTTGTGAACTCAGTGCTATCAATAATACTGTTACCTACATGGGTTTCTGCTGCGGTATTGATCACGTAGTCGCAATCTGGTATGCTTTTTAATTCACAAATATCCTTCAACTCAAAGGAAAAGTTTTCATTTTCCGAAAATTCGTCTAATAATGTTGTGTTTGCAGCGTATGTTAACTTATCTATGCCATAAACTCGCCAACCCCTAGATAAGCAATCTCTAGTGATTTGAGACCCAATAAACCCTAAGCAACCTGTTACTACTATCAATTTCATGATTCTAATATCTTTGTAGTGGAATAGTCTCCAACTCTATCGAAAAAAGAAACGCTTTCTACTAGTTCTTCGCCTATCACTTTTTTTCCTTGCCAATCCGAACCTACGATCATAAGGGAAGAATTGCTCTCTCTTATATTTTCCTTAAGTTCTTCATCGGTGTCAAAAACGACAACTTTATTTACGCAGCTTATAGATTCTAACATATATTTTCTATCTTCTTCAGTATTAAAAGGTCTGTTGGGCCCTTTTGCTAACTTAACTCTATTATCAGAGTCTATGCCGACTGTCAAATGAGTTCCAAGACTTTTCGCGTATTTAAGCATTTCTATGTGGCCGCGATGGAGAACATCAAAACATCCGTTTACCCAGACATTCTTCTCTTCTATTTTGCGCCACATATGTTAACCCCCTTTTGTTGTACTACTTTTGTTGCACACTCATTCGCAAAAATTATAGATCCACTTATGTCTTCTGTTTTGACAAATTGACAGACTAACCCTGCTAGGAAAGTGTCTCCTGCTCCTGTAAGGTCTTTAATTTCGACCTTTTCTACAGGAAAAGTTTCATTCCTATGTTCCGCACCGGAAGAGCCTCTTGTTATTATTAACTTTTCTTGTACCCAATCATTTTCCTCTATAAAATGAATAGATCTTTTATATTCGTGGTGGTTTATTTTTATAAACCTAGCATCCCTGCACCAATTGCCTAATATCTTCTTTGTATCAATAAAAACATTTGAGTTATTTTCGCATATGAACTTAATATCGTCTCTGGTTAAAAAACCTTTATCATAATCTGATATTATTATTGTACCAAAGGTACTCAGCGACCTCCTGTGAAGATTTGAGACTCGTTTGACTTCTGACTCTCCTAGATCCATCCTCATTATCATGTGGTTTGATGATATATCGACAAATCTGGTTTTAAGTACTTGCTCTTGATTTGTAACCAAGTCGCACGCTACTCCTAAGGATTCTAAGTTATTGTAGACATTCCCTGCCATGCCGTAATTCCTCTTCTCATTCAGAGGCACAAACACAGGCACAGGAGCAGCAGGACATAACCTATCGCACTCTCCATATTTATATACATCCAGACAACTATCGCCTATAACCAATACTCTCATCTTATACTGACAACTTTCCTGTTATAATGTCTCTGAACATAATCCAATCGCAGATTTTTGCCTTAATTGGGTCGGTGAAGGCTGCTGGAGTATTGCCCATATAACGAAAGTGGCCATACCATGCAAATGGATAAACTACAAAAGGAGCTAAAAGCAACAGAAATAAACTCTGCGGGATCGCCACTATTATATAAATTATTGTTGCAAGTTGGCCTATAAAATGCATTCTTCGACACATATGATTATCGTGAAGGGTTAAATAATATTTATAATATTCCTTAAGTGTTATTTTTTCCAACTTATTTCCCAATCTTTGAATTCTGCTGCAAGACAATCAATCTTGTAATCTTTTCGCCCTCCGACAACTTCTTGAATTTTATTTTTAGCTGTATTTCTAATTCCATTTAACCCGTGAGTTAGTTCAAGGTTGTTGCCATCTTTGATGCCTTTTCTGTAATTTGATTCATTATGCCAGATGTGCAGGTTCATTTGAGACAAAACCACTATTGCACGGATAGTATCTGCTGTGACTTCCTCTGAGTCTGATAATATCAGGTCGATGTCGTGGCAAATGTCTGATATCTCTTGGGAGTATTCATCCTTGTGATCTATTATGAACACCTCCTTGAGTTGTGCTATTGATAATCTATCTATCAATTCTGATAGAGTTGGTAGGTATTTTCTCACTTAGTCCCCCTTTTGAATTCTGTGACTATCTGCGTCAAAATGTTGTGTTGAAAACTCGAACAACTCTGTATCTTCTAACGCAACCATTTGGTGTCTCAATCCAACATACACATGAAAATTGTCTCCCGGATTTAGTATTATCTCTTTGGCTTCGCTTATATCGTCGTGATCACTATATTTTACCAAAATCTTTCCAGATTGTATATAAAAAACTTCATCTTTAAGTTTGTGAAAATGCCAAGAACACTTTTTTCCAGCGCTAAAAAACAACAACTTTCCGCAATACTCTGGCTTGTTTACTATCCATTTTTCATAGCCCCACCCTTTATCTACGTGCTTAATTGGAGAAGAATTTTTCATCGTGAATCCCCTTGTCGTCAATGTACATATCAGCTGACGGCTTTCCTAAAATTAACTCGTGAAATTTTACTCCCCATGAGCTAAGTTGACTAAATGTAAAGTCATAGTATTTCTCTATTGCTAATTCTCTATTGTCGCCGGTCGAGCCCATCCCCCTAGCAGTGAAGAATACTATTTTATTACCCCTGTTGTACAGGCTGTTTATTCTAGTTATTCTATCTGCATATGGTTTTGCTTCTTCGTATTTTCCATAAGTATTGTTGCAGATTGTTCCATCTATATCAAAAACGTACTTCATTCTCATAATCACTGATTCTTATATTTGCTGTTTTCGCCCACGATGTTATATGTTTTAATCAACTCAGAAATACCATCATCCAAGCTATAATTTGGGTACCACCCAGTTGACTCCATTTTGTCGTTACTTACAAGATAATCCCTCTTGTCAGGGTCTGTTCCTATTTCTGAAGAAATAATCGTTGTAGATGGCAGGTGTTCTTTTATTTTCTCTGCTAATTGCCTCTTTGTTAAGTTTGCAGAGCTTAATCCTACATTATATGCTTGACCTTTCATTTTATCATAGTTTTCTACACAGTGCTCGAAAGCATTGCAAACATCTCTAATGTGGATATAGTTTCTTCTGAAATGCTCCTCGAATAGTACCAATACTCTATCGTTCTTGGCTCTGTACACGAAATCATTAACCAACAAATCAAGTCTCATTCTTGGACTTGAGCCAAATACCGTCGCCAATCTAAGCGTAATAGCATTACCAGATTCTAATAGCGCTTTCTCTGCTTCTACTTTAGTTTGACCATATAGAGATACTGGTCGCAATGGAGATTCCTCAGTACAATAGCCGTCAGAACCTACCCCATAACCACTATTGGTGGTTGGAAACACCACTCTCTGATTCTTGGTAACCATTTTAGATATTGATTTTATTGATTCGAAATTGACTGCTTTTGTATATTCTGGCCTTTTGTCACATGAAGGTGCACCGACCAAAGCTGCCAAGGGTATAACCACATCACTTTCTTTTACCAGACGTTGAAGGAGTTCCGTATCTCTGACGTCGCCGTTTACGAAAGAAAAGTCCTTATGATGACAGGCTCCCAATAAAGAGTCTTGCTTATAAAAAAGATTGTCCAAACCCGTTACTTGATGCCCTAAACTCAACATGTGCGGCGTCAAAACAGATCCAATATATCCTGATGCTCCTGTTATTAGAATTTTCACTTATTTAATCTCCATTCTACGTTTTTGTATACTTTCTCTAAACCTTCTCTAAATGTTATTTCAGCTTTCCACCCTAGATCTTTTTCTATCTTTGTGCAGTCGCACCACTGACCCCAAATCTTAGTTTCTTTTGAGTGGTCATATTTTATATCAATATCTTTACCAGATATATTGACAATCGTCTCCGCGATGTGCCTGACTGAAACCTTTTCTTGTTTTCCTACATTATATGGGCCAACAACTCTTGTGTGTTCCATGGCTTCAATCATGGTCTTGGTTGCATTAATTGCATCCTTGATATAACAATAGGATCTAGTTTCTTCTCCGGTGCCCCAGACTCCAAAATCTATGTCCGGATATTTTATGGCCCGATGGCTGAATACTGGGATTACAGAACCCTTTTCTAAGTCTATATCTTGATCTGGGCCATATATACCGATATATCTGGCCATTGCCACGTTGAAACCTTCATACTGGTCTGCAGCATATTGTAGTTGTTTTTCAGAAATTAATTTAGCCCAGCCGTAAGAAAGTCCCGGGTCTCCTGCGGAGGTTTTCTCCTCTTTTATAGGGGGAGAGTCCGGGTGGCCCTGTAGACTAAATGGGTATACATGTGCGCTCGAAGCGTAAAAATATTTACTTACGTTATTCTCAATTGCGGCGCGTAACATATTGTTGTCGATACATATATTATCGTTTATTACCTCTGAAGCGTGGCTCGTGTAAAAACCTATTCCACCAACTTTAGAGGCGAGATGAATGACTATGTCAATATTTTGACACACTGCATTGCACACTTCATAAGACCTCAAGTCTCCTTCTAGAAATCTCGAAACTTTATGAGATAAGATCTTGGTTTTCCCATCCATTCCAAAAATCTTTCGCTCCATATTATCAACAGTGGTCACATTTGACCCTTCTCTCACCAAATCTAGAGCCAAACTTGATCCTATGAACCCCATGGCTCCGGTGATAAGAACATTTTTATTATTCCAAAAACTCACTTTATTTTATCTCTATTTTCCTTAAACCACTTTACGGTCTTAGTTAGGCCATCCTCTACGGAAGTGTCTGGCACGTACCCCAAGGCTTTTTTAAATTTAGACATGTCGTAAAATCTCCGGGGCTGGCCGTCTGGCCTAGACGAATCCCAAGCAATATTTCCCGTATATCCAGTAACCTTCTTTATTGAGAGTACTAAATCTCTTATACTCGTCTCTGTACCGGTGCCCAAATTAAATGGCCCAGATTCATGAACCCGCTCAGCGATATCCAATATTGCTTGCGCAGTATCTTTAGAATACAAGAATTCCCTCGAAGCCTCTCCGGTGCCCCAAACACTAACAACATCATTTCCGGATTCTTCTGCTTCAACAAACTTTCTAATTAATGCTGGGACGACATGAGAAGTCTCCAAATTAAAATTATCATGTGGGCCATATAAATTAGCGGGAAGTAATACAACTGAATTGAACCCGTATTGCTCTCTATACGTCCAAGACTGTATGATTAAATTCTTCTTGGCCATAGAGTATCCAATTGAATTTTCATCAGGAAGATCGCGCCAAAAGTCCTCTTCTGTGTAGGGCACTTCTAGCATCTTTGGGTAACCACATCCGGCGGCGAGAGCCACCACCTTCTCAACACCATGCTTACAGGACTGGTCCATGACCAAGGTGCCCATCATGATGTTATCATAAAAGAACTCGGCAGGTTTGGCTTTGTTTATTCCAATTCCTCCGACCTTGCCTGCTAAGTGCAACACAATGTTTGGCTTATTTAATTCAAAATAAGAATTAACCTCGATCTCTCTTGTAAGATCTAACTCTTCGTGCGTCGGCATAAGCAACTCGAAATCGACTGCTTTTTTCTTCTCTAGTAAAAGTTCGACTAAATTCTTACCCACAAAGCCATGGGCACCAGTTACCAATACTTTTTTATTTTTCCAAAATATACTCATGTTAAGACCTCATTGTTGAAATCATTATAGCACAAGTTGCGCGGATATACAAATTATTTTTTAGATATCATCAATTTAGAATCAACAAAATATAGATAATCTATGTTGGTTTTGAGAAAACAATCAATTGCGTTACGAGGAGTTTCGACAATTGGCTCCCTATCATTAAAACTGGTATTAAGTATTATAGGCACACCAGAATGACCGTGCCACTTTTTCAGGAAAGAATAATACCAAGGATTAGTTTTATCTGTGACTGTTTGTAGGCGTCCAGTCCCATCCAAATGAACAACTGCAGGTACCTTGTCTACAACGTCTTCTTTGAAAGGTATAACGACAGACATGTAAGGGCTATCTACGTCTCTTACAAACCAATTCTTAACCTCTTCAGCTAAAATGCTAGGTGCAAATGGCCTGAACCATTGTCGGTGTTTAACCTTTTCATTGATCTTATCTTTCATGTCTGGTCTTCTTGGATCTGCTAGAATACTTCTATTACCCAATGCTCGGCGTCCTGATTCAGATCCACTGGCAAATACTGATACTATTTTCCCGTCTGCAAGTTTTTCTACTAGGTCGTCTACGGAGGAGTCCACGCTCTGTATTTCTACTTGCGTGTCATTTATCGCTTCCAATATATCTTTTTCGCTATATGTCTTCCCTAAATATGGAGAAGCGTTAGCTCCATTCTTTATTCTAGGATATCCCATCAATTGATGGTACATAAACTGTGCTGCTCCGATGGCCAGACCTGCGTCATATGGCGCTGGTGGGACGAAAATGTTTTCAATTTGGGGAAACCACTCATATATTTTACCTATAGCTACAGAATTCAGAGAAACCCCACCTGCCAAACAAATATTTTTGTCTTCAGGCGAGATATGATCAGATATAAAAGTTTTTATTACCTCTTCTGTTACATCTTGAAGCGCTGCTGCGATATCATACTTGGCTTGTTCTGTATTCTCATGTTCTTTCTTTAGGAAATCAAAATGATTCGATATATAATTTGGGTGAAAATTGTCCCTAAATAAATCGCGATACTTGGACTTGTCTCCAACCGATGCCATGGCCATGAGCGTGCCCGCCTGATTTCCCTTTGGGGAGCCGCTAGACAATCCAAACACGGGATTTAAAATATCGTGCCACAGGTGCCCTATATTCACACCCGTCCACGGCTCCAAAATTACTGGTGAGATTATGTTGTCTTTCCCTCTCCAAGCTGAGGTCGTTACGATTACTGGCTTTTTCTCATCCATAATTGCCCCGTAGAGTTTTGAAGAAACGTAGTGGGTATAATCCCAACCTCCAGCATCAAAAGTTATTATTAGAGACTTGTCAAAATCACTAGTAAAGAACGCATTGGCAGCGTGGGCTTGATGGTGCCCCGGCTCAGAATAGAGACCACCGCTGGTTTCAACTATTTTCTTCATTGCGTTCCATGATTCTGGATATATCGATTTTGCTCCACCGGGTTGGTGCATTACATGCGCAAAATGAATATCTTTAGGATCTTCTTGTCTCTCCCAATATAGCTTTAAAGCGTCGCCGTTACCTTCTTTTATTCTTGAGATTCTCTCATATTCTTCATGGATGATAGGAATTCCATCCTCCAATATACAGTATGCACAATCATGGCCGGAATGAAAACCGACTATTCTTACTGGTTTTTTAACTTCTGCTGCTCTCATTTTACAATAATCTCCAAGTTTCCGGGTAGAAACCCTCTCTGTGTGTGTAATTTGGAATGTCTGGGTGGTAGCGCTCAGGCGCTACCACTATCTTGTTTTCGTTGTTGTTTACATATGCGGCCCACCAACCAAAACTACTAATTGGTGATATAATGTTGTGATCACATGAAGTAATTAGACTAAAATCTTCTATAGTCGATGCAGGATCTGCTATCAAGATATTTTCACCTGTGATATTTTGTTTGCACCATTCTAGGTCGCTGGAGTTATCATTGCCTTCAGCTCGTGAACCTCCTGAGAATATCAGATACTTAACATTCTGATTTGCAAATACAGAAAATGCTTTTTTCAAATAGGCGCCGTAAAAGGAGTCTTCATCCATCTGGCTTGTTCCATACATGTTGTTCAGTTCTTTGCTGGGGTTTGTGTGGTTGGTGTTATCGCCGCGGCGGAGATGAACACTTACTATTTTGTGATCTGGGTATTTGTCCTTGTATGATTTTAATTTTTGTTTTGCTGCATCAAGATGATTCTTTTTCGGGGTTAATTCTTTTTTTATTTGATCTTCGTTTTTTACAAAATATTTCATACTTTGAAAGAAGCCTCGGACGTTGGTAGCGTCTGGGATTTTATAGAAGTTAAAATCATACTTCATATGATCTGACTCATCGTAAAAATATTTTATTTTTGAAACGTCTGTCTTTTCTAAGAATCCGCATGGTATGGAAAATTCTCCCAATAGACACGGTTGGCCATGCCAGTGCATCATTGATGGGTCTGGTATCTTCAACTCATAACCATTCTGCAAAGACAAGGACCTTACTGCAGCATATTGGAATAACTGATTTCCCAGCCTCCCATATCTTCCCAATTCAGAAAAAGTAATCATTTACAAAAACACATTCCGTAATTTACTCTCCTATCTATATTACATACGGATTCAAGAGATTCAACCAATGTTGCAGCTGATACGTAGTTGTCTGGCTCCACCAAGTACGGATCTCCTGCGTCATGGTGCGTCAAAGGTAGATCATTTGGCAATTCGTCGAAGTACCCTATTGTTCCAAACTTCTCGTACCCAAGTGATGATAAGTGCTTTATACACTTTTTTAAATCAGGGAGGAACTCCTCACTCCACTCAAAACATATCATATTTACTTTTTTAGTGAGGCCAAGAAGGGCTTGAAGTTCATAACCTTCTATATCAAGCTTAATTATATCTGGGGTGCCGTGCAGTTCTATTAGTTTATCTATGGTGATTGTTGGCACGTAAACAGGGTCACACCATCTGGAAACAAATGGAAGATTTTTACTTCCTTTTGCAAATCTTGAATTGCGCATGAAATCTTCTGATGCTGTGGATATGCCATCCTCCATTGATATAAAAAATGGTACAGATCTTTCGCTCTCATTGGCGACGACTGCGTTAACTTTGACCACATCGATGCCCGGGGCAGACCAATAGTCTAGTATTTGTTTGTTTGCATCAACAACCACAAACCTATTGTCTCGGCCAAACTTTCGAACACACGCTTCGAAGAATTCTCCTAGATTACATCCTATATCAAATATTAATTTACTCATCTTACTGGTACGTCCTTAAATAGCTGGAATTTTTTTAGATCTGGATATGGCGGCTCTTCTAGTATGTCAGGTACATCTTGCGGATAGTTTTGCATGAGGGACAGCCCATGGGCGGCCTGTATCGGAGTCATATACATATTCCACCCCATCATATCAATATTATCCTCTTGGTACCTTACACCCTCTGTACGGCCCTCATATCGTGCTTTCTTAAGCCACTTTACCGCCTCGGGATTATCTGTCAAGATCATTCCACCTTTGCCTATCTTTAAATGCTTTTTTATATGAAAGGATAAGCACATGTGAGTGCCGGGAATATACATGTTAGAAGTGAATCTTTTGGCCGCGTCGAAAATGGGAAACGGCTTCAGTTGATATATGCCCCTCCATTCGGAATCTTCAAAAGAGAGATTACCACCAGCTAATATTATCGATTGTGGAACTGAGATGTATGTTCTTTGAGGTATTGTTACTTCTTTTCCTTGTACTTCTTCGTACATACAGGCCAAAAACAGCGCGTTGGTGCAACTATTAACAGAGACAGCATATGGTGCACCAGTATAGTGAGCTACTTCCTCTTCAAACATTTTGACTATTTTGTACGGATTATGAAGCATTGTCTTTCTCTAATATAAAATATCTCTTTTTAAACCCACAAGATTCAAACAACCTTAAGCTAGCTTGGTTTTTCACTTTTACTTTAGCAATAGAGTCAGGATGGAGCTTCATAAGTTCTACAATCATAAATCTCGCTACACCTCGGCCTTGAAAATCCGGGTGTGTTGCGATTCTTATATCTTTATCTATTTGACCGACAAACCCAGCAGGTGTTCCGTCGAGCAAGCATATGTAATACATACTACCATAGTTTTTCATAAATGTAAAATGAGATTCTATATCTATGTGATCTTGATTTATAAAGCCCTGTTTTACTTCAGGGTTGTTCCTGAGATTTAGTATGAATGAGTAATACTTTTCCTCGTTTGGTACGAGAGTTAGACGACTACCATGTATCGATTTGTGTTCCATATGGACTTCCGCTATTTAACCAGTAGTGTGTCAAGTATCCTCTCGTATATTTCCACCCCTCTAATCCAAGATAGGGATTTAAACAACTGCCTATATCTAGAAAGGTGTTTTCCGAGTTCTCCTTGAAGCACTCATGAATGATGTAGTTACTGAGACTGGCCGCGGAACACAATATAACGTGGTCTTTGATATTGTTCTTTTCGATATATTCCTTTACCTCTTCTACTACATGATAGTCATCTATCATACAATTAGAACCAATAGAGAAAACCTCTTTCACCTCAAATGGTAACCGATCAGTGTCAGCTGCCTCGTTAGCGACATATAAAACTTTCCTGTCTCTCAAAAGTGGAACCAACTCTTCAACAAATCTTTTATAGTTGTTGTTTATGAGTAGGTTTGCAAAAGTTAAATTTTCCTCGTTTCCGCCGGCGAGATCCTTTTGCCATTGAAATGCCTCTTCGCCTACGTCCTGCCTACAGCAGATTCCCTTCAAATAATTCTCTTTTGAGAATTTTAAAGCATCTATTAATTTTTCTCTATAAAATTGATGCTTTTCTGGTAGAAACTCCTTTTGTTCCTCTGCAGGGTATCTGCCTGCGCCTTTTCTGTCGCCAGTTACAAAGTGGTTTTCCGCTAAAGTGACCTGCTTATTCTGCATTATAAACATTTCCCCATCAGAGAATCTAACAAATGCAAAATTTTCACCAGTCTTCAATTTATCCAACAATTTGTCGAACTCTTCTGTAAAATCCTTACTCATAACCTAATTCCTTTTTCAAAACTTTGTTTATCTTCGGTCCAGACCTTCCGTTTCCATACGGACAGACAGAATGAGGAACAAAGTCCCTATTGACTCTGTTGAAAACCTTCTCAAGATTTTTAGGATTGGCTAACCAAGCAAACTTATGTACGCCCTCTGGACGTTCTGTGGTCTCTCTACACACTATGCACTTTTTCCTGAGAAACGAGCTTTCTTCCTGCAGGCCACCACTATCAGTTATCACGAATTTACACGAGGCCAAAAGCTCCAGAAACTCCCTGTGGGCCATTGGCTCTACGACCTTGACGCTCTTCAATAGGCCAACGTGCCTCTTGACAGAGGGGTTTGGGTGGATCGGTAAGATGAATTCCAGTTCAGGATGCTCTTCGGCTAATCGGTTAATCTCAGTAAACCACTCTTCTATTATCGGAAAGTTCTCTCGTCGATGTAATGTTACTAGAATCTTCTGGCCGTATACTTTGTTTAGATCTTTTATATTATCTAAGGCAGTGTTACCGACGTTATATATGATTCCATCTATACTTTCTGCTCTTAAGTTTTTCGCAGAATGCTTAGTCGGACACAGGTGTATATCGGTCATGCACGATATTGATCTTCGATTGAACTCCTCCGGGAATGGGTGCTTGTTATTGAACGATCTCAACCCAGCTTCAAGGTGAATTATTTTAATTCCCCTATGATAAGCAGCGAGAGCAACAGAAAAGGCGGAAGTTGTATCCCCTTGAACCATTACTGCATCTACTCCTTCAAATATATCGTCCTTGTTTAAGATAGAACAGACTATAGAGTCAAGCCGGTTTTGGCCTGAGTCGATGGTAAGCTTGATCACTTCTTCCTCTATATTACTTAGCAAGTCTTCATGTTGACCTGTAAACAACAATTTGTATGGTATCTCTAAATTTTCTATTACCGGTTTTATCTTGATAAATTCTGGGCGGGTTCCGAAACTTAATAAAATCATTATTTTATATTCCTGTTGATTAATAAAACATTGTGCAAGTTTTTAAAATTATCAAAAGTCATGCTTTAATTGCTTTCACAGTTTTCCAACCACCTTTGATCGCTGTCTGAATACAGATATCTCTTTCGTTGAAAAAGCGCTGATGTGATATCGCTTGGTTAGTTGAGGTTGCTTTTATATCAATACCCAACTCGTTGCCCAAAACAGATCCATGAAGGCTTTTATCTTCTGGTGGGTGTGGAGGGCAGTAGGTTTGGATATTTCCGTATTTCTGAGCCAAATAAGAGAATTGGATATCTTCGCCGTTATCCCAAGTTGTTGGTTTTTCTCTCCACAAGTGAGACAGCCACTCTCGTTTGAAAAACCAAGCGTGGCCTACCAAGTCTACTCTTGTTATTTCACTGTTTTGTGTGGGCCAACCACAGCGGTCGTGCTGAATATAGAACTTGTCGTTGAGGATTATGCCGGCTGAACCAAGAATACCTTCATTAGTTTCCATTGTCTCTAAGCAGTTTTCGAGCCACCGCTCACCGGGGATCGTATCATCATCAAAAATTGCTAAATATTCAGTATCTGCCAGCAACGCTCCAGCAAACCTACCGTAAAACTTCCAATTATAGTCGTTGTTGAAAATCCTATCTACACCTAACTCACTGTAGTCAAATCCCTCATTATCCTCATGGGCGTTGACCCACAGCCAAATTTGTTTAGGTCTTACTGTTTGTCTATTAATGGCTTCTATCTGCATTTTCAAATTATATGGCCTGCGGTAAGAATTCAACACAACTGTCAAATCGGCGACCTCGGATTTTCGGACGACATCACTTTTGATTAATTCTACAAACCTAGATACCACTTCAAGCTGTTTGTTTTGTATAAAATCAAGAAGCTCTTCGCCTTTATATTCCGGAAACCATTCTTCAGAAGTGCACCCCAGTAATTCATTCGTGACAAGCTTGCAGCCTAAAATCCTAGCTTCTATAGCCAATCTACAGAAACTCTCCAACACTTGAGGGAAGAACACCAGACTTTCGTACTTCGCCATTTGGCCGACGAACTCGTCGAAATTGCTGGAGCCAATTAAATCATACTCCACTTTATTGTCTTTACAATAACCTATCGCTTGTGTTTTTCCTTTTATTGAATTTTCAGAATCAAGAATACAAGCTTTGGCAACCTTCTCTGTGCCGATAGCGTTTCTTAGTGAATTTAAGTGCTGCTCGTGCCAAATGCTGCATCCAAGATTTACGACATTTTCTATTTTTAAGTTCTTTTCAACAACCTCGGCATGCAGCTTAGATTGACAAAACACATGGTGAGCGTTCTTGTAGAACCTTCTATTTATTATTCGATTTTCAGGAGCCAGAAAATCTTTATATATGGACGGGTTTCGCTCTTGTAGGTATTTGTGATCGTGTTCGTATATAGAATACTTCTGAGTCATTAATGCCTGTTTTGACTCCTCCGACAGGCTGGTAAAATTAGAAACTATATAATAGTATTCTTTTTCTGATTTGATGGTTTCGAAAAGAAACTTGGTGTTTCTTGCTGAGCATAGTTCAACATTATTGTTAAAATTTACCAAATACTTAATAAGACAATCGTCGGCCAATTCGGCCCCACCAGTTACCTGCCTTAAGAAAAAATCAGAAACAAATACAATATCCATTTAGTTGAATACCCGAATCCTTGTATCTGCTACATTTTCATTGTAATTCGCCAAGCCGGGGTGGTCGAGGAGAATTGACTCCCTCATCATAGTGTTGAGCTTTTCTTCGGAGAAATGCTCAAATACATATTCTTTCAACTTCTTGGCCCATGATTGGTAGAGTTTTTTATTTTTTGTAAACTTTCGCAAGCAGCCCATATAAGAGGTTTTATCTGCATAACACCAGTGAGAACCAGCTTCAATAACCCCATCCCAAACCGACTCAGGTGCGACCGGGGCGAGCTTATAGGAGACAGGAAGAAATAGTGCCTTTTTCTTATTTTTTGTAACAACCTTTTTCCGAACCTTTTTTCTTTCTTTGACTTCACCATATAAGAAATCGACTTGACCGCTCCAGTCTGGTGCGATCACTGGCAACTCATTACATACTGCCTCAAAAATAGGCAGGCCAAACCCTTCGCCATGAGTTAGCGTAATAAGTGCTGAAATTTTAGGGTGAGTGTACAATGAGGCCATCTCCTGTTCTGACATATCTCCGTGAATGAGGTGTACCGAACACTTCCTATCTTTGTAGGAATCGAGTAAGGCTCTGAGTCTATCTCTCGTGTGCTCTTTATCTATGTTACAATTGTTCATAATATTGGTTTTTAGAACAAGCCCAACTTCGTCGTTCCTAAACTCATCTAAAAACCAGCGAACAGTGTTTTCAAAATTCTTTCGAGGGCACCATTGTGCTACAGCCAGAAAATTAGTGTCGTGCTCCAAATCAAGCTCAAGTGGTGCACCGGGGGAGCATGTCCTTACTGGGTAGTTTACTACATCTATTCTAGTTTTATTTTCTAAGGTGCCGATCGGGTTCCGATCGTTGTCAAGCATATCATATTTAGTGCTATTAAAGGTGTCTTTTGCGTGGTTTGAAATTACAATAATTCTATCCATTATTTTTGCTTTCTCGATCCACACGTGTGATATTCGGTCGACCTCAATGCCAGCAGTGTACCCAACATTAATAGGGGCCAATTTTTCCCATTCGTTTGGAATAGTCACTTGTAAAGAAATATCGTACTTGCCGCCGGACTGTTTATAGGCTGCGGTCTTGGCGACTAAAGACTCCAACCACCTCTTTTCATCTGTGTCTTCAGCAACGACTCCGGTTTGGCCCCAGCCAACGTTTTCCAGATATATATCATACTTGTGCTCTTCTTCTCGAAGGGCTTTCATTGCAAACCTTGTCTGCTCGCCATATCCTGAGCGGCTTAGTGCCGGTCCTCTTACCAGTAACTTGATCACGCTATTTTCTCCATTGTCCAGTTGTCATAGCCTTTTCTATTCTCCCAAGAGCCCATATCTTCAGCTACTTCGTTCATTAAATCAATCCACTTCTGTTTGCAGACTTCGGGATTATAGTTCTTAAGAACATGCTCACGACCCTTAGACCCAAGTTCAATCCTTTCCTTATCTGTCATGTTGTACATCTTAACAAGCGAATCAACAACATCTTTCTTATTGATTCTATCTTCGTATATCCAAGGAACCTCTTGGGATCCGATAATAGCCTTAGACGAGGGCTCAATGCCAATTCCAAACCAGCTCTTACCATCAGTGACCTGCTCCTGAAGGCCCCCTGTCATTGTCACTATAATTGGAGTGCCGCAAGATAGTGATTCCAAAGTTGCAAGACCAAAACCCTCTGCATCAGAGACATTAATTGTCACATCAGCAATGTTGTACATTCTGGCCAACGATGGCTGGGGCATCTTTTCCGTAGAAAGCATAACTTGACCATTTAAAAGGTCTAAGTTCTTCATGATAGCCATCAGATCCTGACCGTTGGGATCACTGGGCTCCGTGTGCATAATCAATCTAGCATTGTCATGACCAACAATATCAAGGAATTCCTTAAACCAGAAAATTAAAGATCCGGACTGCTTTCTTCTTGCATTCCGGTTATTCCAAAGTACTGTGAATTTCTTTTTCTCATCGCCAAAAGAAACTTTCCTAAACTCTTTCGTCTCCTTTTCTGAAAGGGTGCAAAAAATATCAGAATCGACTGAGTGGGGGATATATTTCCTCTTTACAGAAGGTGCTACATTCGCTACAATGTCGTCAGTTACTTTAGATATTGTTGCAATATAATCATTGGATTCATAGTATTTCTTATTGAAAGTAGGAAATGGGTAATTATCCCAAACATGATAGTATATAATTGGAACGTTTGTTCTTATTTCATTGTCCATGGCCCAGAGCCAACCCCAAAATCTAGGGTCTGTCATAATCCACAAAGCATCTGGCTTCTCTGCTGCCAGCAAGTGCCTTATGAATTCCTTTGTTCCGTATCCGTCGACGGGCACTACTACCCAGTCCTCCCCCCATTTCTCAGTTTTCGATGGCGTATAATCATTATGACGGATGGCACCACCCAAACTCAAAAACCGGTATTCTCCAGTTTCAAGCATAGATTCAATGAAGTGCTTAGTTTGCGTTCCCACTCCGCTAGGTGAAAACGGGTGGTCACTTATCGTAATCACGGTTTTTTTAGTTTTAGACATGTTGTATACCTGTTAAATGCAATATTCAGTTTTATATATATCGCATCGTTCACAAGAAAGTCGATTCTTCACAACGATGCCTTCTGTTACATTATAAAGCATATCTTTAAGTAATTTAACAGCATTTTTAGTTCTTACTGGTCCGGAAGTAACTTCAAATATTTCTACTTGGTTACTTTTTGGGGTTCTTTTCAACAATGCAAAGTGAGTCTTTATATCTGATGGATCGATATTGTGCTTTTTTGCAAAATAGTTTTTGTAATACGTTAACTGGTATGTTACTGCTGGATCAGAGCGTTTCTTCGCGTTCCAGCCCCATGTGCAGGATTTCCAGTCTATAATGTGATATGTCCCTTTGGCGTCTTTTATTACGAGGTCGATGAAGCCTTTAAATTTATAATCTGAAGCTTTATACTCCGTGATTGGCTCCATGAGTTTTTCTTCGACGGATACCAATTCAAACTCACCAAAGTGATTTTTCAAATATGGAATGGTCATTGGAGCCAATACTTCGCCTTGTATTTTCATATCTAGCAAAAGTTTTTTATTCAATTCTAGAGAATCAGGAAGACCCTTAATCTCTTTTACAAATTCTTTAACAAAGAATTTCTCAGGCGTCGTATCTAACCTATCTTCCACCCACGCTTCACATAAGGAATGTAGAGCTGTACCAAAAGCAGTATACTCGTTACCCATAAAAAACTTATTTCCATCGATGTATACGACTTTGTGATAATATGAACATGTCATCCAGTTCTTCAGTTCAGAAAAACTTACATGCTCTTTAATCGGTGGTTTTTTTTGTTTTTCGGGTACGCGAGGCTCTTCTATTTGTAGTAGTCCTTGATTTTGGTTTTGGTTTTGGTTTGACATTTTTTACTTCTTTCTTTGTTTCTATTATATCAGAAACATCAGAAGTTTGCAAGTTTTTCTTTACAAAAACCCAACTATCGGACAATTGCCTGTCAGTCCTATTTGACACATATCCTTGCTTGGTCATCTCAAAAAAATCCAAATTATGACCCAAATCAACCAACATATTCCTAATTTGAGAATTAGAAAATGATGTTATCTCATCTTTCGCATAAGTTCTCTTTTCCAATTCCACACTAACAGTGATAGAGTTGTTTTCTGTCTTAATTTCAATCATTATTCATTCCCTTCTATTGATTTTATCTTATTATACAATATGGGGCTTATTTTTTTTAGTCGATTACCGTTGTTTGAAAAATAAATAGACTCAAACCCGTTTGCGAAGTATTCTCTTAAGCTGGTTGCGCCGTACGGACTATAAAATAAAGTAGAAGACAACATCTCCATAAAGGGATATCCAACCTCCATATAAAAAAAAGAATCCAATCTTTGATTATAATCAGGAGACAAAAAATCTACCTGATAAGGTTCCACGTCATATCCTTCCGAAGCTAGCAAATCATATAATCGATGGCGTTTACCTAGAAATTCCCTTTCGATTTTCTTATCTGCATACATGGACATACCGTACAACTCTTCGACTGCGTGGCCAATTTCGTGAACAATGTCGTCAAGCATATCATATTCTGAGTCTTGTTCGCTTGTTACATATATTACTCCATCCATATAGCTTGCGTTGTGGTCCATTTTCTCTAGGTGTTTAAATTTTCCCACGTATATAGCATCGATGTTTTCTATATATTTGTGAGGTATCTTAGCTTTAAGTCTTTCTATGACTGAAGTTGGCGAGACGTTATTTGTGATGGGGTCCGCAACGACCAAATTGATTCCCCAACCCACAATTGGAAACTCACCCACCCTCTTTTGGGATGATTTTTTAATATATTCTTTCATTTTTATAGTAATTTTGCAGAAATTGTAGCAACTTTTGAGCGTTCGCCTTTTTGCAGGGTAATATGTCCAGAAATCGATTCAGATTTTAATTTTTCAACGACATATGCTAGCCCGTTATTAGTGGAATCTATATATACGTTGTCTATCTGTTCCACATCTCCAGTAAGTATAATTTTAGTACCTTCCCCTACTCTAGTGAGGACTGTTTTTATCTCATGTTGTGTCATATTCTGAACTTCGTCGATTATTATTATCGAGTTAGCAATAGAACGCCCTCTTATATAAGTCATTGCTTCAATTTCTATTCTTCCTTCGTGAACGTGTTGATCTAATGTCATTCTATCATTTCCGAATAGATTTTGCAAGTTATCTTGTATCGGGGCTAGCCATGGCATCATTTTTTCTTCTAAAGACCCGGGTAAAAAGCCTATATCTTTACCTACCGGCTCGACTGGTTTCGTTACTACTATCTTGTTATATGTGCGTGCTTTGCCGTCTGAGCCAAATGTTTGTTCTAAGGCTGCAGCAAGAGCCAATAGTGTTTTACCTGATCCGGCTTTTCCCACTAGGCTGACCACTGGGACGGCTGGATCCATCAATAGATCTATTGCGAAGCTCTGCTCTTTGTTTCTTGCTTTAACTCCCCAGATACCTCTTTTGAAATTTGGAATCTTACTAAGGGGCGTTTCGTAGTTTATAAATCTAGCTAAGGCTGTTTTTTTATCGTTAGAGTTGGAGACCAACATAACAAACTGGTTTGGATGCACAACTATCTCGGCGCGATCTAAGTAAGTTGGCTCGTCTACATAGAACGATTCTATAATCTGATCGTCCACTAGGTGCTCTATATACCCTGAAAACAACCCACCAGCATCGTCTATGACATGTTCTAGAGAATAATCTTCTGATATTAACCCTAGAGAATCACACTTGACTCTCATATTAATATCCCTTGAAACCACCACTACTTTTCTTTTTGGATTTTTACTCCTCTCTGTGAGTGCAGTGGCAATTATTTGATTATCTGGATCTTCTAGGTCTAAATCATCTGGCATAACAAAGGGATCATAACTCTTAACTACAAGAATACCCTTGCCTTTGTCTATTCGCATACCTTTGCATAAGTTACCTCTTTCGCGAAGGGCGTCTAGCTTTCTTATAGTAGCTCTAGCTTGAGTTCCTACGGGGTCTTGTCTTTTTTTGTGTTTATCTATTTCGTCTAAAACCTTCAGTGGAATAACAATATCATTATTTCCATAAGATTCTAAGGATTTCGAATCTGTGAGGTAAACGCTAGTATCTAGGACGTATGTTTTCTTAACCAAGTTAAACTCTCTTTCTTATAGAGTAACTAGGCTTCTACTTTACTTTTACCCACTCAGTAGGTACGTTATAAAACTGTGAACCGGGTTTTACTTGACCTTCGTTGTGCGGAGTCACTTTTAGTTGGCCTTCGAATGAAAATTGCTTTTTTAGAATTGAAATTTCACTTGGAGAAACAATCTGGACTGGGTTATTGTTTGGTTTCGATGTCTGGTTTGTTATGCTTCCTGCTGCAGAGAAAACAAAAATTGTTATAAGAGTCTTCATTACTTTTCCTTGATCATACAGATTGAGAATAGTTTTTTACAAAAAAACAACTGTATTCCTATAGTTATTATATAGGAGCATCCATGAATAAATTACTAATCTTTGTGCTGTTTTTTGCATGTATTTCTTTATCAAGTTGCACAATAAAGAATAACAAGCATAATAATAGCCCAATAAAAACAAAAAGAATAATACCAACCAAATCTTTCGTAAAAATACACAGAATGTTTTCAATAGATAAGTGTAAAAAAGACACCATCTGTAAAATTAGCACCTTTACCTCTGTTGGGAGTGGAATTTCAATAGGAATGCATAAAGGAGGGTCTGTGATATTAACTGCTGGACATATGTGTTATGTCTCTATGAATAGAAAATATGCTGTGACGATTGAAAGCGCTCAGAAAGTATTAAAGGCTGAAAATATTTTAGGAGAAATTGAAACTGGAAGTGTGATTTCTATGACGTCTGGGGATATGGACCCTCGTGACCTCTGTATGTTATATGTACCAAATCTCAAAACCAAAGGAGTGAAAATATCCTCAAGGCCTCCCAAAGTTGGCGAAGAAGTGATTTCCTTATCTGCTCCGGTTGGTATATTTCACCCACCAACCTTTCCTATTCTAATGGGACTGTTCAGTGGAATGATTCCCGGTGGACCGAATGCAATGACGACAATCCCTGCAATTGGAGGCAGTTCTGGTAGTGGAGTGCTCAACGAAAAAATGGCTCTCGTTGGGATATTGTACGCGACGGCTCAGAAATTCAACCACGTATCATTGATTTCAAATTATTACGAAACAATGTCCTTCATCGAAGAGGGGTATGAAACGATGCTAAATAAAAAATATTCAGAATAACTTTCAAACTTAATTTTGATTTATCCAAGAATCTAGCTTTTTCTGCTTCCTGTCTCGTATAATCGCCAGTCTAGACGCAAAAAAAGGCTTTCCAGATACTTGTGCTAAATATATATCTTTTTCTAATTCTTCTATAATCAACTTTAATTCGTCGATGCTATTATCTTTTTTTTTCATTTTGTTTTCAGTTGTATTGAATATATAATCGATATTGAAGGGTGACGGCGGCGAAGCGCTTCTGGGGGTCTGGTGGGGCATATCTAGGTTGAAAATATGCGTTTTTCACGTCTGGATGCTCCAGCAACCTAACTAAAGAGTCAATTGATAAGATCCTTGACGTTACTTGGAACGTATTTTCTAAAAATGGTGATTCTCTATGGTTATCCCACTCTATACCTATAAATTCAGCTTCTTCAGAAAAGACTTCTCTTAAAATTGACTCTGATTTTTCGATTGTTATCATTTTATTTTCCTTTTTCACTCATGTGTAGCCATCTTTGTACCAGCCTTCACCTTTTAATCTAAAGGACGATTTACCCAGTACAAATCTAAACTCATCCTTATTGCATCTTGGGCACTGTCTTACATCTTTAGTAAGACTCTTTTGTTTCATAGATAGCAGCACTTCGTCTTCAAAGTTGCAACTTCTACATTTACAACGATATATAGGCATACTTAGATTATTTCGTCGACCAAACCATACTTCAAACATGTTTCTGCATTCCACCACAAATCATGCTTCAGCATTTCATCAAGTTCCTTTTCGGGTACCCTTGTGTATGTCTTGTATATTGACCTAATCTTATCCATTAACATTTCTGAGTTTTTCATGTCATCTTGCATGTCTTGGTATTTTCCCCACATGTGGCCCGATAATTGATGGATTAACATGCATGCATTTCTATGCATAAACCTTCGTGAACCAACAACGGACATCAAAGTTGCAGAAGACGCAGCGCAGCCGTCAATTATTGTATGTATAGGCACTTTCGATGTTAAAATATAATCAACAGCAGACAAGCCGGCAAAAACTGATCCACCATAGCTATTTATGTGCAACTTAATAGGCTCAGGCTCGCTTCCTCCGTAGACCATTTGCCTAGCCTGTAGATTGGAGTTTAAATTAGTGATTGCCTTGTTTAGGCGAAGGATTTTAGGCCTTGATACACTAGAATAAAAATAAACCCGATTGCTGGTAAATTCTACTTTATTGAAATCCTCTGACGTATTATTCTCAAAAGGAAAATAACTGCTTTTAGTTCGCTCTGGTGATTGTTCTTCAAAAATCATCTCTTCTTGCGAACCCCAAAAATAATCTCTCATCTTAACTCCTGTTTATTTAGTGGGCCCTCTCGGATTTGAACCGAGAACCTGTCGATTATGAGTCGAATGCTCTAACCTGATTGAGCTAAAGGCCCATTGTTTATATAATATCAGACTTTATCATATATTTGTACGAGTTTTTTACGAATAACTTTTCTAATTCCCGGATTCACTTTTAAAACTTCAGGTATTATATTGTGGCGGACTCGATTTCGAGCGTGTATTACCGATTTGTTTGAGGGGTCGTCTATCCATTCTATTTTGTGTTTTTCACAATAAGAAATCAGACTTCTCTTTTCTGTTAGTAAAAACGGACGATAAATATTTGGGTTGCGGTTGTATGGAATTACCTTTGGAGTACCATGGAAAGAAGACATCAACCAAGTCTCAAGCACGTCGTCTAAGTGATGACATGTGATGACAAAGTCGCTTCCGAGACTGTCAAAGAAGGCGTACCTTTCATTTCGCCAAAACTCTTCAAGTGATCGTTTCCCTTTCATTCCTTTGACTCGACCTATGGTCAAAATAAGTTTATGCTCAGCGCAGAACTTTTTTACAAAGTTCTGCGCTTTTTTCGAGTGACTGGTATCATGATTAAAGAAGGCTACGTCGATTTGGCGGCGAGACTGCATTAGAAAATGTAATATTACCATGGAGTCGATTCCCCCAGAGCATGCCACTGTTATACGGTGCGGTATTTTTCCGATTATTCTTATCATTGTTCAACAAATTTTTAAATTCTTCGTCCATTTTCAGGTTTTTTTCACATAAACCATATACGAAATGTTTTCAAGTTCAGGTATAGTTGGAGTATCTGCTTCGATTTTAGCATGAAAACAAAGAGTTCTCGAACCGATTGCATGATTTATAGATATTGAACTGTCAGGTAGCTCCATGGCCAAAACATAAACCCAGCCGGGATGGGATGGGTCGTCTTTTAAAAATATAGCTTCGAGGCCGTCCCAATATCCATTAGAATAAATCTTGCCAGTAATCATTATTAAGTCAACCCTCTCATGAATATGTAAATCTCATTGCTAAGTGGAATCCGTGATATTTGTTAGTATAACTATCGCCGTTTCTAACGGTCAAGCCAATTAAGTCCCCTGCAGCCACGTCGTTTCCAGATGAAAAAGTATCATTGGCTGCATAAAATGTTGTGGCAGCAGGATCTCCGCCATGATCTAAAGAGCCGATTCTGGTCCAAGTCAAAGTCGTGCTATATGAAGTTCCATCTGTAGGCGTGGCTTTCCAAATCTCCCATATATAATCATCCGTCATATTATCGTTAGCCATATAATAAGCAACGCGGGCAGACGTCAAAGCCATCGCCGCAGGAGCAACACCAATAGTCCAATACAACATCGCATTAACATAGCTGCCTACAAAAGTTGCATCTCCGTCCGAATAACTTGAAATAATTGAAGCCATCGAATAAGACCAATCTGATTCGTTTGCACTATAAGGGTAGGCGAGATGCCCAACGGGGCCCGTAGTTGAAGAGTTTTTAACTCTGCCAGAAATGTGAAAATGAAAATATTCGTTTGAAGAACCACCGGACGTGGTTTCCCAATTGGGCGCTGTAGCTGCATCATTCATAGTTAATACCTGATCTGCTGAACCTTTAGCTAGTCGAACATAGCTGGTGCCGTTGTGATACAATATATCACCAGCGGCATCGGATCCGACGTCAAAGCCGGCTGCAAACGTAACCTTGCCCCCATCGGCGATGGTCATAGACAGGTCGCCATCTGTGTAATCTATCGTCGCCGTCTCTAAACTACCATTGTCTATTTTTAGCCCAGTGGAATCTATAGTGCAGATGTTGTCTGATGAGTGCCCGGCATATAACTTAATTGCTTCGTCATTGAGAAGTATCTTTGTAGTAGTACTACTATCTGATGCTCGTCTTATTTTGTCTACATAAATACTGCTAGCACCCGGAACAGTTAAGTCTGTTCCATCATAAGTCATTGCGGTGCCGCCGGCTGATAGACTAATATTGTTGGTTTCAAATCGAACAAAAGTGTCATCATCACCTTTATGGTAAATATACTCATTAAGTCCAATATCACCAGCAACATCTAGTTCATAAGAGGGAGTACCTACTCCATTGATTCCTAGCCTGTTATTAGATGCATCAAACATCACCCCGGGGTTGCCTGCATTGGAACCATTCCCCTTAATAACAAAGTCAATATTGTTGGCTCCGTCATTAAGTGTAATTTCGTGGGGTGCAGAACCTTTTTCCTCTAAGGTAAGGAATGCCTTACCACCCGCCTTGAGGATTATTTTATCATCAGCAAAATTGATGAGCGTATTTTCATCGCCGCCGTGTTTGATATATTGATTGACCAATATATCACCAGCAACTGTTAAGGTAGAACCATCAAAGGTAAGATTAGATTCAACGGTGGCTTCGTCCGAATCTTTATATGTAAGAACGCCGTCTGCTGTGCTGCCATCGTGTGAAATTCCACTTCCTCCCAAACCTAGATGAGTCACAGCCACTTTTTTTAGTGTACTGTCCGTTGCATCAAAAATTAAAAGATAATCATTCGAAGTGTCTGTTGATGTTATGATTGTTTGGCCAGAAATGGCTTCTGCGTGTAGTTCGCTAGCCTTAATAGATCCGGTGGCTATATCCGCCGACCCAATTGAATCATCTTTTATCTGTTTGCCATGTATATGTGATCTTGACATACCTTAATTAGTCACCAAAGAATGAAAAAAACCTAACTGTGGTCGCTCATTTAAGTCTAAACTCAAGCATAGCCCCTAGGAAGTGGTCTTTTGCCCAGTTATTTTTCCGTTTATTTTCTAGAAGATAGAAGGTTTTATATCTGATAGTATCAGACACTTTAAATTTTAGGCCGGTCGCGAGTCTATTTTTTGTGAAAATACCCTCTTTTACAGTCACAGTCTCGTTGATAAAAACTTTACCAAAACCTATCTCGGCTTTATTAGAAAACCAAAATTTTGGATGACTGGCTGCAGGAATAGAAAAGAGCAGCAACAATATAAACAAAAACTGTTTCATATTATATGTAGATATACTCTTCCCATAAATACGTAACAGTTGTGTGATAATTTGATGGAGGTGGAGTAATAGAAGCTACAATTTATTGTTGAGTACATCAATCACCCAGAGATCAATCATGCGATTGTATTCATTGGGTTTTCTTTTTATTGCTTTCTTGATCTGCTTTGGTTTGACTGCTTTGGGTTTTGGCTTTGCTCGATGATAAACTTTTCTTGTTTTGTGTTTGCGATTCTTATATTTCTTGTAATAAGAGCGCTTCTTTAATCGGCGAGGTTTTTGTTTTTGTTTCTTGTTTTGCACAACCTTGGCTTTGGTCGATTGGTAAGTTGCGGTCACGGGAGCAAGTAGCATAATGCTTAATAATATATTGATCATATTCAATTGTATCATTATATACTGTATAATTTAATCTCCCTCAGAAACAAAAACAGATCGAAGAACGTATATGCAACCAAAACTATTTGACACGTATGGTAACGGAACATTTTTTGGAGTTTTAAAACTAGTGGAGGTGGCGGGAGTCGAACCCGCGTCCAGAACATCTCAAATAACACGTCATTCACAAGATTAGTCTAGATCTGGCCCTAGACAGCCATTGAGCACCAAATATATCACAAAATATAACAAATCCAGATGTTCGATTAAGAAGGTATCTGGAAACCTCCTCAAGAACTATGCGGCAAGCGCAAAGTCCTCGAAAATTTCAATGTTATCATTGGCATTTATAGTTTTGAGTGTTTTTACTGTGTCCTCACTCACACAGCCTTGCACGTATTATTATCCTTACCCTGTCGATACCTGTTCACCCCCATTATTTTTTAAATATAGCATAAAAATCTTTATTGATCAAGAGTTTTAGTCGAGGAATCCCGATCGGGGCAACCTAGGGCGAGGCGCCTCGAAATCTTGACCCACCGCGGTGGCAGTCGACGGACTTGTCCATGACCGGTCTCGCGGAAAATTACCTTCGTGGTCCAGCAAGGTTGCGGCGGTTTATCAATGGCTTGATGGTTTGCGTTTCATTTAAGAAATACCTTGGATCTATTCGTTTTTTATTTTGTCCATAAAATTTTGGCATCTTCTTCTCCTTTAACAGCAGCCACTTTCGCATGCACAACATCCGCAACAGCTGCAGCAATGCTCTGAATCTAACAATGTAACTGATTTATGTATTAATTTTTTCATAATGAATCTCTCCTAAGTATAACTATAATTAGGGATCTAAATATTCATTTACTTTATATTTTTTTATAAAGCGCTTTAATTCTCTAACTGATAAACCTAAAAGATTAGCGGCCTCTTTATGGGAATTTGTAGCTGAGAGGGCAAATTTAATTAAGGAATCTTTAATTAGGGTATTGATATTTGAAGCTATAGGTAGGCCAAACAATTTACCTCTTACCATGCTGGCAGACAATTCTAACTTAAGAGCTATAATTTCTTCTAATGTTAGACTAGAAAATTTAACTTCAAAGTTTGTATCTATCTTTTTTTCTTTTCTTAGTTTTTTAGATATACTTTGGTAGTGGTTTCTACCTTTATTATAGTCTGGAATCTTCTTTTTGATCATAACCATTCATACTTCAGGTATATAACATATCATATATCGATTATGAATTCAAGATATTTTTTAAAAGATTCTCGATAAGAAGGAATCGAAGTCCTCCTCCTCTGCTATGAAGGCCTCTACATCTTCTCGGAATTCGGTATCATCATATATGGGAGATGGCATTGATCCTATCCCATCCTCAGAGAAAACTTCTTGATCACCGAGGCCTGCTGGAGGCAGCTCTGATGAAATTTCAGGCTCTGGTGTGCTGTTATCTATATCTAATCCAACAGTTTCAGGGCCGGCTATTTCGTCTTCCCATGTCTTGTAAAACTCCTTGAAGTTTTCTTTGCGCCACTTTATAAACATGCTTTGGTCATCTTTTGATCTAGGAAAATACTCAGCAAAAGCCCAACCGTTTTCAGCCCAAGCTTCCTCAGCTCTTTCTCTACCTTCTTGCCAATCGTCAATATTTTCACCTGTGGGTGAGACTTCTTGAAAGAACTTTTGAATCTCTTTCTTGAGTTCAGGCCCTCTTTTGCCATCAATAGAAGGAGAGGTCTCTTCCGGTTCTGGATCTGGCTCTTCTTCCGCTTTGTTGAAAAGGAATGGCTCCTTTTCAACCTTGACAGTCATTTCGTCCTCTTCTTGTAGATCTTGCTCGGCTTCATCAGCTGCAGCATCTTGATTGATTAATTGACTTTCAAGGTTGGAAAAAGCTGCTTCCAAATGTACCACGAAAGCTCTCCTCTGTATGTCATTAGTTTGAAGTGCTTTATATTTATCACCAATCTTCTCAATTGTTAGAGCAAAAGCATCAGATAATTTATTTAAACCAGTATTTGGGTATAATTTCTTATCACCCTCTTTTAGTAATCCTACCGTTTCTTGGAAGATGAGATCCTGCAATGCGCAACGAAGATTTAATTCACTGATTATAATATCTCTCGTGGCTTTGTTTTTACGATTTCTTGAAATGCCAATGATTTTACGTATGTTTTCCCTGAGGGCTATTTCGTCGGCAAATTGTTCTCTAGACGACATATATTCATCTCCAAATTCTAGTTTAATTAGTTTTCTTATTTTTCTTTTGAACAGTCTTTTTGTGCTCTTCGTTATCTTTATCAGTAAACTCAATAAAAGACCCAGCGCCAATATGAACATTGCCGCCGCCCATTGAGCTAGTTTCTTCGACTGTTTCCTCGTCTTGATCTTGATTTTCCTTTGCTACGAAGGCGTTAGATGTGGGATATCCGCCTCTTTTTTCTCCGTAGTTTCCCTTTTTTTGGGGTCCACCATCGAGCAGGTCTTCGTGAGCTTTTTTTAGTCTTTTTTTCATTTTTGATTGAAAATCTTCTTCTAACAATGAACCCACCAAACCAAAAAGACCCTCAAAAGTCAAGGGAGCGGAATCCTCCTCTGGTTCGGGCATATCTTTACCATAAATATCAGTCCAGATATATTCTATATCTTCTTCTTCAAGCTCTCTAGGCATGAAAGTTTTAAATTTTTCAAAATCTCCGTTTTCAATTGCCGGCCGAAGACTACTAGAGCTAACTTTTTGCAGCTTCCCAGAAACTTTTGTTAATTCTTCATCAGCAACGCGGTCCAATACGATGGCTTGAGAATGAATCATTCTGCCTCTGGCTTCTGCGAAATTCTTAATCACCTCTACAGTATTTCCGTGTTGGGGGTCGTCAGCACTAAAAGCTACAGAGACCTTATAGTTGTCAGGAACTTCTCTAGGATTCAATGCATATTTTATCATCGCATTCATTGGGCTAGGAGTTGTCATTGGCTTTCCTACACGGCCTTTCTTTATATTCGCCTTGTTTGAGGCATACACCTTAGGTTGGCCATACATGTCTTCCATTGTTTCTTCGCCAACCGGTACAACCGATATATCAAACCCTTTCATTCCTGCTGCTTCAAAAAAGATAGGCAAAACCTTAAGGGTCTGTTGAAGTGTAAAATTCCCACGCGCGCTCTCACCTGTAAATATAACAACTTTGGATGGATTTGGGTCTGCCGAATCGATAGCTTGCTGGATCATGCTTAGGTGGCCTTTATGGGGCGGCTTGAATCCTCCGGGTATCATCAGTATGTGGCCAGATATTTTCGGTTCAACCGGAGGGCTTAATGCCTCGTTAAGCTCCAAAGATTCTCTGAATCCCGTTGCCATGCCTCCGAGTATAAATTCACCAGTGATTTTAACAGGCGCTGGACCAAATAAGGAGACGTCCCTTAGTACTACCCCCTCGTGGTCGACAACGTCCCCCAGAGCGCTTGTTAGGGCCCTTAAAATCACATTTCCCAACATCCTTGTGGCATGGTAAAAGACTGCACCGTCAATAGCTGATTTGACATCATCCTCGTCAGCCAATAAATCAAATAATGATGTACCACCCAAGACTTCAGTATAAACTAACTTAGATAAGGCTCCGACTTTGCGACCATCTTTTAACATAACTTTTTCATCAACGGGATTCTCTGCAGAAGCCAGCCAAGTTCCGAGACTGTTCTCGTATGCATTATCGCGACCTATTATAGAGAAATTTTGATTAAGCGCGTCTTTTAGTCCGGATGACATATCAATTTTTTCGTCTTCTATTGCAGATGTTGGTATATCACTATATACTTCAAAATCTGCAGATTTAGCAATGGGAGCAACTTTGCTTATTAATCTACTCAACACATCGGGAGAATATTCCACTTCAGTTGATGGGTCCTTTAATCCATCTGGCCTGTGTAGTCCCGGCCGAACGGCTCCAGATCTTGAATGCTTCTTTTGGTAAAATTGATTAATACCATGAATAGCTAAGAAATTGTGATCATATTCTGTAACATTGGTCGTTTTTGATACATACTCAGTATTGAAAAATCTTGTGGGATCATCCCACATTCCTAATTCTTTTAACTCTCTTTGTATATCCGGTATTGCCTTATTGAATATAGATAAAAGAGTCCCCACAGCGTCACGCATACCGTGACCTTCTGGAAATCTCTCCCCCAATCTATCTAAAGTTATTCCCTCTATGTCGATTGGTTTCAAACTCCCTCGATCAACTGCGAATTCCTTGCCGGAAGGGCCCTCCACGAGTTTAAAGCTGACATTGACACCATCAATTTTAACACTAGCTGGGTTTTCTTTTACGTAGTTTGCGGCTTTTTCGAAAAATTCGATAAGATCTTGACCAGTCTTCACAGACGGTAAATCAAAAGGGTGCCTCATATGCCCTGCAGCTCCGCCTTCCATTAAAAGATTTTTTGGGTTAACCATCGGGGTCTCTCTCATAGCTGTGTGGTTGTCCTTTTTTATTTTATCTTCCCAGTCTCTAAACAGTATATTACCAACTAAATAAGCTTCCTTTTCTAGGTTTCTAAGATGTTTATTAGTTTGAGCATATCCTTCTCCATACTCTCCGACAAGCTCTGGGTCCATTTCGCCTCTTTCGTTTTGTTCATGGTGAACTATCTCGTGAGCAACAGATCTGAAGATATCTTTTGGGTGCCTGTTGGTTACAAATACTGTTATTTCGCTATTGTTTGGATCATAGTAGGCAGTTTTCCCTAATATATTTTCTGCATTATTAATATCCTCAACAAAAGAAATGTGAGGCACCTCTTTGATGTTCAATTGTTCTTGACAATGAGATAAGAGACTATCTTTTAGGTATTTAAGTGTTTTTATTGCGCTCACGGAGTGTCTTCTCCAAAATTATTTCTATATAAGTTTTTAATGCTTGCTCGGCGACGATCTTCTTGTTCGTTGCTAGTTTTACGATTTTTTCAGTATCTTCTGGCGATGCAATCTTTCCGATAATATTCGCGAGATCTCTAGTGCTGATGGTGCCATCAGTTGGCTCTACCACTTTTTTACCTGTCATACGCATAAGGTTGGAATAATGATCGTATACTCCCGGGTAAGACTTGGAAAGAGGATCTAATATATCGTTCTGTACAGACACTCTCGAAGGTGACTCTGATTCTGGTTCTCTTTCTGATTCTCCCCCGTCAAATCGAGGGTCGTCGAAATCTGGAACAACGTCTCCATCTTCAGGCTCATCTTCAGTAGCTGCTAGGTCATTTTCACCAGAAGCTAATATACTCTTAAGAGAGTCGACATATCCTGAGACCGTCCCGGGCTGGCTGGTAAAATCATTCATTTTAGGTGAGGGCGCGCTAACATATTCCTTCTTATATTCTTCTGGGGATATATCTTTGGTCAGCGCATGTGCTACCGCAAGGTTTGCTACTTCTTCTTTTTCACCGTCTGTTGCAACAGGGTCATTATCTGCTAATGTGTAAATATCCGCCCACAAATCTTTCCAATCTGGATGATCCGCCACCGGCGAACCTAATTTAGATCCAGCAATATCATCGAGGACTTCAAGGCCTTGAGTTTTTTTTCCTCTTTCTCTTCTTCCTCTTCTCTCTATTTCTTTAAGTTCTTCGGTTTTGACAAAATTATCAAAAATTTCAAAAATAGTTCGGTAAGTTGACATATGAGTCCCCCAAAAAAGATACACCAGTACTCACATAACTAGTTCAGAAACCGTCTTTGTTTCGTGAAAATATTATCTCAACATCTTTAGACTTTAAATTATCAGCAATCCAATACTCCATATCGCCAATCGAGTCAAATTCTAGTAATTCTATGCCGTCGTATATTTTATATACTCCAACCTTTTCTAGCACATCAAGTTTGTTGATAATCAGCTTATTTACTCCGTTTATATCAATAGCTTGGTTTAACAACCTCCAGTCCATCCAATTAATCTGTCTAGGTCTTCCCGTCGTTGCACCATATTCTTCACCATAATTTCTTATTTTTTCAAATGCAACATCTATACCTTCGAACAGTTTCGCTCCGACATAAGTTTCATATATTTTAGCAACACCCCATACATCTTCTATTGATTTGGGCGGCACTCCGTTCAATATCGCTCCCCCGACTGTGCAGTGGCTCGATGTAACATAGGGGTAATCTCCCCAATCAACGTCAAGACCAAACCCTTGGGCTCCTTCAAATAGTATATTGACCTCTTTCACATCATCGTTGTGGTATAATTCCTCGTACATATCTATCAAATATTCGTCAAGTTCAGGCACTTCCAGAGCTTGTACTCCCTTTCTAGCATATTTATCTCTATATGCAGGGCCGTTTCCTCTTTTTGTGGTGCCTATTTCTTCATCTTTTTGATCTTGTTTTATATGAAAGTCTGTAATGACATGAGTATTGGCTGCAATCTTAACAAGACCGGCGGTGTTTATACCTGCAGCTTCTAATTCTTTTATTTCTTTGAAAAATTGATCAACATTAACGACACACCCGGGTCCGATGATCGATCTTATTCCAAAAAAGACGCCACAAGGAATGTGATGCGTAACAAATTTTTTACCCTCATGATAAATGGTGTGACCAGCGTTACAGCCGCCGTTATAGCGTACAACATGTGTATATTTTCCAGACTTGCAAAGATGGTGAGCGACTTTGCCCTTTCCGCAATCGCCATATTGAAGATCTACAATAATATCAGCATTCATTTTGTACCCCTTGATGAATAGTATTGGTTATTTGTGGATTATATCATCTTCCTGAGGATTCATTAAATAATTCCTAGGAAGTCGGGGTTTATTTTTTAATATAAGCCAACAATTTAAAAAATCTACAGCTAACGGGGGCGCCGCGTCAAGTAGAGAACTAAATGTTAGCTGCTCTTCCTCCGACGCTGGTTCTATAGAAGAAGACCCGATGCCAAAAAAGTAATTCATCACTTCTTGTGCGCCTACGGGGCTATAACTTCCTGTTATCATTTATTTTGTTAATTTTTTATATTCTTGTCTGACGCGTAGCTTTTTTCTCACTGCACTCGGCGATGCAAGATAAATATCCCTACGTATTTGTTCCCTTATTTTACTCTGGACTAAATGCAGCCCGATAAGTCCAAATAAGTTTATGGCAAAACTCATAACTATAAATTCTAACATAATAAACTCCAATATCATTTCTTAATCTCCCATGGAGCTGGAATATCTGGATTTACCATATCCTCTGCAGCCATGATTATTTTCTTTGTTTTGACGCTACTCTTAGACTCTAAATATATGCCCACTTCTTCGTCTCGGGCTTCGGAGAACCAAGGTGGCGTCGTTGGTTCTTTGGTGACTTTGGATGAACCATCAGGGTTCCAAGGAAAAGCTCTTTTTTGTATTTTCAACAAAGAAGCACTATCGTTTAAATTTCCACCAAGCAAAGAGTCAACGAGAGAAGACAATGTCTTGTACCTCTCCTTTAGAGACATATGTGCTACTACAGCGCCATCAGTTTGTTCTATTTCAGATATGTCTCTCGTTGATTCTCCTATTTCTTCATATAGGGCTTTTGCTGATTCTAGAGTCATATCTAGTTTTGAAAGGTTGCCTACTATATTCAGCAAGTTAAAAGTTTTTATCCCCTCTGTTTGTGCAGCTTTTATGTATCCCTTGATAGTGCTCCACGTGGGCCCATCTAGTTGTAGTCTATTGAGAACTTCGCTTGACATTCCTCTAGCTATTTCTACGGCTTTATTATTTCCCTCTTCTTTTGCTTTTTTTAAAGCGCCGAAGAACTGGGCGTTTGCCTTATTAAATTCTCCTGTCAATTCTCGCTTTTCCCGGCCAAGTCTTATCCAATGATTGTAGCTCTTGGCTCGAATAGAAAACATATTTATATACTCAGGAGACAAAAGCGGCAAAAACCCAAGATTATACACCCTTTCAATATCGTTGACAGCCAGCTTACCCAAACTAAAGCCGTCTATTAGCCTATCGTCTTGTTCGGGCTTGCCTCTTTTGTAATTTTTATCTTCGAGTCGGGCCTTTAGATCTTCATTTGTTGCTGGAAAGTGATTCATGTTCCTGATTATCATAGCATGAAGATTTTCTAATCCCATATTGCCTCTCATTGCAGTAGATTTTACAAGTCCGTGTAAGAATTGAAAATATTCTTTTGGTAAAGATGAAGATCCATAATTTTTTCTAGCGATGGCGAACAGGTTACCGCGCAATTGACCTTGGAGCCTCTTGTGAACGCCGTAAAGCCTAAGTTTATCTGGAGTTGATTTATTGTCGAATGACTTGACCTCTCTTACTGTGCTTCTACTGAAAAACAGAGCCTGACTTGGTTCGCTACTGTGAATCAGTCCCCTGCCGAGGTCTATTATTCCGTCTATTCCTAGGTTTCTCCAAATCCTAGCCCATTTGTTGGTACTCATAGGATCAGCTTCGGTATCGGCCAAAATCCTAGTTATTGCCCATAACTTTCCAAAAGGTGTATCTATAAGTGCTAAGTTCTCTATATTTTTTATAAAATCGGTATCTTTTGGATGAATTCTATCATGTGCCTCAAGATCTAAAAAATCTTCTATTTTTCCTTTTTTAGGTTGTGTTCCCGTACCGTCTAATTCGCTGTTTACAGTAAGAACTTCAGCAATCACTGTGCTGATTAATAGTGGCATTAATCTTTCAGGCAGTAAGTCGCTACCATCTTCTTCTATATAATCTTGATAGGCTTGAAATACGGATCTCACAGCCCGGATATCAAATTCTGTCAGTTGAGGATATGTTTTTTGTTCCAGCCAATGGTCTGATTCTTCCGAAATTTTCTTTATTTTTTCTGACCACTCATCAATACCCTTTAAATTCTTCCAGTCTTCTGATTTCTTGAATATTCTTGCGCCTAACAAATCGAGCCCAGAGCGCCTAAGATCAGACTCCTCCTCTTTTCTGGTTGTAAGATTCCAATCAAACAACAAAGCAGACAAGTCTTCTATGAAAATTTCGAAATTATCTAAGTATTGATATCGATCTGTTCCCACATCATCCGGCGTTCCTTCATATTCTTCGTCGAGCAATCGACTTAACTCTAAATATACTTGACCTGTTTTGCTTAAGTTTGCTGTATGTACTCTGTGGTAGCTCGCCATGCTTTCGATTCTTGGTTTTAAATATTTCTTAACGAACTCCCCACCAAATCCATCTTTAATATTAGAATAATCCACATTTTTTGATGCATCAAGCGCTTTTTTGTAATTTTTCCAAAAATCTTCGGAATTTTGAGAATCTTTCTGGCCTTGGATACGTTTTTGGGATATTTTGTCAAAAAAGTCATCTGATATTATCTTATCTAGGTAATTTTGATACTCTTGTTCACCGAGTCCGTCAACTTGGCCATCATCGTTAATGGTTATTATATTTTTACCTTCTCTTATTTCAAAAATAGAAAAATAAGGCTTATCTTGAGCAAATGGCAGCTGACCTTGTCGTAATTGCTGAAATATTTTTCTATTTAAGGGGTAACTATATATTCCGTTGGGGGTATTATAGGCCGATGCCGGATTTATACCCAGTTTTGGTATTGTTGGGGATTTTTGGCCCTTTGTTGACCCGGGTATCTTTTTCCACCACGGCAAACCACTCCGCTCAGGGTGTTTTTTTCTCTTTCTTCGGCCTTTTATTTCATTTGTCTTCTTTAATTTGGTGCTCAAGTCGGAAGTAAAGGTAATAAAGTATTTTGCAGGATTTTGAACGTAAGTTTCCAGCTCTTCGACTTGGCTCGGAAGCTCGACGCCGGCTTTCTTGTGCCGTGTTGCTTCCTCAACTTGTTCAAGGACCAATTTATAGAAATCATTTTTCATATTTTGACAAACCCTTCATTAATTAGTTGCCGGAAGGCTCTTATACACCATCGCGACTAAATTTAAGCCAATTTTCCATGATTTTGACTTTGAGTTGTTTGTCTTGGTTGCTACTCGAACCCACAGACATCATCTTATCGTAAGAAAGAGTCTTAATAGACATTAAGGTACTCAGATAATCGTCATTTCTCAATAACTTGAATGCTAAATTTTCAACTGAGAACACGCCATCTCCCTCTAAGCCAGATGATCTTAATTTTTTGACCTTTTCTTTAATTTTTTGGGAGTAATCGTAAGCTTCTTTGTATTTGTTGTCGCTCATAAGCTCTTGAAGGTGATCAATTTCAACTGCTACACCAGCAGCCTTTTTTTCTACTGCTTTTATATCAATTTCTGGATCGACTTTAATTGGCCTGACAAGCCACTCATCAGTAATGAGGGAATAAACGCTCAAAGATACGTGTTCTTCATTAATATCTTGAAAATATATTTCAACTTCGTGGCCATGAATCATGATTTTATGAGCTTTATTCCATTGTGTTTTCTTGGAATCAAGAAATTTCTTCACTAGATCATAATTTTTGTCTATGTTTGTAAAATCTAGCAAAATATGAAGATCAATATCGGATTTTTTGTGCCAATTATAGCCTGAAATCGACCCTGTTACGATCAGATCGCTCATTTCGTCATCTAATTCGAGGCTGTTGTACGCATCTTCCGCTATTTCTTGTAGTTTTTGCAGGATCTCTTCATCAAGATGGCCGGCTCTCCAGAAATCGGGATGAAGTTCATCTTTTATTTGCAAATTTGAAGTATCAAATTCAGCTTCTTCGAGAAAATTAGTCCATTTTTTATTAAAGTTGTTCATTTTACCGCCATTTTTTCAATCAGTAACCCAAAACTCTATTTCTTCGATAAATTGCTCCAGCATTTTTTCAAACTCTCTTTTAGAAAGTATTTCATCCACTTCTCTTGCATGAGAGCCTAAACCTTCTGACATCTCGAAGAAGTTTCTTCTAGCTTCAAGCAGTGTTAATTTTTCTTTTTGCAGTTCTATACAAATTATACACATTTCATCGCCATCTTTTGATCATTCTTCGTCAAGAGTGAGGTCATAATAATCATCAGGAATCGGGAACGCCATTTGTATTGCTTCTAAATCCCTATCGTAAAGTTGGTCTTCCTCTATACCGACCAAAGGTAGAAGTTTTCGAATATGTTGTATCTCACCGTGCTGTCCATCATATATATCGTCAGAAGTTACGCCTTTTTCTGCCAATCTGGCTGCGATATTGTTCATCCTTCTTACATCATCAGATTTCATGCTAAGTGCTTGAGCCGTTGCGTCAACTTTTTGACTATCTTCTTCGTTGACGAATGTTCTCCAATTTTCTGTGAGTAATTTAAAATCTTTCATGTTCAATTCCTGTTGTTTTTAAGGCGCTTTAGTTTGTTGATTCTCTTGTCGATTGATTCGATTTGAGTCTCCAACGCACCAAGCCTATGACTGGTAGAATAGTAAAACCCACCGAAGGTAATTGCCGCGCCGAGAATAGTGATTAAAATAGGTATTTCTATTTTCATACTATTAATTAGTCACTAAATATCGATTATGATAACAGTTTTCCTTGAATCATTAACAACGACGTCGTCTTCTTCTCGCGGAAGCTCAAGTTCTAGATGCAACGGAACCGGTGCCCATTCTGATTCATCCTTCATTTTCTCTAGTTCTCGTATCAACAACTCGATCGGTATTAAATAATTACTCATTTTGCGCACCTCCTATTTTAACTAGTTGGTACACATCAACTATCTACCTTTTACGAAGAGTTAATCCCACAATAATCGCTGCAGTTGAGAGTATAATAAAATATAAGCTAATAGAATCCATGGGGAATTACCTCTTAGGTTCGTTGTATAAAGAGTAAGTATGCTATTTTTAAAAAATAGCTATTTATCGATATTATCGGTAATGTAGTGGCCCAAGGACCATATTTGGATATACGGCCCGGTATCTGAAGAAATCATTCTGCTCAATAACATGACAGAATCAAGTGAATCCATTTCTGATATCAAAATCTTACTTTCATAATATTTGGACTCGCCGGAGAAACCCAACTTGGAAAGCAGTTTTATATGCTTGATTGGGTCGAAAATTACCATCAAGTGAGAATCTCTATGAAATAAATCAATCCACGACTCGACAAGATCTCGAAAAGAAACCGCGTAACATACGTGATCTAGGGTTAACTGATTTTCTTTCATTTGGAGTGTTTATCTGCTACAGTTTGGCTAGCCCAAGCATTTGGTTTTATACGACACTCGAAACCAGCACCCGAGACATAACCACTTAACATATCTGAAAATTTAGAAGTGGCCATCTTTAACTCAAACGGGGAGACATCGACATGAAGTTCGAAAAAGTTTGGATCGATATTATATTCCTCCATTACGTGCTCTGCTAACTCAACAGATCTTCTTACTTCCTCGGTCATTCTGGATACCAATACCGTATAGTGACTAATCGGGGAGTAATCTTTTGTAAAAAAATACCTTCCTCCTTTTCGATCCCCATGAAGACATATGGCTGTAGCAAAAGTAACTTTTCTTTTGCTGATAAAGGAATCTGAACCAATAAAGACTTTGCCACCATTTTGGACACAATTCTTAATTTGAAGCACTATTTCGCTAAACTTGACAGGCCGCTCAGAACCTGAGTGCCAATTATTTTCAATAAAATTGTTCATATCCTATAAACGATCATATCAGATTGTCCTTATATATTTAAGGCGGCACATGGCCGCCTTAAGTTTAAATAAAATTCAAAATCCACCGATACCGTTTTCGGGTTTTTAGGTACCCCGGCTTCCATCCGGATTGTCGAGCTTCAACTTCTGCTCGAATTGCGAGGTATGCATGCCGGCCTGTAAGTTTTCTAATATAGAGAGCAATAAGGTAGTCATATATATACAATAATAAAAAGCCAACAAACAATGTTTCCAACTGTTGTTGAAAATGGACAGTTTCATGTCGAATATTTGATTCGTTAACTTTTCCTCGACAAAAAACAAGGGGCCCAATTGTAATAGCAGCAATCTTTATTGGGGCAAACTTCTCCAAGAAAAGAGGAACACGAGAGTTTTCAATAAAAAAAGGCTTCCACTCTGAAGGTCGAAAAAGTTTCATTTTTCTTTCTTTTCAAAATATACGCCCGGCTGTGGATGGTTCCGAAGCCCCATTTGTGGATGATGAAGTCCAGTATCCGCGGGAACTTCCTCCTCTTCTGGGAAAGCAGCGTCAGGATCCCTTGATATCTGTTGCATAATCTGTTTGAGGTCTTCCAAGCCATGGTTTCGATTCAGCACAAGATTAAGTTGATACCACAAGGCATGCATCTTTTCAACAGGAGGGGGAACAGGAACTTGCATATCTCGCAACGATTGAGCAACAACTGCTCTGGCTTCAGAGTCCTCGTCACCGGCAGGGTTAACCCCAGCAGGGCCAGACATTCGAGCCATGGTTACATTATCATGATCTTCCTTGATAACTTGTTTGGCGGGATCGACAGAATAGATGTTAGCAACACGGCCCGGGCTCTTAACACCCCAGACATAAGCCGCGGCTTCTTCTTTTATGATTTGGATAATTTGGTTTTTTGAAACTTTCATATGCACTCCTCGTATATCAGTAAGTAGTGCCTTTCGGCCGAAAATTTTTTCTTTTGCGACGGGATTTTTTTTACTTACCCAGTCGACTGCTAGTTGCTAGCAATTATCAACAAAACGTAGCGACTACCTTACTACCTTAATGCAGGATCTCTTGCGGTCGCTTTCAGTCTTGGTATTAAATCTTTGCGAAGCTTAAGTAATTTTTCGAACTTTGCTTTTTGACGAGTATCCGTCCAAAGAACCTTAGGTCTTTGAATCTTGCCGTCAATAAGCAATTCATCGAAATTATAAAACTTAGTTTTTGCGTTGCTATCTGCCCACGCGCTTAAAGGTGCACATATTATCACCAAAAGTATTGCTCTCAATATCATCTATAAAACCTCCTAAGGTTCTATTATGAACTTATTAAACTAAATTTTATTCAAACTTACACCAACTTTAACGAAAATGCGCTAACAGATAAACTAATATCTTATACTGACCAAAACTTATCTTGCGGACATCACCTTCTGAATTAAAATGGATCATGGCGGGTATCTGAAGTACCCCCAGTACTTGTGCTAGGTGAGCTGCCCAACTTTCATCAACATTGACAAACACAATCGAACTTGAACTTGCACTAATACCACCGGTATCCATAAGCTGCCTTAATCCTTGACATGCTTTACACCAATCGGCAGCGAATATGAGAACTATATCCTCACCGGCTTCGGTATTATACCTAACTAACTCTTTTAATGAACCTTCTGAGACATACCCTTGATACTCTACGACTCTTAGAACGTCGCTGCGGGTCTTTTGCGGAGCGGAGCACTGCGTTAGGAACGCGCAAAGCATTACCATCAGTGCTATTTTTAACCTTCTCATATACTAACTATGCCGGCATTGGCCAATATCTACTTTTTTTCTTGGGGTTTTTTACGTATTCAATCAAAAATCAACGCGCTTCGCCTAGGCCTTTTCGCTCACTGTTGTGTTTGCTTGTTTTTCTGCCGGAGTTATAGCTTTATTGTAAGTTTAAGGCCTTCAATAAGTGCTCCAACTACTGAATCACTATCCTCACAAAGAATGGCTTCAACTTGTTGCATGCTCTCCGGGGCCTCTGGATACTTGATTTCGCGAAACTTGGGGTTAGCTCCACCTGCCTCTCGAACAATGCGCTCAGCGTGGTCTATCGCCTTCTCACGCCCCTTATAGGTAGCCATCTTCCATAGCGGCTTATCCAACTTTGTATTAACCGACCAAACTGTATATTTGAAAAGTTCCATTTTTTCTCCTCGGTATAATTATGCTGGACTTAATCAAATCTGTGAAATTTCTTGGAGCTATATCGCGTGTACTTAGCCACCGTCAAGGGATTGACGCTCCGGAGGGACATACATTCGGGTAGGGGGGAGGGGGAGACCCCTAAGTGTTTGATTTTATTAGAGAAAAACGTTTGTTCTTTTTGGGTTCTTTTCTTTTATTATCGCGAATGTCAAAGCTTTGACGGTGTCAATTGCTTGGCGCGTCATAGTTCTGGCGGTGTCATTGGTTTGACAGCGTCATATTATTGACGGTTGAATTTAGATAAAAAGAAACCCGGCACGATGGCCGGGTCTCAATGCGTTGGGATTTTGACGGTTTAGCTATCCAAGTTTTCCAACATCTCAGACAAGCATGCGTGCAAGTCACGCGCAGCCTGATCATCCAAGCGGATGCTGGCGCTCTTACGCGCTCCGTTGATGGTGCGGACAGAAACCCCAGCGGAGCAACCGTTAACGATGCTCTGATTGATTTCTACTCCGGCCTTGTCGTCTTCGCTCATGCAGACGAAACCCAAATTGATGATGTTTGATGTGTGTCGTGAAATGGCCATGATGGACCCCTTTTTGTTTTGCCCTTGTGGGCATGGTGTTTAGTAGCGAGGAAACCCTTCCCTCACTTTCTTTATATATTATATCATTCTTTTTGAAATAAATCAAGTTTATTTACGAAAGCCAATGATTTCAAGTAGTTAGCTTTTTGGCTTTTAAGGGCTGCCGTGCCCGTGAAACTTAGAACCTGATTTTAAAAGAACTGGCTGCTGGTCATTCCCTCAACCTGTTATATATATTATCTCATAAAAAACGCATTAAATCAAATAAAAATGAAAACCCTAATGATATCAGTCACTTAGGTTTTCGGCACTTTCGGGCTAGTGTGCCCGTGAAACAGCCGTCAATCTATTGTCGTTTCAAGTCCCGTCATGGTCTCGTCGTATTGCATGCGCCTAGGAAACCTGAATGATCTCGCACACTTAGCAGCCGTTACATTCCTAACGCTGTCAAGTATATGACGGTCACGTTCACGCCTAGCATCGGCAAGCGTTAATAAATAATCGTTGACAAGGCGCTCTTGTATATGTATTAGGTCCATCTCGTTCAAAAGCTAACGCCCTCCATTAATAAAAGTAAAAAACCCGTTAATAAACTAACTGCATAGACTATGCAAGGGGCATAGGCTAATATAGCTATAATGCTTCACGGCCTACCAAACAGCAGACTCACAAAGTAAAGATCCAGAATCCAGAACCTCGTGTAATAGTCCCATGACTCATAAAACCTTGAATGACTATAACCGAAACGCCTTGCTGACCTATGGGGAAAGCATACACTTAGCGTTGAGTTCTTCCAGTTTCTTGTAAAGCTCATTTAGTTCTTCTCTATCTCTCTTCTCTATAGGCTCTTATATCTGAGTATAAGACAAAGGCATGAACAGCTATTGCTAACGCTATGCCTACTGTAGCTGTAATGGCTACTGGAATAATCTTCTTTTCTATTCTATCGCGGATCTTCACTCTCTGTAATAGGGCGGGCTCTAGATTCCATGATTAGCGCGGGCTTCTGGCTGTGTGTGCTTAATACCTTTATAATATTATCACCCTCGAAGAGTTTTCCTCCGATGAAGCCAAGCACAATTCCTGCTTTCTGATCTAGACCCCACGTTACAAGGTCGCCTTTCTTTATCCTCGCTTCTTTGTTTTTGTCCACGTCTTGCGTACCGTCTTCTTTGTTGATCTCTTGCTCACAGTGCGAAGTCCTCCGCGTTCTGGTTTTCGTAGTTGCGGCCCTCTGCGTCGATGAGTCGAATCTCACCCTTGATGTCATCACAATCGACCCATCGGCATTGCCCGTTGGACCACTTTACAAGCAGCTCTTGACCACCACGACGACTGCGAAGGCAAACCCCATTGCGCTCACCATGTACGGTTGTTGATTTACTCTGTACAAACATTAGCAGACCCTCCGTGCTTCGCCGTTGAATTCCAAGGTGCTGCTGGGCACCACGAGTGTGGAGCCGGGAAGCCGCGCCAGTCGATGCTTCTGTCGAATCATGTGCTTTGCCTGCTTGTTGGTGATTGGTGTGGTCGTCGTGATGCGACCTGTCCAAAGGAAAGGGGCTGTTTCATTGCCCAATCTATAGTACCATTGGTTGTTCATTATGTTTTACTCTCGAATCGCTTTGTTATTAGTTAATAAAAAATGGCGCGAAAACCCCACCGAATTCGCGCATCATCTCGTAGCCCTAGAAACTTCGTGATGAATCCCTCTGTTGCCGGGGAATGTTGCAACAGATCAAACCTAAGTGTCGCTGAAACACCAATCAGCGATCCGCTAAAGTTGCATTGTTCTCTTCAATGAAGTTGTCGATGCGACCCGAGTCGAAGAGGTCTCGGATCTGGTTGATTTCGTTCTTGTAAAGGGTGATCGGGAGTCGGCGCATGCCGTAGATCGAAACTGCACCCTTCTGGCTAACCTTCATGCGAACAACCTTTGCCGCTCGTCTCTTGAGGGCTTTGAGTTCGGCTTCGGCTGCTTCCAGTTCCGCGATGCGTTTCATTAAGTCTAGTTCGTCTTGATTCATTCTAAGTACCTTTCGGTTTCATTGGTGTTTGGTTTGGTGCGGAATTTGCCCGCACCCTCATCTTGTGTATATAATACTATCAGGTTTTCACCCCCATGTCAAGAAAAAAACGACATGAAAGTGAAAATAATTTCAATGCTCATGGTTGGCGCGAGGCGTATCTCCTACCAACCACATGCAGACTCGTTACCGGTCGCGCCAGCAACGCCCCAACCATGAGCGCCCTAAGCAGTGTTACCCTGCTCTTCATCATAGTCTTCGAGTGCCGTCTCTCGAAGCAGTTCGGTTGACTCATCATCATAACAAGCCATGCCCCTGAACTCCAACCACTCAACCAGTTCGGCCCTGCTCATCTCGGCAATGGCCTGCCTCTGTGCGTATCGCCACGTCGTACCAATTCCTTCAAAGAATCCCAAAATAGTCACCTTACTTAGCCTGTGTCGTCTGTGAAGATGTGCCACGTCGGCCATCAAGCCGCATTGCCTTGAGCGGGGAACTAACGCCGCGGTGGTGGGCCATCTTCAGATATTTCATTCGATTCGTCGGTCGGTGACACGACGAACAAGGATAAAGTGTATTAACACTGCAACAATGCATTTCAGACTCCAAAAAAATCGCGGCGAACTCGCCGCCTTAAACGGGGTCGTCGTCGAGTTGAATAGTTCACGGTATAAGAACTCAAGCGAATCATAATAAACTCTCCTAATCGATGATGTCGGCCCACATTCGGGCCTTGCCAACGTGCTGGCTGGTGGTCATGGATTTGAATCCGTGCCGCCCCTTTGCGCTATAGTCGCGCAAAACCTTGATGCCATCGGTAGTATCACCGATCTGCAACTCGTAAGAAAACAACCGCTTGCCATCGGTCCTGAACGAACCTTGATGGTTGCTTGCTTCGGTGCCTGCGGCCCATCGGCGCACAACTACTTCGTTTCTAACTCTACTCATTATTGGACTCTCCAATCTTCAACGCCATCTAAGGCAAATTTAACATCTACACCAACAACGTGGTGCTCGGTTCCGTCTCTCATAGTGACCCAACTCTGTCGGTTACTGGTCCCTCGACCTCTAACTCGGATGGATTGGATCTCGTGGGCTACAATGCCGAAATCACGTTCAAAGTCTAATTGGCGCTGCAATTGAGAAATCAACTCTTCTCGCTGCTGCAAATTCTCGCGTATCGATTCCAACAAAATAAAACCCTTCCCTCATCTTGTGTATATATACTATCACAATATCATGGGCTGGTCAAGAAAAAAGTGACCCTATTTATAAAATAAATTCGATGCCAAGCGTTGGAACATCCATGTCCAATCGGGGGCTTGTCTAGCCGCGTTTTCCTTCACTCTGGGAGCAACCCCAGTGTGACATTAAGCTCGAAGGTCTGCAATAAGATGCTGCGTTTAGTCACGCATTGCAGCCACTTGGCATCGAAATCTGGTGGACAATCGAGAAAGGTGGCACAGAGGTCGTCAGTTATGGCGGATCCGCACACGACATGCACTCTTTTTACTCGATAGCCCGATTCTAATTCACTGCTCACCGACTACGATGGGTTCGAGGAACTCCGTGTGATGATAGTCTTGGCGGATCTGGTTATATACAATGAAGTCCTGCCAGTCGAGGTCGCGGGCTTGCTTAACTGCTTCCTCTTCGGTGTCGGCTGTGATATTGACCGTTGCATATTCTCTAATCATCTGCGCTACTTGCACTCTATACGTTGGCATTTGCTTGTTCCTCAATCGTTGTATTATAATACTATCATAAGATTAAGGCCGAGTCAAGAAAAAAGTGACCCCATTTATAGAATAATCAGGAGCAGCTTGGTGCCTTACCGGGAGGCGCATCACCCCTCAAATAGTATAACTCCTTCACAACCAAAATCCTAGAGTCCGTGTCTAAAGCCCCAAGGGTTTGAGTTCTTTCTCCTTTCGGGAGATTATAGATTTTCCTCGCGAGCATTCTTGCTTGTTCTTTATTCATTATCCCACCATTCCCATCACATATGCCTGTAGTTTGTGGAGTAGGGCGCACACTGAATCCTTGCCGACAATACAGCCGGTGATGAATCCCACACAAAATAAACCAAATTCTTTCATTTCTTTTCTCTATATCCTTTAATATGCAAGACACTCATTGGATACCACCACGCTTGATCCCTGCATATAAATTTGCACATGGCCCATCCGGGCCTTATTTTTGATAACTCCACCACCAACCCAACGCCGGGTGGACCACTGTCCATTGTATGAGCAACCAAATCACCGATTTTCACTGACTACCTCCAAGTTCTCTGGTGCTTCTGCAAGCCGCTCTCCGTTATCCCAGCGAACGAAATAGTATTTTCGATTCTCACCATAAATAATTCCACGCTGCCGATGGTGACTTATATCGTGCAAGTAATTACTGCGGCGAAGCCATGCACTCATGCAGTCAGACCACCTGACTAGATCGCCGGGTTTCACTTATCAACTCCAAATACTTATGATTTTTAGGGATTACCCCAGAACCAACCCCATCGAACCATTTGACTAGAATGTGCCCATTGAGGACGTCGAGGGCGCTGAGATTCTCATATTCACCGACAACGATGCCAAATCCCGGTGCGGCCGGATTGGCCCACCTCACTAAACTACCGATTTTCACTGACAACCTCCAAATGAATCACTCCACAGTTACGCTCACCAACCAGCTTTTGCCACTGGACATACACTCTTTTTGGCAACCTAGTGATGTCATCGTAGTGTGATATCTTCGTCACCAGCCCATAGCCACGTAACCTGAACGAAGTCGGGCAAGACATCTTAACTAATTTTCCGACAATCACTGACTACCTCACATCTGTTTTCAACATAATCTCTTGAAAGATAATCTAACTTACCATTGCTTACCAACACATGATATGCATTGACATCACCGTATTCATCCTTGTAGACAATAAGACCCCAATTGGGAATGGATGCATATTTATCTTTAATCAAATCACCGACTTTCATTCAACACCATCAACATATCATTGCGAATTATCTTTGTTCCATGGGAAGGCAGCGCGACTTTGTACCAAGTATGGTTTGAAATACGATAGGCCCATTCGCTTTCTAGAGAAGTGACGACTCCGACCGCTCCGTACCAGTCTGGCCTGAGCGTCCCACCTTCAATCTTTACCAGATCACCGACTTTCGCTGATGACAGCGAGTTCATCTTCTTTCTGTGCAAGGACTTCTCCATTTTCCCAGCGAATAAAAAAATACATCGGGTTATTATCTATTATAATACCACACTGGCGTTGGCCTGTCAAGTCTCTTAAATGTGAATTGTGTACTAAATTCCACGCAATTTGAAAGTCACTCCATTTAACAAGATCACCGACTTTCACTGACCAACTCCAAGAAATTGGCTCCGAACCTTGCATGCTTGTTGCCATCGATGAGAATGTGCAAGGCAGACTTATCTCGGTCATCACCTTCCTGATCACCATAACCGTAGCCTATAACCAATCCAACCTGCTCACTCCACCAGTAGCGGTCTTCTTTCGGACATCTTACCAGATCACCGATTTTCACTGATTAACTCCAAATCTGGTTTGGTGGTCCAATACCATTTGCCACTTGGGTAAAGGACACGATAGTTGTTGAACATAATCTCTACGAGTATGCCAACGCCAAACTCGTATGTTTCAACCAAATCACCGACTTTCACTGATAACCTCCAATTCTTCGACGTTTTCCCACAGAAGTTTGTTCGTACCCAACTGTGTCGGATTCCACTTGACATATGCTTTGTCCAAATAAAGAAATGTATCTACATCTACAATTAAACCCACCAAAGACGGATTTCCCGCTTCATCAGAAGAGAATCTAAACCTCACCAAATCACCGACTTTCACTGATTACTTCCATCCAGTCGTCTTTTTCACAAACATCGAGGTCTTCGTGGGTGGATTCCATGTCATCAAACCACATAACTAACATTCTCATGCCGTGATCAGGGTAGTGTGGATCGGTCTGCTTCCTTAGACAGAGGCCAATTGCTTTGTATGGGTAATGTCCATCCTCTTCCAGTCCTCGATACTTAATTAAGTCACCGATTTTCACTGATGACCTCCAGCAAGCTCCCAAACTCCCACGATTTGAATCCAGAATCCATCCAGACAACTTCGACACCTGCGACGTTATCACCGTATTCAAAGTACATGCCACACTCTGTGACGATACCGTAGTACCTATCCAGATAACACACCAAGTCACCGACTTTCACTGATAACTCCTATGCTTGGATGGCCCGGGCAGAACCAGCCGTTTCCATCACCAGTTTGCCACACGATAAAGACATGATTAATCGCGCTGAGCGTGACGAAACCAACATCTACCACGGTGGTGTCTGCGTACTCAGTGTACCACTGAACCAAATCACCGACTTTCACTGATTACCTCAAATTCCGATGGCCTGTATCTATAGGCTCGATGGCCAGAGCCGGGATAATAAACGACAAGCCATTGACCACAGAGCATGGGGTTTGAACCCCGAGTTTCGACTTCCTTGCCGACGATGACGCCTGCTGTACTCTGTTGGTATGGGTCGATGCGCCCGAAACGCTTCCTCACTAAATCACCGACTTGCACGACTAATAACTCTCTTTACTGCAAAAGCACTAAGAATGTAAAATTGTCCAAACTTTCGCGAGTGCTTTGGCGCTTCATTAAGCCACAATACCTCATAATTCCGCACCGGAGACTGAGGGTGGCCCGGATAAAGCATCTGCATGCCCATGATTATTGCTCGATGGTCGTTGTTGCACTCAATCAGATCACCGACTCGCATAGTATTTGAGTCTTCCACTTTCTATATCCGCGATGAACGCTGTTTCAGCATGCTGGTCAGTCTTAATCATAAAATGCTCAACATCGTTGCGCGGAGGAGACCTCAGAGAGTAAACCCAGTCGTCGCCTCTTTTCTCTATCAAGACGCCAAGTGCAAGGTGTGGCTCGAAGTACACCATATCTCCAGCTTTCAATTCCACTTGCAAACTCTTTACCTTTATTGTTCTTATATAATATCAAATAACTTAACAAAAGTCAAGTATTTTCTGAATGTGCAAGTCTAAGTTGTCGGATGTCAATGTCACCGTTGGTTTTACATTTTGACCACAAAACCTTGACGCGAGACGGGCGTCCGAATGCGTCTCTCCTAGTTACTGATTGAACAAGGCCAAGACCATAATAAAATTCAGGGTTATATCCAATGTGGTGGACTGCTTCTCCAATTTTAGGTATAGGCGGGTCTTGATAGTTTGTACTGTTATTTGACCACATTAGGGTTTCTCACTAACCACTTCTAAAAGGCTCATTTGGATCGGTACAGGCGAGGAACCGTGAACAAAAGTCCAATCGTTGGATGGCTCGACTCTTCGCACTATATAGATTTTAGTTGGGTTTGAGCTAAATAAGCTAGGCTTATACCTCACTAAATCACCGGGCTTCACCGTTCTACAATCGTGATGTTCATGTGAGTGTCTGACATATCAACGAAGGATTCGGCCTGACCATCGTAGAATACGTGTGTGGTCTGCTTAGTCGGGTCGCTCTGCCACCTGACAGAGACTACATCACCGGTGCGGATTCGGTATGCATCCTGATGGGGCATAAGCTCTTGGCCACCTTCGTCTGGAATCTCCAACCTAGTCACCTTTGTGACTGTGCCCAGTGCGCCATCTTTACCGGACTTGACAAGAGCACCCAATGTTATTGCTACCACGATATTGACCTCTGCACATGCATGTCGCTGGCGTAGAAGCCACCACGCTCCTCGATATCAGTCGAATCCTCACCAATTCTGATAAAGTGGAAGTCTTCATCTGGGATGTGCTCCAATAGTCGTTCGACCATTGAGATCTCTTGGAAATCATCGTACCATTTGATATAATCCCAGTAGAGTTTACCACCTCTGTCTTCTTCGCTCGTGTTGATAGTTTGTTGGCCATCACCAACAAGTTTACGAACTTCAGGCTCATGTTCCATGATTGCGTTAAGCAACCTCACTGCATGATCCGTCAAGGCTATAGCTACTTCTGATCTGTATCCCATATCTCCCATCCAATCTTAGTGGAGCATCCGAGACTCGAACTCGGAACCAGCGGATTAAAAGTCCGATGCGCTACCAATTGCGCCAATGCTCCATACAAGGGGTTTTTTTTGTTTCAGTGAGAACCCCTGCCCGTCACCGAAGTGACGGGGTAAACTCACCAGTGCTTCCAAAGCTACGTAGCCCCTTGATTCTCCCTGTGCACGGGAAGGCATTGCACATGCCTATAGTTTTTTATTTATTTGGTGGATTGTTGTCACGTCCGCCACCACTGGGGTTACCAGTTGTGGAAGGCCAACCACCATTGCCATTGCTCATGCAATAAACTTCGATGTGAACCATTTTTAACTCCTTTCAGTCCCGGCATGTGCCAGACTACTTTCTATAACTGAAAGAGTTACGTTCTCTCTTTTGCCCACTCGTGTGCGTTGCCTGAAAACCTCGACATATTATAAGTTATGAGATGTTTTTCTCCATCTTTGTATTTGGTTGTGTGAACACCATCAGCTACAACCAATCCCCAATTCTCAAGAACTTTGAATTGTTCTAAGCTGATCTTGCCCTTGTTAGTCACCGCAATGCTCATAAGGTATTGTCTCAAGCTTGAACGGCGGCGGGTGGGATCATCTCCAAGACGCCAAACAACCGCATCATCGATGTCACCCTCTTTGAGAATCAATCTTGCCGTTGCCATATTGTAGTCCATGACGCAAGCATTGAACCCGTAAGCACCAGCGGCTAACATTTCTTCCTTAAGATAACGCAGGTTCCCAAGAAAGTCACGTTTAAAAGCTGGCTTAATATTATAAGCTGAGATAATCTCAAAATCTTTCGAGCTTAGCTTCTTTCCTGCTACCAATAAATCATTGCGAAGATACTGATATCTTTCCTTTCCGTATCTATCTGAGCGTAGCTCAATGCCAAAACAAACTGCCTCTACCGCCTCTTCAATAGTTATTAGTCTTGAACCAGACTTGTCATTGAAGTGACCGCCGAATTGAACACTGTAGTCTCTGAACAAGTTGCCATCTCTATTATCAACAATATCATTGCCAACCTTGGCTACGTTGCCCAAGTATTGGACGCGAGTTTTCTTACCCTTAACATTCTGGTAACCTTTCCAAGTAGCTTTTGTGTCAAAGTGTCTGCCAATATCCATTCTGAGTTTTCCTCATTCTGTATATTTATATATTATCACTTTTTCTTGCTGCTGTCAACAACTTTTTCAAGAAAAATGGGACTAATAATCCACTCATGGCCAGCAATTGTTCTTACTCTTGCATCCTGTGAATGAGTATAAAAGCCAATGACTTCCGCTTCGATGTTGTTCTTATTTGTGATCACTACTCGATCACCTCTATTTAGACTCATTTACTACCTCCAGCTCATCCACGTATTCCTGACATATGCATCCTGCGGGATATCCCGTACCTCGATCCCTTGTCCACATGATGTCAATTAAATGCATGTCCCCAATGCCTCTGTCAACATAAGGCTCAGATGTAACCAGACCTGTCATTCCAGATTTATGAAGCTCTTCGTGCGGAAACGGAGTGTACTTCACCAAATCACCGACTTTCACTGACGACCTCAAATTCATCTTCCCAACAATTTAACCATTCATTGTGGCATGGATAGTAAATGCGGAAGTTTTTCTTGCCCTTTATGTGAGAGACCCGCTGCTTGACCACGATTGCGGGACGCTCTAAGTGTTGCCGGGAAGGGTACATAACATTACGATACACTATCAAGTCACCGACTTTCACTGATTACCTTCAATTCTCGTTTTCCAACATATGAAATTTTACCAGATAGGGAAAGTCGCGTGTTTTGAAACCAAAAAAGCTCCGCGAAATCCCCATTAAGGCCGATTATGATACCGCGTGGGCGTAGCGTATGAAGATTCCACTCAATCAGATCACCGACTTTCACTTATTAACACCAATTGTCTCGGTGCACAAAATATTTTTCTTGTATATACGCCTGTAGTATACCATACTTCGTAGTCTCCATTGTTTGTTTCCTCAGGAGTTCTTGTCACGATGCCATGCGTTTTCGGCAGGCCTATGTGGAGCTTGTTGGTGACTAGATCACCCTTTTTTATATTCACTAACTACCTCCAACTGATTCGTGAACTCCCACGATCTGAAGCCGGTATCTACCCAAATGACAACAACTCCTGTGGCGGCGGAGGCGTGGTGTGGGTTGGGCTCATCGATAGCCACCACAATACCGCAATACCTATCCAGATAGCTTACTAAATCTCCGACGTTCAACGATCAACTCCAGTTCACCTTCCCTGTACCAGTCTCGGTTTGAACTGGAATGATCTGTCCAGCGGACCTTAAACTCAAACTCAAGTTTGTTGGGGATCTTCTCGTATTCCAAAACGAGGCCGATACCTTCATCCGGGTAGGCAAGGTTGGTATACCTAACCAGATCTCCTACTTTAATCACCAATTTTCATCTGTTCTTTCAAAAAGCTCCCACTGTTCTTACATATTACACTATTTCCCTGTTCGTGTCAATCTTTTTCTGAATAGAGCCACCAAAATAAAACAATAGAAAACCCATGGGTGGTCAGTGGTCGCGACGTTAACATTACATCCGGATTGGTGACGCAATTTCGGAATGTGATATCCTGCAACCTCCACTCGGCTAGTGAAAGTAGCGCGGGTTTGAATTTCGCGAGAGACCGAGTCCTCGAAGACAGTGACGACATCAACCCTAATAACATACTCCCCACTAACGTCAGGGGTGATCATCGGACGAGAGTTGTCGTATTGATATTCATAAGGATCTGATGTGTTAACGTGACCAGATCCGCTTCTTATTACAGCAGCGGAAGTGCGCGGTCGAGAAACCAAGGTCCACTGATATCTGGTTGACTGATTTGTCCTATTCATGAACAGACGAAGAGGGACAGGCTCACCTACTGATGCGATCAGCGAGGGCGAATAAGCCTGAAGCGGAGCTGCCGGGTCTAGACAGTTTGCTTTATCGCCGTACACCACAAAGCAATATATATCATCACAGCCGTCGTCTCCTAAACCATCGCGGTCGAGGTCTCTCTGGTGAGGATTAAATACACCTGTGCAATTGTCGATGTTATCCGGTACCATGTCTGCATCATCGTCTGGATCGCATGGAGTGCCCAGTCCGTCGGCGTCAGCGTCGTACTGTAAAGGGTTGTAAATTCCAATGCAGTTATCCACCGTTGGGTCCGGTGATCCGTCGCGGTCGACATCAGGAAAACACTCCGTCGAATCATCCGGAGCCTCTACGATTTCGCCGGGAATCATAGGGCAATTATCGTCGAGGTTGTTAATGCCGTCGCCGTCGATGTCTTCATCGCAGGCATCACCGATCCCATCCGAGTCTAAATCAGGATCAGAGCCATTTGGAACAAGAGGGCAACTGTCTACGTCGTTGTTGTTTCCGTCGCCGTCAATGTCCACATCACAGGCATCTCCGAAGTCGTCTGAATCTGAATCAAATTGATCATCATTCGCCAAGTGCATACAATTATCGCAAGCATCTCCTACTCCGTCACCGTCTGTATCAAACTGATCAAGATTTCGCAGACGCGGACAGTTGTCATGCGGATCTTCAACTCCGTCGTCGTCATAATCGTCGGCGCGTTGATATGTATCGCCTAAATCTGAATTATTGATGAGCATAGACCCACCGCCGGCGTTTCCTCCGCCAGACATCTCCGGTGTGCCGCACTCACCAAAGTTATCGTCGCATTCAAATGGCGCTTCTGCCATAGCATACGTAACTGTTGTTATCAAGACAATAATGATATTCTTTAACATTTCTTTTCCTTTATTTATGTATTTCGCAAGGCTTTTAGATGCTTGCAGTCTTTTCGTCGTCGGTATCCCCAACATTCGCACGTACCAGAGCCGTCACTAAGAACCTTCACTAGGTATTCATCACCCTTCGACCCTGTTATATACTCTTCTTTTACAATGGTCACAGCATTAACTGGTGGATCTGGACGAACCACCTTCACGTCTGCAAGAGTCGTACCTAGCGGTACTTCTATCCATTGCGGAACAACATATCTCTTACCACCGATGTTCGCCAGTGCAAATGAACTCGATGTGGTAATTGTTACCACGGGCCTTTTACCACCTTGGATGATCCATCAATTGCGGACCAATTCATAAGCTCTTCTTCTAACTTCTTTGAGTATGCTGCTGTTAGAGTCCACTTGACACCGGGTTCGGCCATCTCTCCTTCGATCTTATTCTCACACGCTAATGCAAACAAACTCATCATGGTGTGATTTGCTTTGGGATCATCAATGGATCCATTTTCATAAGACTCAGCGATACTCTCAATGATGACTTCCGCTCTGGATCTTAGGTTTTCTCTGATGTCGCCGTCATATTCTTCAAAAATTGACATTTTTTCTCCTTCTTTTAAGCTCTGTACCCGCTATGGCAGGCATTCATACGATAAAATTTGATGTTTTCACCGTGTTCTTCAGTAAGTTTTTTCTTTTTCTTTTCGCAAATCTTCTTAATCGCGTAGATATGTTGCCTATCTCCGTTATTAATTCTATATGCTAGGTGATATATGACCACTAGATACTCCTTTAAGTATACGTTGCATATAACTGTACCACGGTCACACTAAAATTGCAAGTAAATAATATTATTCTTGATCAGCGAAGTTGCCCATCACAGCTACTCTTCCGTGTGGGTGCGTCATTGTCTCTCCAATGAGTCGCTCGATCATACTCTCTTTCGGTTCGCAATAGTCATCTATCTCTGGGACATACACCATGTGCCTGAGCGGGTCCATACTGCTCGTTGGCTTCAACACCATTGCTATCATGCCATCCACATCGAATCCAAACACGTCATATGTTTCGATTATCCTGATTACATCTCCTAGAACCAGCGGTGATTCGGCTTCTTCTTTAGAAGTCTCCACCTCTTGTTTGGCCACCATCTTATCTCCCCGTAATTATCCAACACTAAAACATCTTCAAGATGCTCATTGCGCTCCAGTACTAGGCCGTACTGAAGCATTGCTTCATCCTCAAGGGACGAATTAAGTACATAACACGCTACTAGGTCACCTATGTTTAACACATGAGTAATTATACTCAGCTTTGTAAAATTTTAGGTGCTTTTCGTTCACAGAGTTATAGTTCTTGCTTATGAACCAGTATACTACATACCTTTTCAAGCCTTCAACGTGGGCGGTCACGACTCCTAGTTCGCTACATGAATTCGTAACTACTAGATCTCCGATGTTATACATTTTCGCATATCTCCTAATAAATAATGTGGGCAGGCGAGTCACCTCTTGCTTCACTCACGGGAAACGCTAACCTACTCTAATTTACTTTCGATTTTATCCTGTATCAACCTATGGATACAAGGAGTCTACCAAGGGCGCGGTAATAGATATTCGCTCCCCATTTTCTATTATATAGTTTACAGCTGCCCACAATGACCATTGAGTTGTACTTTCGATGCCCGTAGGCACTACTCGATGGCCACGATCTTTTCTTTTGTCGCAAAGTAAGGACGAGAGGCATACTGTGGAGTAGTCATCCACATGCGCTGACACTTACTCGACTTTGGCTTCGGCGCACAAAGATCAGTCAAAATAATATGACCATCAAAGTCACCTTGCTTATTAACATACTCAGTGGGAGCGTCGAAGTCAGTGCCTCCGCAAAGCACTCTCTCCCATACGCGCTTTTCGCCCTTCTTCCATACATATACCTTATCCTCTGCAACTTCGGTGTCAAAAGGAATCACAGTAAACTCGGCCAACTCAGAAAGCTTATTCAACTCAGCAAAGAATTGAGCAAGCATTCCATTGTCAACAGAACCTGACTGATCAATACTGATTGCAACCTTCGCGACTCGATTGGTCTTTCTGCCGGGATGGATGTAGGCATACCTACGATTGATTCTCTTGATGGAGCTTGACTTGTTTGCCCTCTGGGATGTCTTAATGAAATACCGCAGCACACTACGCCAGTCAATCTTTGACTGCAACCCCTTCATAATCTTTTCACGACATTGCTGAGGTACGCTGCCCCATGAATTCCCACGAGCGCAGTCTTCAGACGCCTGCTTGACAATTTCCTTCAGTCGCTCTTTTGCGATCTCTTTGACCTCATCCGATACATCGCCCCAACCGCTGTGATCGTCAAGAGTTTCAATGTCGCCATAGCCATCGCCTTCACCGCTTTGCGGTTGAGACTGACCTTCGCCTCCAGTTCCACTTCCGGGGCCATCGGAAGATTCACCTTCGTTCTTATTTTCATCCTTGTCGTCTCCCTTGTTCTTGCTCAAATCGGGCAGGTTTGCCAAATACCACTCAGCAGACATACCACGAGGCAAGTCCTCGAAAGGAGTACCCTCCTTGCCCGGAATTAAACCACCTTCAGGTAGATTATGAAGATGACTATTGATGGCGAGGTCAGTTGCGATGTTCCACTGGCGCGTCATAGCGCCATTAGGCATACGGTCTGTCACGTGCATAAACACAACATGATAAAATTCATGCTTAAGAACGTCGCGGCGTTCGGCATCTGTCAACTTCTCAAAAAAGCTCGGATTATACAACATTTCAAACTGAGCAGTGTGAGGATTAACTCTTACACCAGCAGTAGGAATGGCGTTGCTTGAGTTCTTATCGATCCTGCGGCTGATAGCTGCAAAGAATGGCTCGTCCATTAGTAGTCGAGCCATGTGAATATTGAGATCGAAAGGCCGTTTCTGATTCGCTGAATCGGACATTGTAAGCACCTTTAGTTTTCAGAGCCTTCGTCAGATGAAAGGATTTGCACTAGGTAGTCTGCTACTGATCGCTTCTTGCCATCGACCTTGACGACCGACTGATGAAGCTTGATTGTGTTGTCTAGAGCGCCAGAACCAAGCACTGTCCAGAGCTTCATTGCCACTTCACTAGGAAGCATCAAGAAATACTTTGCAAGGTTGTCAATCTGGTCTTGGTCCAAAGCATCCTTGAAGGAATTCGCGGCCTCAAACTTATCAATCATTGCAGTGTGGTCGTTAATCTTGAAGTCACCAACCTTACTAAAGTCACCATCCAAAAGGATGTCCTCTGGGGTTACTTGCCTGTCGTAGTTTGTGACAAAATCATTGAACGCGACGGCAGCCTCGAAACCACAAAATGCAGCGGTGAGGTTGAACAAAGTAGGACTGCCCTCATCCAAGAGAGAAGCACTGGCCAAACACTGATTCAATCTCTCCCATGAACGGCGAGATGGGTATACCTTGTTAGGCTCGAAGTCGTCGTTATGCTCAAGATGATTGCGATTTTGATTGATAAAGTCCCAAACTTCTGTGCTGATCTCGTTGTCGGAAGCCCAGTTCAGCCAATCCTCAACGGATGGCTCAATATCAAACACAGTCCAGCGATCCAATTCTGCTGGGTCCATCTCTCCGACTTGGTACTGCTCACCATGTTCGCCACCATTAACTGCCGCAAAAATCAATGTGTCAGGGTGGAGGACATGTCCGTTCAGCTTGCGACTGTCAGTCAACTCGAAGATACCTTGGCGAACCTCAAGAGTCGCACGATCAACTTCGTCGAGAAACAAGATAACAGGCTCGTCGCAGGCGCGCTTGAACCAGTCTGGCGGATTGAACCTAGTGCTTTCCGCTTCAATAATCGGAAGACCAACAAGGTCGCCTTCAGTCATCTGGGAAGCCCTGCGTTCTACAACTGGAAGACCAATCTTGTCAGCGTATTGATAAACAACAGTTGACTTACCAACGCCGTGGCGTCCTCGAATAATGACGGGCTTATGCACGTCGGTAACATACTTGACAACTTCTACAAAGGTCTTAAAATCGATAGCCACTTAAAATTTCTCCTTGGAATGTGGTTTTGGCCATTTCTCTATCTTTAATAAGTATCTCACAGGTTGAGGTAAAATGCAAGAACTTTCTTTAAAATAATATTATTTTTTTTCGTTGCGAAGAACAACCAGTTTAGCAAACGCAGCTTTCTTGGCTCTCTCTGCGGGGGAGGTAGATACAATCACTGCCAACTCCTCGTTGACGTTTTTATGTTTCATCATCTTTTCGGACCAATATCCGTCGCTGCCGAAACGGAAACCCGAAGAATAGAAGTGTGATGACTCGTCTCCCTCCTCTGCCGGTCGATAATAGTTCATATAGATATCCTTTAAAACATCAGAGGGAGTGTTTGGTGCGGTATTTTGATATCCCACAAAAGTAGAACCAAGCCTCCAAGGGTTCCAATACCTTCGTGGAGTCCCCCTATAGACTTCCCTAATTAAGTCTGGCTTGTCGTCAAGGGCTTGGTACTCCACCAAGACCCACTTGACACTGTTTGCGCGGTCGTCTACCAGAACGTCTCGAACACCTGTATCAAGGGATGGGTTCCTAGCTAAGTGTCGTCGGCTCGACAAAGTACCATGCTCCGCTATGGCAAACTGTGTTGGAGAGTCGATGAATCTATTTCTTGCAAGAGCAGAAACTTCCCTGTTCGTCATCATCGGAATATATTCGGCCAAACTCATTGATGGTACTCCGTAGACAATCTCGCTTCCGTTAAGCTTTTTTGAGTACTCCATTTCCTGTGGATTTTCTCCAGAGAGTCCTTCACCGCTCGCCACTCTGCTCCAGATCTCTCGTCAGCTCGGTGAAGGTGGTCGTTTAGTCTCATTTCCGTGTTCAGTGATTCCATAAAGTGAGAAATATTGTCAAGCACTTCTCTCGTTGAATTCTTTTCTGTGTTTTTTTCGGCATTCGGGTGAATATTATATGGGTCAATCATTGTTTTCCTTCTCTGTTTTCTCGGGATACAAGCATTTCCAAATTTCATTGGCTGGGTGTAGTCTCGCATAATCGTAATGGCTTGCTCTTTTTTCTAAATTGAATCTGTGTCTCAGGTCTAATGGCATCCTATCAAGGTCTTTTGGCTTTACGTAGGGCCTCTTTGAAGGTCCAATGATCTGCAAATCTGCTTTGCCAACGTGTATGCCATCTTTTACATTCTTTACAAAGTCCTTGTGATAAGATTTTTTGACAAAAGAGACTAAATCACCATGGTCGAGCGGGAACATATCATTAATCTTATATCTGGTGAATCGCCATGAGTCGGAACCGACTTTGTCAGTTGCTGGGTCGCTGTCGATTGAAGTTATCCTGACTGATAACACCTTTCGGCTGCGTGGTTTCCAGAGCCTAGTTAAGTCTTCGTCTCCGGCGAAGAACCAGAGATTATTCCAGTGAATTTGCTGAACCAAGCCCGTCGCATATACATCTGGGTCTTGCATTGCTCGTACTCGCACCAAAGCGCCGAGGCCGAGGCCAGCTTTAGCCGAATTCTCGGTATAGTTGTCAACATATTCAGCTTGCCTATCCTCGATTCTGGCTGTATCTTGCTTTTTAACCTTGCAGCCTCTGCGGTTGTGGCCTTTTTCGTTGCAATATGTGCACCTGCGGCTTGCAACACGCTCGGCGCGAGCGCGCTCTTCCTCTCTAATCGTTCGGGCCAAAAAACCATGGGGTGATCGTTTGGCTTGCTCCTTTCTCGAAGGGCATCCTGTTCTGTTGTGGCCTTGTTGGTGACACCAGCCACAACGCACTGTCCCTGTGTAAGACATTTTGTCTTCCTAGATTTTTATCGTATATATAGAATACGATATTTTCAATCACTTGTCAAGAAAAAAATTAATTATTTTCTGATGTGATCTAAAAACAACTGGCTGATGATTAGACCTGCTGCGATGGCAACAATGCTTCCAAGAATATTACTTATCATTTCTTTTTTCTACTTTCGATATTATCCTGAGCCACTTGGCTCTTATCATAACAAATTCATTTTGCGTCTCGTCTCGCGAAACCAACTTAACCTTACAACTATACTCATCTGGTGCTGGTCTAGACCCACCAGAAACTACCAATGAAGACGACTGGTATACAATCCAGTCGTCGCTGTGTCCATGTTGGTAGTGTATTCTGCTCACCACCAGACCCTTCGCGCCATAATAGTTCGAGCCAAGCATCCTTATTTCGACTAGATCTCCAACATTGAAACCCTGAGTCATTGCTACTTCTTTTTTGGAGAGATGTCGATCACTGATTTAATTTTCCAATCATGACCCTTTGTTGTCCTTATATGGTACGCTTCCCTGACAGCCTCTGGGAAGCTGACCACTTCAACCAAATCTTTTGTTTCTTCTTTTGATTCGCTGTTGACGAGAACTATTTCACAAGTAATCATTTTTTCCTCTTGCAGCAGGCAAGCAGACCGGTCAGGCCGAAGAGCCCAGCCAGTCCAAGCCATGTACTAAAGCTAACTTTTCCCGCTTCTACGATGTTGTAATAAAATTGAGACATATTTTCCTCTCTAGTTGCTTCCGTCTCCAAAATCAAAGTCTGGAGTGAACGGAAAATCATAATCATCTAAAATCTTAGAAAAGTTATCCGAATTTTCTTGACCTTTGGGTTTTGGTTTGTATCGATCATCGGCATCGGTGCCTGTGTTGTCATTCTCTTCATCGTGAAGCTCTGCTACTCCAAGTGCCCGAACAACCCCTGCTGTAGAATCGCCGCTTAGGTATACCCTTAGCTTTTCTCCAGTTGAGAGAGTCAACACTGGGTCGTTATCCTTGATCAACTCGTGGGTGATGAAAGATTTTGCTTTCAATAAAACAATCCTAGATCCCCTAAACTCTCTACGAGTGCCGGTTGGGACAATTAGCGAGAATCGCCCTGTACGCGAGGCTTTCACGAATGTGCGGACATCCCCTGCTAAATACGATATAGATGCTATCTTCATGCCTTTTTCGCCCTCTTGAGGTTCTTTTCCATGGAATAAATAGGCGATGTCGAACCAACTGGCAGAAGTTTATACTCTCTTGCTCCTTTTACTGCTTTAGTAATTGGCCGGCCCTCCGAACTCAACACGACCGCATGTTGTCCTGCCCTATTGCTAATTGCTCTAAATTGCACCATCTGACCTTTGTTAAACCGGGGCTCTTTATCATACTCCATCAGGATCTTTTGTGCGTATTTATTTAAGCACATCTTATGATATTCTGCCTTGGAGAGAATATGGCCATCCATGACTCGCCTAGCAAGAACACCGAAGTATGGGGGGTTGCTTAAGTAATATTGAGCCACCCTTTGTGTGTTGAGTGCCATTTGATCGTCATAGTTTGCAAGCCACTCTCTTCCTTCGTTTAGTTGCTCCTCGTTATATCTAACGCAAAGACTTGAGAGCCAATCCTTTTGTCCGACAGACAGCGACCCCTTCACTTTAAATTGCGTTCGTATCGATTCAAAAAAAGAAGCATGCTTCTCGTATGTGTACGACGTTATAAGCCCCTCTGCACTAAACAGGTTGAGATACTTTTCTGCGGAGTCGATGCGAGAAATGACATCGATGTCTGTATTTACTTCAGTCAATTGGTTGTCTTTACTTTTCAATCTTATGTATTATTATATCCCAGAAAAAAAAATCTGTCAAGAAAAAAATCGCGAGTTTGCTGAGATTTATTCTTTATTCTGCGAGGTCTGCTTTAAGAGAACTTTTTTCTAGAAGCCAAGATTTATAACTTACTATGTTACCCTCTTGGAGGCCATTCAACATTAACACGTTGTAACAACCTTCGGAAACGACTCCAACGATTCTTCCGTGAATACGAGTTTTGTGGCCCATGGGTCGATCTAAAATAGAGACCTCATCGTCACGTAGGAAAGTCCTTGGTAGCACATAGTAATTATGTTATAATTGTATTATTTTCTCTATTTTGAAGAAACAAACCATTTCACAAGCTTGTGGCACAGAATCTTCTTGTCATCGTCGTCGTCGAGGGCGAGGCTTTCATTCTGCTCCAAGAGTGCGTAAATATTGTTAAAAACATCAAGTTCTTTTTTTGTCATTTCCATATCTTTTTGTTTTGTTTCTTTTTCTCTGCTTGGTGTATATCCCGAGATTTCACGGCCTCGGCCTTTGTCGCGGTGAGGGTTTCCAGTACCGGCAAAAGTAAACTTCCAGCGTCCGTTGTCAGGGTCAGAATTATTAGTATCTCTATCATCATCTTTCGACATCAGGACTCACCAGTATGGCTGGTTACATCATTGGCCACCATGGTGAGGGCATCGACGATGTCGAAAGCCTCATCAGGGTTCATATCAATCCTAAAGCTATCACCTATGTTTAAAGAGACATAGCCATACTCCTCTCTGATTTCTACCAGAAAAGAGTCTCCGGAAGAATCGGTAACATATAGCGATTTTTCATTTTCTAACAATTTAGTTAACTTCCTTTCATTTTGTTAGTATATACACTATAGCATTTTTTCAAATCAAAGTCAATCTTTTAATTTGAATTTCTGCTATTCACTTTCTTTTTTCTGACCAACATACGCGCGTTCCAATGCACTTCTTAACATTGCGTTTTCTCGCTCACAAAAACCTATTGTATTCACGATAGTTTCCCACGGCTTTTCAAACTCCGCATAAGCAACTTTACGGCCTGCGTAATACCCACTGGCGCTCAGAAGGATAGAAGAGATGACCACCACTGTAATATTTTTAAACTTTTCCATTTTATTTCCTTTTTAAAACTTTAAATCTTCTTCGCAAATCAAAGTGTAAGTAAAATTGTTACCCCACTTGTCTGCGGCCCTATTGCAAGTGTCCATGAACTCATAAAAATTCTTACTGTTCTGAAACACTTGACAACCAGCACTGATGCCTCCAGTGTACTCTCTTTCGTCCGAACCCCACTGCCTATGAATGTTTATCCCATACCAACCCTCGTCTTCCGGGCCAACATAATCAGGCTTGGTGTCTCGGTTGTTGTCTCTCCACACCTTTACTTTGGATCCCCTCTGCACAAGAGCTGTATACTTTCTTTTCCCTCCGTGAGTGCCGATTCGATAAGTGGATCTGTACTGGTCGGGTACCAATATTGCAGTACCCTTATCCCTAACTGCTGCAAGTGGTTTTCTCAAAATGTTTGGACCGGGTTCTGTCGTAATGACATAGGAGTCCACAACCCATTCGCCATCAATTTTATATATAACATTCATAAAATCATCAAAAACATCAGCGCGGGCTGAATCGTTTCTAACTCCGACTATATTCAAGTTGAGGTCGCCATTCTCAAAGAAGGCGTATCCTTTTTTCTCTAGTGCCTGTTTGAGTTGCGATGCGATGGTCCTAGCTTGTAATCCAGTTATTCTACACATATTTCATTCCTTGCTTCTCTTTGGTAGGGATAGAGGGAATCGAACCCACACGACCGAAGTCGGGAGATTTTAAGTCTCCTGCGTCTACCTGTTCCGCCATATCCCCACAATCTTATTGTAATGAGCATAGCATAGGGGCTCATATTCTTCTTTGCCGCCGACCTCAATCTGGGTCGAACTATCTGTTTTTCTTCTGGTGTAATGTGCATCCTCGCTACACATCGAACATACCGCCGGACATATCTCTATCTGTGTCGCGTAAGGCAACAAGTCTCTAATCTCTGGTAGAGGCTTCGGTTCCGATGATAGCTGCAAAGTTGAGACCAGCACTGTCTTACCCTCTGAAAACAATTTCAGCAACGCGCTTGCTGCTCCTTCTATCATAAAGACCTCGTCAACTGCGACTATTCTTGTGTTGCCGGTGTGCTCTATTATCTCATCGCCAGAACTAACCAAGATTGCATCCTGTTTGAGTCCGCTGTGGGTCATGACCTTTTCTGTGGAGTAGCGACCATCCATACGTGGCTTAAATAACTTTACCTCTTCATGCTGATAGTGATAACGTTCAAGAGCTGCCAACAATTTTGTTGTCTTGCCTCCAAACATGGGTCCGGTGAAAATCTTAAGCTCAGGGTTTTTCACGTATTTCCCTTTTTGCTATGCCGATTCGACACTTCGTTGAAGGGAAACTCACTTGGTGGATACTTTCTCACGCTAAAACTCTTAGAGGGTATTTGAGAATAGTTTTCTAAATCGTAAAAATAACATTCACCAGTCTCTTTGTGAACCCCAACCAGCCAGTCGATGCCGTGCTCCGCATAGTCAAGAGAGTTTCTCGTCTTCCCGTTCTTGCTCACTACCTCTCCCGACCTATCAACAACCCTAGCAATGCTGTTGCCGCACATTGTCTTGACTTGTACGGTTTGAAAGTTTCGGTGGCCCAATTCAACTACCAGATCATATATCGAATCTCTGCTGAGAGGCGTGTTGACAACCCAGCCATGGCGAGCGATTTCCATTGCCGCTGCTAGTTGAGACATATCGCCGGATTGGTTTGATGAGTCTCTGTAGCTCACTTCTCTTTTTTTTCCATCTCTTTTAGAGCTTCTCTGACTTCGTCCACATCGCTCTTGACCATCTTAAGTTCTAGAGTTAAAAGCCTAACTTCTCTGAGTAATTTGCCTCTATGTGAAGCATCTAATTTTGCGACATTAGTGGTCAGTGCATTGGATTCCACCGTTGCCGACGCAACAAACAAACCAATACCGACTAACGCAAGCAGCATGGCAATAGCTATTGAGTTGACTAGGTCCTTTTCATTAAAGTGTTTACTCATCTGATTGACTCTCCTTACAGTCAGAATATGGCAAAACATAAAACTTTCCTATTATCCTTAGGCAAACTTGTTCTGCTATTTGTTTTCTCGCTGCCGATGACGATAAGTTTGCGTTTAAACTTGATTGTTCTGACAGCACTTCTTCTATAATTTTATATACGTTATTCATCTAATAATTCTTCAATGGGAATAATCTTATCTTCTATCCAACTTACTTTGGCAGTTTCCAGTGTGATATACTCCATAAACACCTGAACCTCCTGCTATGACAGCAGCACTATAAAATGCGCCGTTCATCATTACATGGCGAGTGGCTGCGAATGGGTCGAAGAGTGATCCTTCTTCGATTTTGTTCTCGTGATTATAGTGCAATCTCAAACCTATCGCTGTGACCATCAGGGCGAAGTCAATCACCGGAGCTACTTCACTTTCGGTACATTTTCTCTTGTGCGTCTTGTGTGTATTGACTGTTGCCAGTGAACAACCACACCCAAGTATAATTGCTAGTGTTAAAATTAATGTTTTCATTTTCCTTTTCTCTCCCGGCATTCAGCAACTTCCCTGTATCCGTGAGTAGCTGAATATCCGGAGACGATTGCCATGGCAGCTGCGCCGAGCGCGATGGGTATAATATCGCCGGATGTTGCTGACGGTGAACCATTCCCCCCACCGCAACATCCGGCCATGGCCGCTGGTAAAACTCCCAAAACAAAAAGGGGGGGTACTACCAACAATGTGTCGACAGCAGGCGCGACATAATGCGTCGTACACTTTCTCTTGTGCGTCTTGTATGTGTTGACTGTCGCATAAGAACAGCCGCCAAGTGCAATCGCTAATGTTAGAACTAATGCTTTCATTTATCTCCTTTTTTAGTCCGCTACCAAGGAATTGAACCTTGCTTTAAGACGCTTATAAGACGCCTCCTGACTACCAGCCAGCCGTAGCGGTTATGTTCCTTATAGTCTCATATTTTTATGCGATTGTCAAGAATAAAATGATAAATTAAATTGCGGAGAGGGTGGGATTCGAACCCACGGTGAAGTTACCTCCACGCCGGTTTTCAAGACCGGTGCCTTAAACCAGCTCGACCACCTCTCCTTTGCAGTCTAGTTATCGTCTTTGGTTCCCCTGCCGAACCATCGTGCGTTTCGGCCTCGAATATCGTAATGAGTAAAACTTGTATATAAGCCGAGGCCGCCTGAGTCCATCTTTCCAGACTTGATTAGCTCTACTATTGCCTTCTTTACATAAGAGGGCATCAGGCCGGGTACTTGAATGTCTGCGGCTGAAGCTGTCATGTGTTGGCTCTTTCTTGCTCCACCGATGCGGCTATTGTATCTCGGAGAACGATAACCACTAATAACCTTTATTGGACGGTTCAAGTGCTCTCTCAAAGCTTGTAGATTCTTGGCCAGCTTTATAACATTATCCATATACTCTTCTGGGACGTCTGTGCCGTCTTTACATCTAAACTCTGATAAGCTAAAATTATTCTCTAGTTTCATTATTTTACCTCTGCTATAATCTCTTTAAGATTTTCTTTTTTCTTATTTTTTCGCCTGTCGAGATCAAAGAATAGTACACATGTATGTAAAATTCAGAATTATCTCCAACCAGATCCGCAACAATTCTAAATTGTTTTATTCGCCAGAAAGTCCTAGCTTCATAAAGTCCAATGGACACCTGCTTACAAAAGCCACCATCCGATACCAGATCATTTATGATAGGATCCCTAATCGTCTCACGTCGAGAGTACATCCCATATTTCTCACTTAGAGATGAGACGACCTTCTTATATTTTATTGCACAATTAAAGCGATCTATACCTGCTGGTCCCAAAATTAGAAGCGCAGTTGAGAGCTTGCCTGATTGATATTCTAGCTGTAGTTCCGCTTCCATCTCGTCGAGATCATCGCCCAAATAAACAATCAGGCCTGCGAGCGGGGTTCCTGTCATACGAGTATAACTATCTATCTTTGGGGCCTTGACGTGTGTGTCATACCACTCCAAACCCAAGGGGCTCATCAAGAGAATCAACACAGTTATAATCATATGAAACATAAACAACCTTAAAATAAGAGCCCGAAGTCGGATTCGAACCGACGACGTCCGCTTTACAAGAGCGGCGCTCTGGCCAACTGAGCTATTCGGGCCTAGGCCTCACGTATTGGTATAAACAATTATTGCTACCAACATGGACAATATCACTATCGAAATCAAATGACTCATCTGCTACCACTCACCCTCCACAACGATTAAAGCGCCACAATTAAAAGCACTCTCGTCATAGCAATGTAGACCATAATAGTATACCACACTTCTTACTATTGTTTTCATCTTTTTTGAGTTACCTGTGATTATCTTGCAAGGTACCTCAGTCCAATTAAGGAACGTCATTACCATATCTTCAGCTTCGTCATGACTATAATTATGTAAATCTAGTGATTTCATTTTCTTGCTAAGACAATCAATTTTTTAATATCTAAGGTGGTGTGCTCGTCGAAGTTCCTCCAATAAACTGTGGCCTTGCTTATCTTTGGGTGTACCTCAGTCACAACCCCTATAAGGACTGTGACGTAATCGCGATGCTCAACGAGATCTCCCAGCAGTACCCTTTCTTGTTCTAGCATTTTGTTAGCACCCCGGACAGGACTTGAACCTGTGACCCACGGCTTAGAAGGCCGTTGCTCTATCCAACTGAGCTACCGAGGCTTAGTTTTTATATAATGGCATATTTTTGATCAAGTGTCAAGTTTTTTTTTCAACATTTGATGGATATTTCACTTTCCTGACCCACCTCAGAGAAATCCACCCCTTTGTCTGGCCTGCTCTCTTCTTAAGCCACTTTAAGCCAAAGTGAAATTCATAGCAAGTTCCGGGGACCATCTTCACCAACGCCCTGCCTTCTTTCTTTAAAGCGTCTAGTTCCATATCTATGTCCAACACCAAACCAATCCACGATTTATCGTAAAGAACGTGGTTCACTAGGTCGCCTATCTTAATTTCCTCTTCCTGTCGGTACCCTTTCAACTTGTTTCTTTTGCTCCTCGATTCGATCAGAGGCAATGGTCACAACAACTCCGAGAGAAACCAACGCGAGGATCCAAGCAACAAGACAGTATTGAAAGAACTTATCGCTCACCTACTGTTTTCTCCGGTATTGTCATGTTTTTTTTCATATTTTCTTGCTTTGCTCTCTTTGCTGCCGTAAAAATCATTGCTGTTAAGATTATTGCCATCAAATGAACGCGAAAATCAAACTTCACCGTACTAAACCCCTATATAAGATGTGGCATCCACCACTATAGACAACTTATAACTATATTCACTAAATAGGTCGCCGCGGCTTCTATTTTTAGCGTCCTTTATTAAAAATCTTAATTTCTTGAAGGCCTTTTCTGCATTAATATAAAACTCAACAGCCGAGAATATCACTTTTGCTGCGGACAGCACAAACGATTTGCTAGTATGCCTGAATGTTACTATTTTTTTTCTTTTTGTGTTAAACTCCATGACAACTTCCACTTCCGCATTCGAGCCTGATCCTGATTTTTTAAAGAATGGTCTTACATAGAAGTTTTCAAATTTTATGCCCTTTATCGTTTTAAATTCTGGAGAATAATGGCTTGTAAGGTATGAAAACAAGGCATCGACTGCTCCGTTGCCATGACTTTCAATTTCGTGACTCACTCTACCTTCTCCGGAGACAGTACTCTGCTGCCAGAACATTTTTATGAAGTTTTCTTGCTTTTCTTCGTCAAAACAATAGGCAAACCTAGACAGGCCCAAAACGATCTTATCATCTCCGAGCATCTCATCTACAATATCTTGAATTTTTATACGATTGTTTTCTTCCGGAGTTGGAGATGGCATTATTCTATTCTTTCGAGAGAGGTAGAAATCTTAAAAACCTTAGAGACATTCCCTATGCGACGAATGTCCCTCACTATTCTGGACTTTACATTCTCCGGTGCTTGGATTGAACCGGGAACAGTTGGTATAAACTTGATACTTAGACCTGCAATGTACTGCTCTTCTGACAGTCTTTGGTTTGCCACCACAACAGTTACGATAGTCACATTCGGCAGGGCTCTCATATCAGCTAGTATGTCATCCAAACCTCGCTGGCTATCTCCTCCCGTGACTGTGTAACCTATCATACAATAAAACTTGTATATACCCCTTTGTCGGCTGCGGCCTTTCTCTTCGGAGATGCCAGAAAGATATCTTTCAACCTCTTCTGCGATTGTTGGAGGATTAAATTGTGTAGCTATTGTCTTCTGTTTTACTGATTGATCTTTCAAATTGAACCCAACCTTGGGAAGTTCAAAATCCTCTGGTAGATCCCCTTTTGATTTTAACAAATTTGCAAGCTGCTTAAAATGATCTTCTATTCCGGGGGCGATGCCGGTACCCTTTTCCAAGAGCCACGAGCGCAAATCCTTAATTATTGCTCTAACATTGGCATTCATAGTATGCTTCGTTTTCGCAATTGTGAGCACTTGTTGCCACTGCTCTGGCATTGCCTTGAACTTATCCAATGCTTCGTCTTGAATTTCCCTCCACATTTCCGTCAACACATTGCTAATAGTTTTTTCAATCCCTTTATAGCTTTGGTCCATAAATTTTATCGCTGCCATCGATGCATCAATGACCTCTCGCGTCACTTCTGTGTCCAAAGAGAACGCAACTCTCGCGGTAACGCTACGATTCATGCCGGTGTGGTCGCCGTGAAAAGTAACCACCAGATTGTCTGGTATTGATAATTCCTCGATGACTCTCGGGGGCAGGTCGGCAATCGGAAGCTGCAATTGTTTTTGCATCAATATTATAAACTGCCTATTCAAACCCTGCAATTCTTTCATGAGTCTCTTGAGAAACTCATTGTTGCCGGGATATGCAGGCCGGCGATTGGGGTTTCCGCCTATTTTAATATCCAGTTTGTTAAGCATTCCTCCATGGCCGAGGGTGCCCATTCTATCTCTACCTTCTGGTAAATCAAGAGGAATGGCATTGCTATTGGTAAAGACCATCTGATCTTCGTCAGAAGAGCTAGACAGCTCAAAATTCTTTAAAGTTGACGCGAAATCGGCCAACTCTTCATTGGCAGCATCAAATGCTGAGGGCATCATATACCCCTCTTTGACAAGATACTTTTCGACTATTCGTTTCAGGTCAACATAGTTATCATCCATTGTTGAGAGTTCAGACAAGAATGAATCATAACCATCGGGGTTGGGTTCGTAGTCTTGTGCATTAAGCATCACTCTTATGTCTACTGTGCCGCCAGTCTCGCTAATATCTATATCATCAATGCCATAGAGGTTTCCTTCCTCCCTCAGTGTATCTTCCAATTCGCGGTCACTGAAGTAGTTTGGTAATTGGTACTCTGCACCTTCGAAGCGACCTAAATCGAATTCGAATTCGAAACCGCCACCAAAATACATGTACTCATCGATATCGTAATGATAGAAAGCATGTTTTATAGAGTCTCTATATTCTTCTTCCAGCTTATCTGCTTGAGCCTCGAAACCAGCAGACGGATCTGGTGGGGTGGTGGCAATGTTGTCAGACCCGGCCGCTTCAAGATCCTCATATAGTTCTGATACCTCTTCATCTTCTAAGCTTGGATTGTTCTTACTGATAGCTTCTTCAACGATGCGGCCGTCGTGGCCCTCGTCTTGGGCATCGAAGACCTCTTCGAGATAGCCTTCAGCATCAAAAACCATTGCCAATCGCCTGAGCGGGTCATCCTCTGCTATATTATTAAACCTGACCATGACAAAACCTTTGCGGTCGGAAGTGTACTGATCGAAATAGTTTTTACTGTCAGTAGCAGAGATGCACCATCTAGTGTTTTTGCCGTAATAACAGGAAGCGTCTTCTGTGTATGGCCTCACTGCGAAGATATCGTTATCATCATACACAATCTCTGAACCTTCCCTTGCTGTCTCTTTCTCTTGCTTTCTCAATTGCGTCTGCGATGCGCCGGTCTGTCTTACATCTGCCACCAGACTGGCCAAGCTCTTATATTTGTTGATGTCTTTCTCTGGCATTCTATCTTGATTGTTCTCAAAAAAGGCTAGAGAGTCTGCAATCACAAGGGATTGGTTTCTTAGAAATTGTTCTGCGCTATTCTCGTGGACTCTCTGAAAGTCCAAATGTTTCGCGGCCCACATAATATATTTCGGCACTGCTCTAGGGCCTAGTCTCTCTTCGATCAGGCCGCGCAATAGATCTATAAACCCTCTCTCGTTTAAGTCGTTAAATTTCTTTTTGGCATCAGAAAGCTTACCTTCAATAAGAAGCTCTAAGTCTCTTTCTTCGTTGAGGTAAGATTTCCAGATTGAATTGAAGTTCATATAGATATAGCACCCTTTTATGGTAATTAGTCACACAATAAACAAAAAGTCGCCCCAAAAGGGTACTCTCCGCTTTGAAATGTCAGGCAAAAACCTGTATCAAAAGTATACAGACCGAGAGAGCTATACACGATAGAGTCTTGAAAGTCAACATACTCTCACCCATATAGTAATAAGTCAAAAATGGAAACACCATATAAGACACACAATACCCGACAAAACGAGTGCCCCAAAGAGTGTTCCCTAGTGCTTCATTGCAGAGTCTCCAGCCGTACCAAAACGACAAACCACAAGGTATGCCATATAAAAGAACAGACAAGACTGGGCGTCCTTTCCAGAAGTCCCATACAAATTGTGAGTTTAACTGAAACCAGCTTAAAATTTGAGCTGCGAAAAAGATCGTGCATGCTAGTGCGAGCTTCTTGTAATCTATCACTGCAGTTCCATGTGTATGTTTTGTTTTATTAAATCTTTATTTATATCTTCTAAGATCAAGGTCGCCTTAGCTAGCTGGCCCACTGCTGCGACTGAAAGGCTGTATGCCTTGTTCTTTGTTTTATGAGGGTCGTCAATATTAGGAAAAGACTTTTTAATAAAGTTTCTAAGGAAAAGAGTGCTGGATAACATTTCGCAAACCAACTCGAAAGTAATTTCCGGTAGCACTTTTGCTTCCGTGAAATGGTCAGACAAAATATACTTCGCTCGACTATGAAGTCCTAATGACTTTTCGTAGATAGAAACTACTTCTTCAGAGGTTACTTGTACTCTTTTTGGATCTTGCTCTTTTGACACTACTTACGACTCGCTTAATTGCGTTTTTAAACTATCTAGACCGCCAACAAAATTTGTGACTCCTGTGGTGGTGTCATTTTTTAAAATCATAGGAACTGTTTCCCACTTGTAAAAAGACTTTGCATCAGCAATAGCTTCTGGATCCTCTGTGAAGTCAAAAAAACAATAATTGTAGCCTTTCTCTTTTAATAGATTAACTGCATCGATGCAGAATGAGCAATTTGTACGTCCATAGATAATAAAACGGCTATCCATGGAGAATTTCCCTCTTTGATATCGTTCTGTTTATCTCTTCTAGCGAGCCAAGGACAATGATATCAGTTCCTCCTGCTCCACGAGAAAGAGAAATCGTGCAAAAGTTATCTCCTGTTGCACCTTCGATGAGGCCCTCGTTGAGTCTCCTTACCATGTCGTCGTTGCTCCTAACATAGACAACGTGTTCGGGATTAATAAATATATCCCTTGTTCTATATCTCTTGCCTGTAGTCGTGGCGTTCCTGAAGATTTCTTTTAGTTTAACTATCATTTTCTTTTGTTCCTTTTTCTACACTGAACGTGTCTTTTTTTGCCACGTACCACTTTTTTCCTTTGTAAAATATCCTATAACTGTTTTTCTCTTTGTTTTCCCCGACCACCAGAAAAACTCCGGGCTTTGGTAGAATTTGAACATTGGTTATATTAGATTCACTATATCCGTTCTTAAGCAATACAGACGAAGGTATATAAACTAGGTTACTTCCCATAACTTAAACCCACCGAGCGTAAGACAAGAGGCTATCGTGTCGGTGTCGAGCCCAAATCTTTTCATCTATATTTATATCCAAGCATGTAGCTAGATTCCTGCCTTGTTCCCAAGCCAGCACCTCTTCCCGAAGAACATCTACTCGATGTTTCTCGTTGCCTCTCACGAAACTACCCTGTAATTTCATTGAAGGAAATGACTTGTGAAACGGTACTCCAATTATTTCAGTGTCTCTAATGAGCACATGACCAGCTTCATGTAACAAGGAATGAAGTCGGCTTGTTAAGTTTTGACAGGAGTTTATTTCTATTAGAGAAAGGCCCTGAAAATAACAATCGCTAAAGCCTCTCCCATATTCAACTTCTACATTATGTTGATGAAAGAGATAATTCTCTATCTTTTTCATGCAATTTTTAGCCCATTCTTTTTCCAAATTCGCCTACCTTATAATTAAATATACCAAATAATGTATAAAATGTCAAGGAAAAAGCTTCAAAATGAAAGCCATGGCTAGGCCAATAAGAGCAGTAAACAGCGTCCATATCATCTTTGAAGAGGTTGCTTTCCAAGCTTCAAGAGCCCGAATACGTGCATACAAACCTTCGTCTGGATTATACACTGCTTCTTTTATTTTTGCTATGTCATCAGCCATAAGTTTTTGGCTATCTTTGACTAGGTCGACGCCGTTGCATAGTTTATCAAGCTTAACGTCTAGTGACATTATCGGATCTGGCCTATTATCACTCATTCGGATTATCTCCTATTCTATGGAATAATTATAAATAGTGTCCAACAATTCATTCCGTTTGAATAATGGCATAATCAGTTGTAATCAGAGTTCCGACTACGGACACCGCATTCTGAAGTGCGCAACGGGTTACCTTCACCGGATCTATGATGCCTGCTTCATGCATATTTACAATATCTCCTGTGGAAAAATCTAACCCAAAATCATCTGCACTTGTATCGATTTGGCTCAAGGTCGATGCCACATCAAATCCAGCGTTCTTTGCCATCTGTTCGATGGGTGCGCTCAAAGAATTTAAGACAATCTCGACGCCCCTATCTTGATCCTCATTCTTAGTTGAGACTTTTAGCTGGTCTCTTGTTCTATAAAGAGCTAGACCACCTCCGGGGACAATACCCTCCATCTGAGCGGACCTCACTGCCTCTAGGGCGTCTTCGATCCTGTGTTTCTTCTCGATCATTTCAATCTCGGTTGGGGCACCGACGCGGATCACCGCGACGCCTGAAGCTAACCGAGTGATTCGCTCCTGCATTCTCTCACACTCATGGATTGATTCAGTTTGCTCGATCTGGGCTTTGATTGTTTGAATTCTTTCGTCAAGTTGATCAGAGTTCGAGGAACCATCGACAATTGTTGTCATTCTCTTGCCAATCTCAATTGATTTTGCAGATCCAAAATCTGACATTTTGACTGTCTTTAGGTCTAGGTCTGATTCTTTTGTAATATAAGATGCCCCGGTTGCCAACGCTAGGTCACTCATGATACCGCGCCTCTCCTCTCCATAACGAGGAGACTTGACTGCTGCAACTTTCATAGTGCCCCGTACTGCGTTCATAATTAGCGCAGCCAAGGCTTGGCCTTCGATTTCGTCTGCAACTATGATAAACGGTCTGGATTCTCTTGCTGCGATCTCAAGAGATGGTAGAATCTGATCAACTGTTTCAATCTTACTATCAGTAATCAAGAACATAGGATCCTCATATTTGACCACACCTCTTCTCTCGTCGGTAATAAATGCGTTAGCAGCATACCCGGAGTCTAGACGAAAACCCTCAACTAAATCCAGTGTAGTGTCATTAGATCTAGCCTCCTCAATTGTAATTGAGCCGTTCTTTCCGACGCGGTCTGCGGCTGTCGAAACTAAAGTCCCTATGGTTTCGTCTCCATTTGCAGAAATTGTTGCAATATGGCGTACATCTTCTTCGCTCATGACCGGGCGAGAATTAGACTTTAAATCCTCCACAACAGCAGATGTAACCAAATCCATGCCTCGCTTCAGATCTACAGGGCAGGCTCCGTTAGAGAGGTGTTCTTGGGCCTCTAAGAGCAGTGCACGAGACAAAACTGTAGAAGTTGTAGTGCCATCGCCTGCATCAGAATTTGTCTGTGCCGAAGCTTGCTTTACTACTTGCACCGCCGCGTTCTTGAACGGGTTTTCCAAGTCCAAAAACTGAGCAACAGTTACTCCGTCCTTGGTAATGATTGGGTTGCCATTAGTGGTTTGAATAATGACATTACGACCCTTTGGGCCGAGAGTTGTAGCGACATTGTCCGCCAAAATATTGACGCCATCGACAATTAATTGACGCAGGTCTGCGCCAGAGTTAAGTTCCTTAGTCATGAAGACCCTCTCTTTTTCAAGTGTATATTATATATTATAAGACATTTTGACCAAATGTCAAGTAGTTTATTTAGATTTTGAAGTTTTTAATTCCATTGTCTTGGAAATGATAGAACTTGAGGCAGTAATGGCCTCGTCAGCCTTTGAATCCTCTTTCATACCACCTGCAATATAGGCGTATGTGTTATCTTGGACGTTTTTTACATTCATGAATATGTCAAAAATTGACTCATTCAAGATAGAAGTCATTTTATTCAACATGTTTTGAGTGTTGTCTGCACCGACCAAAATTCTACCAAACAGTGCCTCTGATTGGCCCTTTGGTAGGATCCTCTTATCAGAAAAAGCATGCACCTGTGCAACAGCGGACTGATTTAGGTTGAACTGCTCTGTAGTCAGATAACCATAGGACTGCACAAGTGCTCTTTTTTTGCCGTCTTCATCAAGTTGGTTGTAAAAACTAACAGAATCTTCTACTGACGCAAACACGCCGGGTTGATTGAGCTTCTGGGTTCTCTCGTCCTTTAACACTGATCTAGAGTACATACTCATAACACTGGATTTGCCCGCTGCAGGGGGTTGACCTGCCACTGTTGTTCCGTTGTTGGCCCTAACAATAGCATATGCAATCCTCATTGCGAGGCCTGCGTTTGAGCCTGTGACGATTTTATTTATCTCTGGGGCATCCATATCATATCTGGGGGATCCGTCGTCAGCCTTAAGTTGTGACAGGCTTGTGAGGACTATTTCTGCTATTTTCTTTAGTTTTGCTCCGGATCCGGGCATCTTTGAATTACCTCTAGAGACATAAAGAGGCTGCAGGTCAAAATCTTCGTCGCGTTCTTCACCTTTTTTCAACGCTGGATTCGGATCATATAGGAGAAATATATCATCATTTTTTGACCAATTCAAATTCTTTGTTATGACATCCATACCCTCTTCATCAATTTGCATATCGGGTCGATTTCGATGGCGATCATTCATTGCTTCAAGTTCGGCTCGGAATGCATTAATGAAAACTTGCTCCATCTTCTCTGGAGATGGTATTGCCGATCCGGGCAGGGTAGCTTCGAAATCTTCCACTCTTCCCGAGATATAATCGACTGGGAGCATGACACACTTCTTAGACTTTAAGGATGATCTTGCAAGGATGTCGAACACATTATCAAGAGTGAAGTCAAACCTGTACCACCTGAGTACACCATTGATATCTAGGCCTTCTTTCTTTCCCCCTTCGAATTCTTTTGTCACAGCCAAATATCGCATCAAAGCATGGTCGAACTGAGGATTGACTAGGTCTCCTACCAAGTCAGTAAAGCTGCCACCGACGTGCAGCTTCTTTTCCTGATACAATTTAAGACTGACAGGCATATTAGTGCCATCGGCGCGGCTGATAAAGTCTGCGATGGTACCTGTGTTTGCTTTTACTTGTTCACCGTTTACCAGAACAGCCAGAAATGACTCAAAGTTAAAGCCCGCTGAGGCGGCATTAAAGTTTGATATTACTTTTGTCAGTGTCTTGAAGAAAACCAAATACGACAGCGCGACGGCAATTCTTTCTGCCGTTGACGCGTTTGGGTTATCTTGAAACATTTGTGCCATGGCAGCATCCGGATCTTCATAAAACTGAGAAAGAGATTGAATCTTTGCTACAAAGTCGCCGCCCTTAATATTCTGAAGGAACTGCATCAGCCTCTGTCTTTCAGGTCCTGCGATTTGCTCACCGCCTTCCGATCCAACGATATTGGTCCATCCAAGTTCTGTCACTGATATTTCTGGTATGGCCTGCAAGGTGAAGGTGTAGTTCTGCTTATCTTCGACAAACAACCTTCTCTCTTTTAGTAGCTTAGAATCAACAGTCTTGAAGATGTCTGTCTCCAAGGCCTCACTTATAGCCCGATATAAGCCATCAAGGCTGAGTATGTTTTCCTCGCTATCCTTTCTTAAAAAATTCTCTACCATCTTATCAAACATAACTGTCTTTCCTTGCTATCAAATTATCTCATCAGCCAGACCAAGATCTACGGCTTCTTCAGCTGACAAATAAACATCTACTTTTTTCTTTAGTAGGCTTTTTATCTTTTTCTCGTCCATGTTTGTCTCTTGTGCCAAATTTTTGACGTATTGACTCTGGATCCATCGGACTTCTGCGATTTCATTTTCCATGTGTGGAAGGGAGCCATGGTAGCCACCCATAACACTGTGGATCATTACTCTGCAATTTCTGCCTATCTTTCTTTTCCCTTTTGTTCCGGCTGCGAGGAGAAGGACACCTGCAGACATAACCTTTCCCAAACCTACTGTGGAAATGTCATATTCTTGTCTCACCATCCTCATTGTATCGTAGATAGAGAACATATCAGCGGCATGACCGCCGTGTGTGGACACTATCATTTCAATTGGATCGTGTACGGTGACTATTTCTGACTCCGGGTCTTCAGGATCAACGTAAACTTGCTTTTTGCCCGTTTCTTTAAAATACATCAATGCGCTCACAACGTCGGCACTGGTATGCTCTGTTACATCTCCATAAAGATTTATGACTCGAAATGAAAATTTCTCATCCCGTGGTGGCTCGATATTGTTGATTATAAGGATGCGGTTATCATCCTCTGCCATAAAGAGCCCATCATCTTTTTGATCTAGGGATTCTTCTGATTCCTCGCTCTCTTGGTCTAGTTCAGGCTCTTTTGGATCGGGAGTCCCGTTATTATTTTCCATTTGATATCGTTACCTTATTTCCTTTGGGGGTTAACTCAACAACTTCGAATTGCAATCCCTTAGCAAATGAGACCCACGAAGACTTATCTTCAAATGATCTTGTCCACAAAGTTATAAACTCGTTACTACTCGTGTCTACTCCTTCGCCGATCTGCTTCCACCCTTTAAATTCTTTCTTCAATCTCCTCAAGGAAGATTTACTTATACCAGCTATCTGCACGGTATACATAAGGGGATCTTTGTCGTCCCCAACATTTAGTTTTCTAAACCACGCGAAGCCCTTCATCTTTTCTCCCTTCTTTTTAAGACCTCAAGCGCTTGAGACCAATTTTCGTACCGATAAAATCTCAAAAATGATTTAGGAGAAGTCAAGATCATCTTAGATATTACTAAGTCTCTCCAGTTCTTAACTACCGCTTCATCAAGAGCTTCCATCTTCTTTATTATCTCTTCTGGTAAGTCGGATTCCCGATAAGCGCGTTGCTTAATCCGAATGGCTTGCGCCATGTCTGTATCCAGTGCCAAAAGAATTCCTAAGATAGCTCTCTCAAGCTCCATAAAGATGTAAACGCCGTGGCCTATGTTCAGGACTCGTGAAGAGAGAGCATAGACGACGGCGCCTAGGAAAAACCATAAACCATTTTCAAACATAATAAATATGTTACCCTAATCTGATTAAAATGGCAAGTATTTTAATCAGATTTTTTACTTTTTAATACTAGCAAGATTTAAGAGGCGCTTTGTCACTCTTCTGGCAACTTCTGCGACAATTTCTTCTCTCGTGTCTTCGTTGACGTCTGCTTCGTCTTCTTGAATAGTCTCCTCATTATCTGTGGACTCTTCAATTTCTTCGTCGACGACGGACTCCATGACGTCTTCTTCGTCTGCGACGGGGACTTCTTCATCAGAATCAAGATCTGGAGCAGGTGTATCATCAGGTGCCGGTGCATCTTCAGATTCCATTGAGGCCTGTACGCCTCGCTCTTTAAAGAAATCGACAATCATGCCGAGAAGCTCTTCTGCAGCATTCTCCAACTCAGGAGAAGCTTCAGCTTCCGGAGCGGCATCCATATCGAGATCAATCTCGGGTTCAGGCTCTGCGTCCATATCCATGTCCATGTCGCCTTCTGGTGCAGCGTCCATGGCGGGTTCTTCTTCAGACATGTCGTCGTCGCGATCATAAACCGGATCGTGCATTCCCATGCCCTCTTCGATCTCTTCTTCGTTAACTTCGGTGGTGTCTGCGTCTTCCTCCACGGTTGATATTTCATTGATTCGATCAGAATTGATGCAGTCCACTGCGGCTAGCTTCAAAAATCTGCGAATTGTGGCCTCGTTTAATAGGGCCTTCTGGTTATCCTTCTTGCTCATTTTGGTTTCTCCTAACGTTTCCTAAAATTATAACAAGTTTTTCGAAAAACTTGAACTAATAAATTTCATACCAGTTCTTAGATAAATAGTCGGTTTATCACTAAAAAGGACATTATTTAGCAAAGTTCCTAGACAACTTTGATATCAGTCCATCCTCGATCTGTTTTATTCTCACAAAACTTAAGTTTAATCTTTCTCCAATCTGCATCAATGTCATTGGACCATGTTTCTCTATGGAAATCAAACTACAATTATTATCTTCTGCGAAGTCTATCCACATTCTGCACTCTCTCTGTTCGCAAGCAGAGTTAGATAGTACGCATTCACTACAACATTTTTTCATAAATCTGGAAATTCCTTTGCTATCATGTCAAACAAGTCTTCTTCCTCTTCCTTGGAAAACGAAAATAGTCTTTTGTTTTCTTCTCCAGACTTTATCAAGTTTGATGTCTTTTTAATCTTATTTTTGCCCTGCTTGGCCAGCTCTATTTTGAGTCCAGTGATAAAATCAATTATTCTTGGATCACTCTCTAGGTACCCGCTGACCATGCCTCGAAAAAACTGCACTTGAGTCAAGCCGTCGTGTCTCAACCTTATTCTCAAGTCTGCGTGGCGCTTGTCAGAGTCTTGAAACATTATGCTTTTTCCTTCTGACCCATACGAGTATATTTGTTTTTTATCTGACATTTAGAATATGAGTCCCGCTCTCAGACTGTGCAGAAGAGGACTGAACTATAAACTTAGCCCGGGCTCTTAGCTCATCTTGGGTTTTAGCGCCGGAGTACGAGAAACCGCTCTTTATGTTTCTTTCAAGCTTGTCGATTATAATTGAGACTGGACCTTTGTAGGGGATAGTGGTCGATACCCCTTCTAAGGATCTTGATTCGCCCCTCCAAGCTACTTGTGCCTCTTGACTGGCCATGCCGCGATATACCTTGTACCTTTTACCCTCTGAAGATGTATACATCTCTGCAGGCGTTTCGTCAGTTCCAGCCAACATTGAGCCCAACATCACAAAGTCTGCGCCGGCGGCGATGGCTTTTACTATATCTCCGGCAGTCTTAATTCCTCCGTCAGCTATCAGCTTCGCTGAGCCTTCGGAATATGCACATGAAAGTACCGAATGAAATGTCGGGACCCCATGGCCGGTCTGAATTCTCGTTGAACATATAGAACCTCCTCCAATGCCAACCCGGATTGCGTCAGCACCCCAATCAGACAAATCCCTAAATGCCTCGGGCGTAGCTACGTTACCAGCTATCACGGTCACAGATTCCCCAAAAGCATCTTTGATAGACTTTATGGCCTTCTCTGTTAAGGTGTGATGACCATGAGCAACATCAATGCAGACGATATCTGCTCCGGCATCTCGAATGGCTCGGGCCCGGTCGAGAAAATCGGATGAAACCCCTATCGCAGCTGCAACCGTTGCATTCGCTGATGATCTCACCAGCTTGCACTGCTCCTCTATGGTGTTATATCGATGAATAATACCTAGGCCGCCATGGGCGTGCATTGCCTTCACCATATCAGACTCAGTAACGGTATCCATAGGGCTGGAAATAATAGGTAACGAAAAATTATGTGGGCCGATGGTTGCGCCGATGTCAATACTTGATCTAGATTCAATATCACTATCTCTTGGTACCAACAATACGTCGTCGAAACAATATGTATTATTAAACATCATTCTGCTCCACGTCTTTTAATATTTTCGTTGCAGTATCCCAACAACTTGGGCAATATAGCCGCACAATTTCTTCTTTTTCTCTGACTACGACTCTCCAAGTTGAGACCATTTCTTTACTTGTTTTATCAAAGGGCGTCTCACAGGCGTTACACTCTTGAGGTATCTTGTCAAATAGGCCAATTTTTTCTGCCATATCCTTTTCGGCTGCCTTCTTTTTCTTTCTTCGCAGTTTTCTTTCCATGGAAGCCATTAGAAATCACCAGATGAGCCGAAGCCACCCGAACCACGAGAAGTGACTTCACTGTATATCGCGTCGTTGTCTATTTCTTCGATGTCGCAAGTAACAATTGGAACCAGCACTGCTTGTGCGATCTTTTGTCCTGCTGCGATCCTTTGGACTTGGCCGCCTATGTTATTCAGGTTTACGAAGATTTCTCCATCATATCCATTGTCGACAACACAAGCACCAGTGACAAGGCTCTTCTTTGTTGCAACGCCGGACTTGTTCTTTATTTCTAGCATGTACCCTTCTGGTACTTCTATTTTAAGGCCGGTTGGAATCAAAGCGCCAGCATGACGAGGGATTGTTATTGTTGCCTCTTTATTAAAGGGCATTTCCTTCTCTGGCGGGCAATAAAATAAATCCATTCCGGCATCAGTGGGGTGTGCCCGGACTGGCAATTTTGCATTTTCTCTTATTTTGTAAACTTTTAATTTCATTTTCTATCCTAATAGTCTAAAGTCTGATCGTAATCGTCTAGTACTAAAACCCCACTGGGGGTCATAGTCTAATCTTGCCATATACGGCCTATTGATATGTATTCTATCTTGACCGGGTCGAACTCCCCAACATTTAATAGAATTTACCTCACTGTTGCTATCTATAACCTTAACAATGTAGTAATCTTTGTTGTTCTTGGTTTTCTTTTTGATTATCTCCCTTGGCACAAACCAAGCAAGCTGCAAGTCAGTATCAAATTCGCTGATAGGCGGGACTCGCAACTCGTCCAAGCGTCTTCTGATGTGTTCATTCATAACCAAATTTAATGGAAAGACGCCAGTTAAATCTACCAAGTACTGAATCTTTTCCTCTTCTAAGAAGTCTCCCTCATCTTGATACTTCTCGATGTTTTCAAGTAAGTTCTTTTCTTTCCTAGGTCTATCGACTGCAACTGCAGACCAAAAATGCTTAAGTCCTGAGAATCTCTCATCCATTAGACAATTCATGGTCTGGCTGCGCACCAGAACGTCGATGGCCTTTTTGTTTAACTTGCTATATATAATATTCTCGTTAAAGAGAAACTCCTCCGCGGTCTGAAAGGGTCTATTATCTATAATCTGCTCTATGGCCTTATCCCCTAAGCCTTTCACTGACGTTAAGGGTTGTATTAGAGTTTTCCCATCTTCGGAAATTTCCCAGACGACTCCAGAGGTGTTCAAATCCAAAGCCTCAATTCCGAAGCCATTGCTCTTAGCTACATTAATTGCTCGTTCTTTTCTTGTATCCGGCTCCTTATCCAAAAAAGCCGCTACCCACTCTGGGGTGTAATAATGCATCAACCAAGCGCATTGATAAGATAACATACAATATGATACAGCGTGAGACTTATTAAAGCCGTAGCCAGAAAAATACTCGAACTTCTCCCATAATTCCTTGGCTTCATATTTCTTAACTCCCTTTTCAAGGCAACCAGCAAGAAACTTTGAAAAGATCTTATCCTTTGCTTCTTGGACCGCGCCTGTACCTTTCTTAGTTAGTAGCTTTCTTAACTTATTACCCTCATCAAGAGAAAGATCTTTGCCCAACTTGTGTGCCAACATAGCAATCTGCTCTTGGAAAATCAAAAAACCAAAGGTCTCTTCTGTTACTTCTTTCACTACATCATTTAAATAATCTACATCGCGAGGCCTTCGCTTGGCCGCAACAAACTGCTTGTCAACTCCAGCCCCAAGAGGGCCCGGTCGGTAAATGCTTGTGATAGCCGCCAACTCAATAATGTTATTAGGTTTAGCTCTCTTGCAGAACTGTTGTGCTCCAGCTTCTGTAAACTGGAAAATACCTGCCCACTTACCTTTGTGAAAGACATTCTTCCACACAGCCTCGTCCTCCAGATCCATCACTTCAGGGTGCAGGTTTTCTTCATAGTATTTTTTTACATCATCAAAGGTAGGATCATTAATGTTGTGATGCCTTTTGAGGATATGTCGAATAGCTCCCTCCAACATCCTTAAAGAAGCCAGACCCAAAATATCAAATTTGATAAAACCCATTGGTTCTAGGTGTCTGACGTTCTGACCTTCAGACCATGGCGTCTGGCGCACACCACCGCTATTAATTAGCGGCATCCACTCATCTAGATTCTCCCCTATAACAACGCCGCCGGCGTGCCTACTCGCAGACCTAACTTGGCCATACAAAGTTTCCACATGGGTCTTAATATCTGGATATTTTCTGAGGAAAATTTTTAGTGTTTCTGAATATTTCATTAACTCTTCGAATGTGGGGTTATAGACGCCCGACGTTATGCCATGTTCTTGTTTGGCCAGTGGTGTGGCCTCATATATCATTTTTCCTGTGACTTCGTTTACTTCTGTGAACGGTATGCCATAGAATTTTGAAATATCCTTTATCAGAGATCGCAACTGTAAAGTGTTCCAGTTAGTAATTGGAACCACCGTGTTGTCACCCCACTCTTCAATCAATGATTCTTTCAGGGTCATTGGGTCGGCAACATCGTAGTCAATGTCTGGATATCCTGAGCCACCCTTTGTCAGGAATCTTTCGAACTGAAGTCCATACTTTATAGGATCTACTTGTGTTATACCCAAAACGTAGGCCACCAAAGAGCCCGCTGCAGAGCCGCGGCCAGCTCCAGTTAACTGCTTGGCTGCAGCGCGGTCTGATATAGCCTTCATTGTCAAAAAGTATTTACTAAAGCCGCGAGACTCAATGACTGACACCTCATGCTTTAACCTATCTGCGTATTCTTTGTTTCCAGACAGACCAAGTTGTCTAGTTCCCTCCAAGCAAAGCTTAGCCAAGGTCTGCACAGCTGTTGCACCGGGAGGCACTATGAAACCGGGTAGCCGAACCTCGTTATCTGGAGAGAACTCCTCAATTTTGTTATACGCAATGTCGTGGGTTCTGGTGATAGAGTCCATAACTAGATTGTCGTCATACTCAACTCCGCACTCCTTTGAATATTTCTTGTAAGACTCCCACATTTGATCGCCATTTTTGGGATACAATTCGTAGCCAATCTCTTCAACGTCGACTGGCAACTCGTCGCTCATCCATTCTGGGCGCTTTCCCAGCCAGCCAAGTCGCTTGTACAACTCTCTGTCCTTCCAAGCCTCTGGATTATAGTAGTGACTATCAGCCGTGGAAATCAGAGGAACTCCAAACTCGTGGTGCATCTGAATAATATAGTTGTTTAACTCATGCTGCTCTGGGACATTATTCCACTGCAATTCGCCGTGCCACCTGTCTCCAAAGATGGATTGCATCTTCTGTGTTACCTTTCTAAAAGACTCTAGAACTGCGTCTGGGCCTTCTTCTCTGTTTTCCCAAAGGCAGCCTGCATATACGCCACCCAAACAAGCAGAGGCAGCTATTACACCCTCACTATGACGCTTTAAAGCTGCATAATCAACCCTCGGAAATCGGTAATAATTCTCTGCTCGATAACTATCAGAGATCAGCTTAAATATATTCTTTAATCCTGTGGGGTTTTGAGCCAAAAGAATAAGATGGCGACGGCGATTTAAGATGCTTTTGATCCTCTTCTTCGAGGATTCTTCGTCTTCAACCGTTGCACCGGACTGCGTACCCACGAGCTGAGACTTGTTCTTGGTCTCCTGTCTGATTTTGTCGTACTCGCTTCTCCAGTTGGAAATAGATGGAATGAAGTAAGCCTCCACTCCAAAAATAGGCTTGAACTCTTTACCATCTGCGCGCATCTTTTGGGCGTGCAGTACCTGATGTGCGAGGCCGTTGGCATTTCCGTGATCTGTGAGTGCGAGTGCATTCATGCCGTTTTGATATGCAAAATCCATATGCTCACTGGGGTAGCCCAGTGCATCAAATATACTACCTGCAACTGAGTGGGCATGCAACCCAACAAAAGGAATCTCTGGAGATTTCTGTGCTTCTTTAGCGGAGTTCATTCATCAACCTAACAAGCTCTTCATTGATTGTGAGCAGATCCTCGTTTAAGTCCTGTAAAGATTCCCTAACTTCGGCCAAGTCTGGATTAACACTCTCTGTTGAGAGTGCTTCTGTCAAACTTTCTACAAATTCCTGTTGAACCCTGCTCAACTGCATGTAGTTCATTGGAAATCCAGCTTCTTCTTTTATCGTGTACGACAAATCATTATATAATTTGGCTGTTTTCATCTTCTGTATTTACTCCGTAATATTTAGATCTCTTGAACATCTTATCGCTTGGCCTTTTTAGTACTCCGCAATGAGGAGACTGCATATAGTTGCAGTAATTCCCCCAACAGTCAATATTGTAATACCAATCGATTTCTTTAACTTTTGATTCTTCTATCATAGCAGATTTAAAAATTTTGTCAAGCTTAAAATGACGAGAAGACCATCTTTCTTTGAGTGGAATATTCTTATCTCCGCCGGTGCACGATGCCTTCAACTGGTACACATAATTTTTGTATTCTTTTGCATTCATGGTGAATCCCAAATACTCTCCATCTCGAACCGTCTTTCCGTTGTGCGAAATAAAAAATGCCTTACTGCTAGATATAGCCTTTCTGTCCTTCTCTATGGATGCCGGATTATACACCCCCTGAGGGAACGCTACGTAATATCTGCTTGGAATCAGCCATTTACTTATCTTGCCACTGATTATGAATGCTGTGAGTGCACCATGCAGCGCAGACCAGCCCAAGCTATCTCTCCTGTCTCGATCTTTTGGGTGAATGGGTGTATAAAATATTGGGATCCTCCTCCTATGATCAGTGGGAAACCTGACAAACGCGGCCTTTGCAAGATTGTATGGGTCTTCTATAAAATCTCCCATCCTCTCCTTAATTAAAGGCTGCATGTCATCATTGCAGACAACCCAAATCGTCTCACAACCAGCATAAGCACACTCAACCACGGCACGTTCGATGGCTAGATAATTTGAGTTAATTGGCTGCATAGTGTCATGCCACGGAAATCCAAAATCGGACGGAGGACAGGCTACCGGGACGATTCCTGCAAGATGGAACCCACTTGGGTTCTCATGACCGCTCTCTAGCATGTTCCTCTACAATCTTTTCCGGTGTCAACTTCAAGAATACCACCTTGCCTGTGTCGATAAATTCATTTCCCTCTATCTTAAGTACCTCTCTGTGGCTGTGTTCAACTTTAATACTGTAGTGCTTTGGTTTGCTCCCTATATTCTTGCTGCAGACTGAACCTTTGATTCCCGACCGCCTCATCAGGTCTTCCACCTTGAATTTTGCCATTGTGTCTGAATAGTCGAAATCCCTCAATTGTTCTTCCGTCATATAAGAGACAGCCACTGCATCTTTTTTTGTTTTATTACCGGGGATTCTCTTGGAAATGTAGAATATCAAATCTTTAACAAACTGCTCTTCTGTTTCTAACTTGCCTTTGTCGTGCAGCATGCCAGAACGAACACTGAACCAGTCAAGAACCCTATATTTTGATTTGCGGATCTTTTTCACTTCGTTTGGAAATGATACTTTTTCGCAATCAAATATAAAACACTTATCATACTCACACTTTACATTTATATTACCCATTGATACGACAATTTCATCATTGGTGACCCTCACCGATTCGACGCGCTTTCCATGGGGAACCTGACCAGCCATGGCCAATTCAAAAACTAAAACGCTCCAGACATCGTTCTCGTTTTTACCAGAAAAGGTCGGAACTTCACATTTTAACAAATCGTACTCAAAAGGGCCGCGGACAGATGTTAAGATTAAGTTATAATTATTATAGTGTGCATATAATGCTGCAGCAAGACAGTTTCCTATCACATAACTCGTTTTTTCTTTGTTCTTTAAAGGCATATTTTGTCGACAAAATCATACCTAGAGTAAAATGCGTCATAAGCTGCTAGTGCATACAAGGAACTAGGCCTAGCATACTTGGGGCCCTGAATACATGCCATCTCTTCTTCTGGCAGTTCTTCCTCTTCTTCCTCCTCTTCTTCATCTTCTTGGAGGCAGGCGGCTTCATCTATTGCAGTCTGCACAGCTTCTGAAATGGTTCTCTCGTTTCGAGCACCGGCTCTGCGAGTAATTGCTGAATAGTACTCAGCACCTGCTGCAACGAGACTCTGATAACTATCTCGTACCCACTGATCTGGTGTACCTATTATGAACGCCATCCCTTGCGATCTCCTCATGGCATCGACAACTTGAGCTTCATCCCAAAAGTCTCCCTGTCCCGGCTCATCACCCATGACCACAACTATTCTGTGGTTCATTGCAGACAGATCAATAGAGTGTACTGGATTATTGGGATCGTTGGTATTCCATACTATATCATCTGGCGTGCCGTCTTGGTCCCAGTCAATTAAATCATCTGTGAAAAAGTCACCCATTGCATCGAAAGTATTCTCAGAACTTCCTCCTTGATTTATCGTTCCGTTTCGAAGATTAGTCATTAAAATTGACACTGCGTTAGACATGTCATCGTTTGAAAACGCATCGAAACCGGGGACGCAAGTATGGGCCGGGACAGACAAATATGGGTCAAATTGATGGTCGTTGCCCACGACCGCAAGCAAGTAACATATATCCACTGCACCTTCGTCAAACAAATTTTGTATAGTATTGGTGATCGATGTAAAAGCCTCATTAAGCTCGTGTGCCTGCATTGATCCCGATATATCCATGACTATCATAACTGCGACAGTGCCCTGATTAAATCCCTCATCTGGTATACCGTCGCAATCATCGTCCATCTCGTTGCAGCGTTCATTGCTAGGTAAAATTTCTTGCAAACACTCAAAATAGTCCCACGCAGGCGCGCCTAGGTCATCTTCTCGCTCTTCACAGAATGCCAACCCGACCCTGCATGCACTTCCAGCAACATATTGTGGTCCGTCTTCTCTTCTGTCAAACGTGTTAATTTCGCTCGTTAAGACATCCGTGGCACAGAGCATAGTCAAGGGTCCACCATTGGGACCTTCGTCTATTAATTCATCACAATCTTCATCGATGCCGTTGCAAATTTCTGGCTGCGGGACATATGTCGGGTTTCCACACTCACAATTACCTAAGCCTTCGTCTGTGAGGCCGTCGCAATCATTATCAATGTAGTCGCACAGTTCGTCCGGTAGATCTCCACATTGTCCACATGCATTTAAAAGCCCCTCATCGGTTTGTCCGTCGCAATCGTTATCAATGTTGTCGCAAGTTTCGTCTGGAAGTGGCCCGCATCGGAAACATGCGTTTAGAAGCCCTTCATCGGTTTGACCATCGCAGTCGTTGTCTAGAGAGTCACACACTTCTACAGGGACGTCACCACACTCACCGCAAACATTAGTCACGCCTTCGTCGACGGTTGCGTCACAGTCGTCATCTAGATTATTGCAAGTCTCCTCCATTGGAGTTCTTTGCTCACGGCAAGAGTGATATCCCCAGCCAAAATCAGTGTCATCTTCACACTGTGCGACACCGCCATGACATATGCCCACTTTTATTGTTTCTAGCGGAGCATCGTAACATGGTTGCGACAAGGTATTGTTTTGACTTGTGTTTGGAGCTTCATTTACACTACCGTCGCAATCGTCGTCGAATCGATTACATATTTCCACCCTAGAGTTGACCACCTGCCGACAGTCGGACCACTCAGTTATCATACACGTCCTTTGCCCATATGCACAAGGACCTAACAGGCCTTCGATCTCGCATGGGTCGGTGGATCCGGCGGGCGTGCACACGACTGGTGGTTCAGCGTCGGCGAAAGCGTCAACTGCAGCGTCGACGGAGGCGTCCCACTCTAGTATATGCCCATCGGCTTCTGCGTCAGGGTCGGGAGACACATCCCTAGCTAAAAGAAGAATGTCAGTTGGAGGTGTAGTTGTAGTTTGATTAGTGGCTGCATCCTCGCAGCCAAAGATAATAAAAATTATCAATAATATTAGTGGTTTAGCCCATCTCATTTTTTAGTCCATGTTTCTTGTTTCTTTGAAGGCTGCCATAGTTATCGGAAAGTGCTTTTCAGCAATTGTCTGACAAGCTTTTGCAACTTGTTGTATCTCCCACTGTGCGCCAGAATGTGATCTTAGATTGATGAACTTTATTAAATTATGTAAATTGCATGTTCCATAATAAGAGGTATATAAGTTCTGCGGGAGGACACCGCGGGCCTGCTCTCTGCAAACCCCCTCTTTAACTAGTGAATTGTAAAGCTCTAGAGAGCATTTATTGTGCATCTTCACCAGCTTGCTGGCTTTGTTAAAACACGAAAAATCTGCAAACCGATAGCAGGAGAGCGGATCGATATCCTCGTCTTTGCTGGCCTGCCTATTAGATTCGTGCTGCGTTCTGAATTTTGAAGGCTCGTAGAATTCCATATCTATAGATGTGTATCTTCTGCTTATCTCATTATACGCCCACGTCCTATGCCTATGGTGCTGAGACCTTATGAATAAAGGGACAGTGAACCTAAATGTTAGGGAGCAATGTTCAAACGGAGATGTGTGATTATTCTTAATCAGATACTTTATCAGTTTTTCATCTTTTTCGTCGATCTGGGTGCGGGTCCTACCGAAAGAAACCCTAGCAGCATTAACTGTAGTAATATCCGAACCCATGTGATCGATGTACTCTACTTTACCGACCTTGTCTCCAAACAACTTAATAACCTGACTCACGCTACCCTCTTAACATTCCCACAACATAGTTCTCAAGTATCAGATAATAGCTTTTATCTCTATGGGATACTTCCTCTATCATCGACCTCTCAATGATAACGTCACGCTCTGATTGTAACGATGCCCTGTTTAATGTCTTAAGGGCAGCGTTGCAGTCATCGGATACATCAAGAACTGTTGCTGTTACATATCTAGATTCTTTCGGCTTGTAGTCGTCAGGGAGAAGTACCCCGGACTGCGATTTATTCTTTTCCTTTTTAGTCGTGTGCGGTACAATTAACACGTGACGATTAACGGGAACTAGCCGAGGGGGAATACTAGACATTTGTACCCACCCCTCTTTTAATCTCAGAAAACATATCTACCAACTCTTCAATGTCCGTATCGGCCTTCATCAACCTATAGGCCCTGATCGCAGTGCGCATCTCATCTTTTGAGAGCCAATCATTTTCGTGATAGCTTGCTCGTAAGTCTCGTTTCTGGTCCTTGAATGGCTCCATGGCCTCTTCGAGTGCAACAAACGATTTAACAAAATTAATAATGTGGCTCTGCTTCTCTTTGGCCAACTCACTCACTGTCTTGGACATGCGTCCTCCTTTTTTTGATTGTTATAATATGATTATAGACACGTTTGATCATAAAGTCAAGACTTTTTTACAAAAATTTAACTTCACAAGCTCCACCAGAACATGCTACCTCGCCCTTAAGATCAGTGTTGTCTTCCTCTTCCTTGATCTTCGACAAATCAACATCAAACAATGCTAACATCATAGCCTCATAAGTCTCCTTTGAGCAATCTTCGAATGGAGCCTGAATATAGGAGCCGCCGTCGAAAGGCAAGACTGAAAGTCCATTATAGCAATTTCTGTTTTCCCACATCCACTCTCCAACGTCTGGCCATTCAGCATCCTTAATAGAAATGGTAGCGGAGACGTTGTGCGTGTTTTGCCCCTTGATAAATCCGGGCTTTACCCAATTATCTGTTATATTCTTCACCCTCTTGAGCAGTTGAAGGGCGGACTCTGTTCTAGTTACTGCATTTTCAGGGGATGCTTGTGGTACCGAAATTATAGCAGTATCGTGCGGTCGAAAGTACTCATCCTCAACGAGTTCTGGGTGGTTCTGTGCCAAGTAATTGTAGATCGGCTCGGACTTGCCGACCCTAATCCTGCGTATATAGAAATCGTTGTGCCATGCATGGATGCCACTAGATGTTCCGAGTGTTAGTGATGTTGTACCTGCAGGCTTTACACACGTAGTTCTGGCTGCGGGTCGAATACCAATAAGTTCTGCTGTCTTGGCATTTTCTTCTTTCACAACAGCTGCAGCTGCTGACATGTCCAGTTCCAAAACCTTGCCTGATGCTATCCCCGTCATGGATACGCCGATCAAAGCATCTTTCTCTGTGTTTCGCCTCCACACATCTCTAAGATAGTGGAAATCGGTATAACTAGCCTGAAGCGTTCCAATGAAGGCAGCGGCACGGACTCGCTCGTTGAAGTCCTCTTGGCTTTCGATGTTACTAACGTTTACTTCTGTCAAATTACAGAACTGGAACGGTCTCAGTCCTATTTCGCAGCAAGGGTTTGTGCCCCAGTCCTTGTCATTAGAGAAATAAAACCCGGGCTCACCGGCGCCGGAGGCGCGTACTCTTTCCCAAAGGCCCATGAAATAATCCTTGGTTATCTTGTGCCTCAACAAAACAACTGAATTGTTCGCTCTGCCGCGCTGTGGGTTTTCTTCCCACCAGTTGCCTGTTTTGGCAGACAGCATCTCACCGTCATCTGCACTAAACAAGGAAATAAGAGCGGCTCTTCTGATACCGCCAGCGAGGACTGCATCTGCTATGTGACAAATAATGTCATGCACTTCGATGGTGTTCAATTTATCACCGTCTTGTTTTTCAGAAAGCATGCCGCCGATCTTGACGATACACTCCTTCAAAGGTTGAGGGCCGGGAGCTTTTCCTCCGGAAGTTATAAGTCTTGACCCCTTTGGTCTGATGTCGGAATAATCGAACCTTATTAAAGACCCGCCATTAAAATAATTCCTTATAAGGGCTTTGACAGCGTCTGCCCAGCCCTCGATACTATCATTGACAAGAAAGCGCCGAGTCCGATTGGTGTTTGGCTTGTGTATTTCCGGGAGGCTCTCCACATGGTGGTGTTGCACACTATACCCTACGCCTGTTCCCCCCAAGAGAAGGAACATAATTTCTCCGAATACACGCTGGTCGTCAACTGGAGCATATGCACAATTGAATACTCGATTTGGAGCTACCTCAATCGACTTTCCGCCGAACTGCATAGACCTCATGGATGGGAGCACTTTCTTGTCATAAACCATCTTATATGCCCGTCTTATATGAATCTCCATATCAGGAAACTTCTTTAAATGCATATTCATGTTTCTAGTTACCAGTTCGTCCCACGTTTCTCGGCGGTTATATTCTGGTAAGTATCTGGCATACTTCATGTAAACCGTTATGTCTGACAAGATTTTATTTGATAGCTCCATTCCCATTCTCCTTCTTATAATTTCTGTATTTCTCTTTTAAACTTTCAAATTGTTGTTTTGACGCATTTTGCACTATATCCTCTGGCGTCTCCCCTGTTGGCGGAAGCGCTTTAATGCTAACACAGCTGGTATCCATGAAAATTGGGTAAACTATACCGTCCGGACCATTTCTGTTTTTTGCTATAAATATCCTTCCGCCGTTTGTTCCCTTATCTTTGATAGTTCTTGAAACCGAGAAGATAAAGTCTGCGACGAAGCATTTATTAAAGGCTTCCGAGATTGATTCCATTGTTATAACTTCAGCATTCAACCCCGATCGATTAGTTTGCGATGCAGTCCAAAGAGGGCACTCGCAAATCTGCGCCATCCCCCTAAGCTCTTCGTAAATAGTTTCTAGCTGGTGTCTTTTCTCTTCTTTTCCAGCATTTGCTGGCTTTATTAGATCCCCGTAATCCACTATTATCATATCTGGTGTGAATTCGTGACTTTTCATCTTTTCTATGTGACTTTTGATAGTTTGTATAGATGCGGATCTGGTTGGATATTCCTTTACAATTAGCCTACCGGGGACATCTTTGATTTCTTCATACACCTTCTCTTTAAAGACGGATAGATTTTTCAATTCTACACCAGTGATGGCACTATCATATCTAGATGCTACAACCGTATCGGCAAGTTCTAGAGTGTAATGGATAACATTCTTGCCCTCTTTTAGAGCCTGTGCACCCAGATGCACCAAAACCATCGATTTGCCTGCTCCGGTTGGCGCGATAACAACCCCTAGCTCGCCCTTGCCCAAGCCCCCCTTTGAAATTTCGTCTACTAGTGGCCACCCAGTAGTAACGGGACCGCGCTCCTTCTTTTCAAACCTTCTCTCGAAGTCTTTGAGGTAGTCGTAACCAAAATTATTATCACTTCCAAGTTTGATTGCTTCGTTTATCACGTTCGCTACCTCATCAAATGATGATTTCTTAATTAAATCAACTGATTTGATAAGCGCTTCTTTGAGTTTTTGTTTTTTGCAAAAATCAAGGGCGACATCCTTAATATAGTCTGCACCTTCGGGCTGAATTCCCGTTGACAACACTCTGGCATAGTAGTCTCTTATCCTTATTTTGATGGACTCGGACTCGTCATCCAACTCGGTACGAATCAAGGACCGCATGATTTTTTCTGTGGGGTGTATGCTGTACTTCTGTCTATAGGAGGAAATCCTCTCAACAAATGCTCTCAAATATTTAAGTTCCAGAAAATTAACATCTAATACTTCAAATATCTGGTCCGCGAAGGGCCTATCCACCAAAATTAGATTACACAAATCCTCTTGGAAAGCTTTTCCGAATTTAGAAAAGTCTTCTCTGGGTTGACCCATGGGTTATACCTTTTTTTCTTTTTTGATCTCTTATAATAATAGCACAGTTGGATCGGTTTGGCAAGACTAAAAAGCAGAAATTAATCGATTAAAATTCTCAAACATATCATTCAAGGAGATCTCACCAGTGCCATCTTTGAACATCTCTGTCCTGAGGCCAGTTTTATTGAAGGCTGGCTGGTAATCTCTGAAGGTTTCATTGATTCTAGTCTTCCCCTGTATGGATAACATCGGCGAGGAGAGTTGCATGATTTTATAGTTCTCCTTGACCGTGTCAAAGTGGTCTAGAATCTTGGCATAGATTCCTACATTGTTAGATTCGTCTGAATCTACCTGCCTGCAATACGCCTCTAGTTCATCAAGAAGTACTTCTTCTGGCTTTATTAATTGTTTGAACCTCTTTGCTACCGTTGCTAACCCTACCCCGGGGACACCCGGGAGTTTGTCGCTCGCATCACCTGCCATAGCCCTAGATATGGCAAAATTATTTGGGTGTATCCCAAACCGTTCAATAATCTTATTCTTGTTTAGAACTTCCTTCTGAGTTGGCCTATACAATATAGTGTTGGAATCAAGCAGTTGGATAAAGTCTTTATCACTAGAGACTATGACCTTTTGCCAATCTTTAAAAGACGACATCTGAGATACATAAGAAATTACATCGTCCGCTTCGACATTGGGCTCCATGAATTGGACCATTGGGGTCTGATTAATATACTCCACAACTCTGAATTGCTGCCAAGCTCGGTTTTCAGCTTCCTGTTCTGGTGTCATCTCTGAGCCGTGGCCTCGATTCAGGCGATACGTCTTAACCTTGGGGTTGATGGTTACCGGCTTTCGACCTGCCTTATAATTCTTGTTGACTGCTCTTCTTTTTTGTGACCCACCTTGACCGTCCCAAACAACAACTGTCATGTATGGGTTAATAATTCTTGTCAACTTGTTAAGTATCTTCAGAAATCCCTTCGAGCCACCAATAGGCTCACCGTGACTTGAAATGCTGGGGTCCACAATATAAGATCTCAAAAATTGGTTGTTGGCATCAACAATCATTAGTCTTTTGTTACTCATTCTTCTCTTCTTCATCATAGTAATCTGTAGCTTTGCCTGTCCTGTTATCAAATTTCATTATAACATCTTCATCGATGATCTGCAATACTCTGCCTCTAAATTGCTCGTCCTGCAACATTGTTAGCCAGTTTTTACGCTGAAATTTCTTTTCTGTTCCATCCCCTAGAGTTAGAGAGAACCATGCTCCTGAATTCTTAATACTGTCAGATATTTGAATTGCGTCGAACCAACTCTCCTCGTCTTGAACCCCAATATTCTCAGAGTCGCCCCACAAGATCTTAAAATTACAATGTCGACCCGCAGTACCAAATCTAGATTTTTCTAATTTTGCTTTAACCTCAGAACCAACTCGGAAACCGTTCTCATCAACCACGAAGCTAGCCTTCGCCTTGCGGCCGGTAAGCCACACCCTCAAGGAATAGGCATAATGCATCGCCTTTCCGCCGGGGGTGACATAAGGTGTTGTCATAGCCTCGGATGGAGAGCGGGTGATATTAGTCTTAAGTTGATTAAGCACTAAGAAGGTAGCCTGCTTGTTGGCAATCGGAACAGTCAACTTGGACATGCCCTTTGCGAGGATTCTTGCCTTGACTGCCATCGATGATTGTGGATTAAAGTCGCCCTCGATATCAGAGATTGCAGGAGTTAGAGCTAGAGAATCCCAAATGAACAGCCACTTATTATCTGTGGCTAATAATTCTTCGATAGTCTCAAGTACAAACTCTACACTCTCTGCTTGGACGTACATCATAGTATCCAAATTGCATCCTGCTCTTTGCAAAAAGCCCGGGTCAATGGCTGACTCCGAGTCGAAGTATACGACATCGATTCCCATCTTCTGAGCGTTTGCGGCAATCTGAGTTGCCATGTATGACTTGCCAGTTGCTTCGAGTCCAGCTATTTCGGAGATTTTACCTACCGGAATGCCTGCTTGGCTTCCCTTACAGATTATGGAATCCAACCAGCGCGAGCCGGTTGGAATCCACTCCTTGACCTCTGTTGGATTATCTTTTGCCAAACTATGCGCAACCTCATGGCCTGCCTTCTTGTTTATCAGTCTGCGCATCTCTTCCATAGAGATTTTGCCCGTTTTGATTCTACTTACCTTTGGCATAATTCACTCCTTAGTTGTTCAACAGGTCATTAAATGCTGCTTCAACCGCATCTGATGTTCCGGCGGGTGTCGATGTGTCCGATCGGGTTGCACCGTAGCGCTCGACTTCGTCGTTGCCTGTTCCATCTGCGAGATGTTGGTCGAGCATGGTCTTTACCTCTTCAGGGGTCTTTCTCTCAAACAGTTTGTCAACCTCTGGCACCGTCTCAAGTAACTCAGCGCATCTCTCTTCGCCACCCACTGCATCGTCACAAAGTACCGTCTTGCGAGGTCGTGGTCGAATGTCAGTACGAGGAAAACTAGCGCCTGCTGGCTTGCCATACATGATTTTAAGGTCGTTGCCGTCGTCAGGATCAGTAATATCTCCGTAATCCGGATCTAGAACAATTGTCAGCAACTTTTCATATGCCATCTTTCCGTAGCCCCAAATTCGAACTCCCTGATCCTCTTCGCCTCGTACGAGGACAGGGGAAAAGAAGCGTTGTTTGGCGAAGAGGTCTTTTGCCATCTTCTTACTATCTTCTGTACCTTCATTCCAAAGCTTGTTAGCAAAATTACAGACAGGGCAATTGTCCCCGAAGTTTCGCTTAGGGCAAAGGAACCCACCCTGTGTTACGTTATAGTGAAAGAACTTCTCCTTAAATGGATCTCCATCGGGAGTCGGAACAATTCTAATATTGTTTTCGCCGTCGTTCGGCTTCCAGAACTCATTCTTGTTGCCACCCTTGCCGGTAACAGAGTTCAATTTTTCGCGCATGCGATCTAAATTAAGTGCCATGATAATCTCCTTGTTTTTTGTGCTCATTGGCTAAAGTCAAGTCGGCTAATATCCCGACTTGCTAAATTTATTATCACACATTAACATGTGTTTGTAAAGACTTTTCTTTTGTTTTTTTAAGATGATTGGATTCGAGAAGAGTAATGGATTCCGTATATTAAATCAAATTCATAATTGGTAGAATAAATACCATAACTAACTTTTGTGGAATCTGTCATTTTTTGCTTAACTGCTTCAACCACTTTTCTGTATAATCGAGGATCAGTCCTTAGTTTTTCCTCAGGTATACAATAATAGTACCGTATCTCTCTGGTGTTGTCAAGAGGAAAAAACACTTTTTCTTCATTATCTTCTGGAGACACCACACTAAGGGTACAAATCCTCGATACACTAGCTGGCGGTGACATTGTGGAGGATATTGGTTGTTGCCTGTCGAAGATATTAATCATATTAATTGTCGAGGCGATGAAATCATTGAGAAACCTGTGATAATCATATATTCCAGCTGATTCTGCAGCAAATTCAATACTCGGATTCGAAACTAGGTACATCCTTTCAAGCAATGCTGATCGTGCATATTGTTGTAAGACGTTATACACCACTCTTTCTTGTTTTGTTTTTATTTCTCCCAAAAGCTCCATTTCCGGCTGTATATACAAAACCTTTATAGGAGTTTTTCTTGCGACTTGCTCCATTATAACCAAGGCTGCACCGGAGACAATACTGGCACCAGATAAGACCACCAAAGACTCGCCTTTTAGTCCCTTGAAAAAGCTACCAAGCTTTATTGGCGTGTTTTCATACTCCTCTGGTGTTTTGAGTTTAGGCAATTTATAAAAGCCTTTCTCTGGTTCGCCATCATTGTCTATTGTGTAAATTTTATACTGCGGATATGCCGAGAAGGCCTTTGCTACTGAGCACCCCACCGTTCCTATTCCTATTATGTTTTTCAAAGTTATAACTCCAGATCCTTCATGTCTTTATAGTTTTTACCTAACTTAACGTTTGCTTTATATCTTCCCAGTCGCGTTGTTGAGAAAGCATTTACTATCTTTTTCAAAACCCCGGAATCCCCAGAGCAAAAATCTAAAATTATAGAGTCGTGCATCAAAAACGCTATCTCGCTGCTTGTGCCTTTGAGCATGTCCCTTATTTGCGAAGCCTGTTCAAGCAATATATCACTTGTTGTTGACTGTATAATGTAGTTTAACGCTCTCCGGTCATCTACCTTGATCTTTCTACCAAAAATAGTAGAAATAGTAGAAGTTTCTTTGTCCCAGAACTCATCCTTTACTCTGTCTCTATTGTAGAACTTTTCCAAAAGTTGATCTTTTGCTGTCGGATTATATAACCAAGCAAAAAACCTCTCCTTCATCTCTTGACGCGTCGAAAGATCGGTCGATGCATTTTCCAAATTCCAAACATGAATGTCTAGGTCAGGCTGGCCTTGACCAGAGAGAGCAAGGAGTGTTCTGATCTCTGCGCCATTAAAGTCCAACTCTATAAATAAATCGTTAGTAGGTTTAATTATTTTTCTGAATTCCTTGTCTAGTGTCATAATAGGGAACGAGCCCTTGTTCGTTGAGAGCCTACCTGTCCTCGATCCAAACAAGTTGTAGTCGATTTTTCTAGATGATTGATTGATTTTCTTACGAAAAGCTAAAGCCCGGGGAGAAGCGCTCGTGTTGTTCAGTTCGGCTAGGTCTATTTTTAGCTCTCTTCTTTTCACGTCCTCTATAATTTGACTAGAGTTATACAAAAATTCATAATTTTCGGGCTTTTTGTGGCTATCAAGAACATGCTCTATAATTCTCTCCTTCTCAAGGCAGTAATTTTTTATAACCTTATCCGGAACAAGATCTACAAGACAGGCTTCAGATAATTCCACACCTACCGTGTTGAACGCTCTTAGAAAAGCTGCCATCTTCCCAGATGCTTGAGACCAAGATTCTCTTAATCCCGGTGGGCACACCTGATCAAGATTTTCCCCGTTACAATACAGACTGGCACAGTCGTATTGTCCGCCTTCTAAGAAGGGGCTATACTTCCATGTGCTTGTCATATTTTCGTTGAATTGTTCTTTTAATAAAAGCTCGCCACCAGAATACACGCTGGGGCAGGTGCTTTTTTCGTCAATAATTTGAAATATCATACTCTACTTCGGAAACTGATTACTAATATACCCCAAAGCTGTTTCTAAGTCAATATAAAAATACTTTTGTTCTGCTTTTTTTAAAATCGTCTTAATTCTGGCTTCGCTTATAGTTTTGTTAGTTTCTATCATTCGTATTTGAATGTATTTATACATCCAATATATATCATTATAGTTGGACGTAAGCAGAGATTCTCTCTGGATGGTGTTTTTGCAGTATAGATTCTTTTTATATTGTGGCTTTTCGGCCAACACTCTACGGTAAGCAGAGAAGAGATTCTCCCGGAGAAGGAAAGGATCTTGGTTGCCAGCTTTAAAATAATATTTAGAAAATAAATCTGAGCTTGTTCCGGGCCGATATACCAAGCCATAGAACTCCATGTATTCTTGCATTTTCGATGAACTTATATCCGCAACGATTCTCCAAGGGGCATTCTTATCGAAAATAAACCCAAACTGCTTAAGGGCTGAAGAATAGAGATTGAAATTAGAGTCATACAGAAACTTCTCTGCCTTTGCATTGTCCGAATCGTGTGGGAGGGTCGACAACTCTATCGCAAGGCCTGTTGTCATGACAGAACAGTGTGACGATTTTAAAAATTGGGCCTTGGATATTGGGGTTATTGGCGCTATCTTCGAAACATACCCCATAAACGACACTAGAAAATCATCAAAGTTATGCACTTTCGAATCTTCGGCCGATGAATACAAAGATGTTATAAAAACGTCTAAGAGCGCACTTATATAGCTATCGTATTTTATGCTTGGGTTATCGTAACCCACAACGGGCTCAAGATAGGCAAGTTCTCCGGTCTTTAATGACTTTTCCTCATAGGCTGCCTTGAGGTCAGAAAAAGCATCTGCGACAAAATCAACTGCTTGTACAAAGTTCTCCTCATCTTGCCTAACCGTACCTAAAACGTCTGCTGTAGCCAGAGAAACGGGATTTCTGTCTGAATCTATCTTCCCGTACAGTCTCTTGTGGCCCCAAAGGTCAATATACCTATCCGGCGGGATGCCCTGCATAGAGAGTGCCCTATAAAGGTGTCTTCCTTTGTGGAGATCTTTAATTCTGTCTCCATTCTTTGCTGTAAATCTCCTTTTTAAAGGCATTTTCACTTTTTCCTTCTACGGTTCGATATACTATACTCTAACATTCGCGAGCGTTGGTCGAACCGTTGCACTCATAAAAAGACGGAAAGACTGGTTTTGAAATTATTGGGTTTTTTCTATCTCTAGACGGTGGCCTACTTGGCGCTGACCAATTGCAATGTATGTTGGTCTCATACGTGTCTCTTCCGTATATGTGATCTACTTCTTCTATGAAGTAATACCCATCAAGGCCAAAATCGCCACTCGCATTCCGACTAGACCCCACAAAACTTGGATCTATGAACACCTTAGAAGAAGGCCTAAAGATGGTGTTCCCTATTGATGATATATTTGCCCGGTATAGCCTTTTATATCTCTTGTTAGCGCTTACATTCTTTTCAAGTTGGTTACTCTCTGCTTGATACTGTATGTCGGTTGGAGTAAATGTCACCTTCTTCATCAACCCTTTGTCAGAACCCAACAAGAACCTATATACCCCAAGAGCTTTGTCTTGAGATACTTGTTCTTTTGAGCTTCCTGCAAAAATTGCATCAACCATGTGATAGAGCATATGAAACCTGACGCTGGATATCGGAACTTCTTCCAAGGGCGTCTTGTTTCCTGCAAACGATTTTCGGATATGATCTTTAATCGGCGTGTCACCAAAATACAAATCTGGATGGTCAAAGTTTAAATAACCATGTGGCAAAGCTAGTGCCTCTTTTGTTATTAGTGTCTTTCTGCCTGTCTCATATCCCCTGATCATAGTATTGCCGAAAGCCAAGTATTGTTTTCGATTCATAGCCGACTGAAGAGAACTTATACACCCTTCGATAGAGTCCCTTAACAAATACTGCATGCAATCTGATATGAATTGATGCAAGGTGACGTTCTCATCAATACCTCTGTCTAGAGAAATATACCTTTTTAACATAAAACTCTGAAATAACGTTAGAGATATTGGTATATCCGACAGGTTGACTATTGTTCTTTGTCCTCGCTCATCATATACAATAGCGGGGCCCAAAACTATATCTACCTCTGTTCTAGTCTCATTGTATTTAGGGTTTTGTTTTACCGTTTTTACTGCAGCATCGACCAGATCGCCGAAATAAATAAATGCTATCGTCTTGTGGGGGGCTGCCCACTTGGGGTCGCTTCTAGTATATCTGGTGTTGTTAACCACGATGCCTTCCAGCGCTGCTTGAAAATTATCTTGTTCTTTCTCTGTTATGTATTTTCTTATGCTCTCCTTGAGAGAGTCAAAAGATTGACTTGCCCGGGCGCCTGCAGGCGAAGGCGTGCCGCGGCCCATAACCAACTTAAAATGAGGCTCCGTCTTTCCTGCTTTGGCGCTCGTGTTTATGTCTGCGCCGACAGTATAGACCTTGCTCTCTTTTCGAAGGTAGGTTAATAGGTGTGACCATCTATGGTATTTATACTGATTCACAAATAAGTTCTTTTCAGCCACTAGGCTTGAGAGTTCTTCTTCTATTTTCTCAAGATTTTCTTTACTCTGTATCCTCCTTAGGTCGAGATAGGTCATCATGTTTAACGCCTTCTCGCTGAATCCGATATCTTTGAGTTTGGCCCGGTCGGCGTCATCGGTGATCTTCTCTGTCGGATCTTCGCCGCCCTCCAAACTAATGCCAGTATTGAATACGGCGTCACTGTTGCCGAGGCTTTTTTGGGCCGCGGCCCTAAGACTTATTGTTTTTCTAAGGATCTCGATTCTCGTTTCATATCCATCTATCTGAGTTGCAATATCTCTGGAGTCCTTGCACGAACCATCAGAATAGGTATAGGGATCTAAATAAAATACATTGAAACCCGGGTCATCCAAAAAGGCTTCAGAGTTTGACCTGTATGACCCTTCAAATAAGACAGTACCATCTTCATTAAATGTGAGATCATAAGTCTCCAAGTTAAGATATATAACCCTAGTGCACGAAAGAATTGCATTTCTCAACTCTTTGCTTATTAAATCTTCCGGAACAGATGCTGGTATTTGCCACCCCAACGCTACCTTTATTTGGGAATCTGGGTTTTTGTACCAAAAATCTGCAAACTTTGCTCTAGAGCCGAGAGCCTTTTTATCGGCGGGGGTTGATGGTAAGAATTCGTCCATACTTTGGGCTCTTATTCCAATCTTGCATTTCATGTTCTTGTCTATTTCTGCTTCATTTAATGCCCTTTCTTTTAGCCTGAAATAGGTTATACCAATGCCACTCATCCTACCTTTGTGTGATTCAGTTATTCTTTTTATATCAGAATCCTTAGTGTGATCGTCGAACACTATCGGAATCTCTCTGATTGCTCTACCGCGGGCGTGTTGCAGTCGGGTTCCGGCACCTTGAGCCGGTCCCACATTAAAGAAGACTTTGTAAACCTTTATTTTTGGCACCAAAACAGCTTTTTGTGCTGGTGTTAATTTTGATAATAGATGAACATTCTCGACACGATCCCAGACACCCAATATTTCGTACGGGTTTTTGGCCATCACCGCGGTGTGATGCTGTTCCGCGGTGTCATTTCTCATTCTCATGTTATGGTATGCTGCTATGGGTTCGGCATTGTTTATCAAAAAGCACTGCTCTTGAAAAAGCTTCTTTTCACTTAAAAGCTTGTCTGGTTCTGGTGGTGCGACGCCTGATTGTTCTGATTTCTGCCTTGCTAGCTTCTTTGCAACCTCGCTATCCATTGGCTTGTGAGCAGCTTTGGCCGCGGTGAGTTCGGCCTGTATCTCCGCGTTTTCGGACTTCCATGGCTCGGTTTCTAACAGTCTTGTCCGTTCTGCTTGTATTGCTTCTTTTCTTTTGAAGGTATCTTTAATACCAGAGAGGTCCCTGACTGATTTTGCTTTTGTTGCTTCAGCTGTAAGATCCAATGTGAATTTGCTTTCAGCGACTTGAGCGCGTGTCAACCGGTCCTTGCCAGCCTTCGCGTCTCTCATGGCAGCTTCGAGAATTTCTTTGTTGGTGACCGGGTTTGTCATTTTAGTATGTTCTCGGGCTTAGATCCGGGTCTAGCAAGGCCAAAGCATCACTTAGCGGTAGGGGTATAGATATCATCTGACCAAGCTCCAAGTGGCCGTCGGTAGGCGTATTATTAAATGTCGCAATCACCCACCAATATTGAGTATCGCCGTAGAATTTGTGAGACAACTTGTTCATTCTATCTCCAATGGTTACAATATGATCGATAAAAGTTATACCTCTAAGATCCGCGGATTCAATTCTCGCAAAATCCGCAGTTTCGAGCATTCTTATAAACCTTTTGTTTCTTTTATCTAAAAGGTTTTTATAAAAAGGCAAATCGTTCTTTAATGTTTTTCTTATTCCTGATCTCGACATCTTTTGATATCCCCTTTGTTACTTACCTAGTAGTATGTCTTTGTCTGCTTGGGCTGTTCGATTATCATCTAATGCTTTCCTTTTGTAAGCATTGCCAGTCACGAGACGTTCATTGATTTGGCCGAACGGAAAAGTCCCAAACCCGGGCCTAGCAGGACTAGGACCACTTTCCCCGGCACGGGTGGTAAATCCCAATTCATGCTCGTGGAAAACTACAAAATCTGAACTAAGGATTATAGATTTTGGATAAAGCTTCCCGCCATTTATAAAAGTACCATGCTCAATCATTGGCTCGAATTGGCAACCTGTAGGAGCCACCAGCAAGCCCTTGCCTTGATCGTCGGCTCTCGCGGCCCAATTTGCTAACTTCATTCTTAACAGTGGTGCTGCGGCTATATCGCTCATACCCAGAAATTTATCTGTTTGCTTTCCTTCGTCATCGAGAAGGAACCTCTCCTCATAAGAAGGATATAACATCATTAAAAATTTGCTTACTTCTCTGTGGTTGGCTTTTGCCTCTTTTAATCCCGCGGCTGGCAGGGCCCACGACATGGTTATCTTTCTCGATGTTCCATTAAAGGTTGACAATGGATCCATTCGACCGTAGACATATTCATGATTCCAATTAGATTCATAATTTTCAGAATAGGATTCGAGAAAAGCTTTAAACTTGCACTTCATACCTGTCGGGATATGAGTAAATTCCAAAGAGATGTTTTTGTTTCCCAAGGTAATAGTTGCATCATTGTAACTATCTTTTGAAAAGGTGTTAAATGTCATTATCCTGTCCCCATATGTATGCCGTTGTTGTTGATCACATTTGCAACCACATTTTCCAAAGTTGCTAGAGATTCTGTACCCAACTGAATATGGAGCTTCTCTACTACAAGATTCTGGGCTGCAGCCGTTGTATTTCCGGCTGGTTGTCCCGGGCCGGCAGATGCCTTGGCTAGATTTGTCAATTCTTTAAGCACTGCAGCCAACATATTGTTGTTGTTTCCTGATGCTGCTTGCGCTACTACGTACTTTGTTCCGGCCTCTACCAGCCCAGTTGCAGCTTCTGCTTGAGTTGCATCGATTGCGGCCGTTGCCGTTGACATCCGAGTCACTGAATCAGTTAACATCTTAAACGTCATTATCTTATCTTGCGGCAACTTGTTCATTGTTTCGACCATTCGCTCAAGCTGTAACTGGAGAACTGCGAAGTCGGATTTGGCGACATCCTTGAGTGCTGTTGCTAGTTTTGCAGTAGCGGATATGGTTTTTGCTTGCGCCCTTTCATAAACAGCCATACTCAAAATGATTGCACTAACTGATGCAGAAATAGCCAACATAACACCAGAAAGAATGAGCAAACCAACAGCGCCAGAGCGCGCTGCAGCTCCAATAGTCGAAATCCATGTCGCAAAAGTGGGCCCTGTAGCGGCCACACCAGCAAGTGGTGCAATTAAAGTACGTAGGCCGGTAGCGAGCCACAAAACAGGACTCTTAAGTACACTGAATGTGACGGCGAGGAGTTTTATAACCGGGATGGCTATGAGAATACCTGCTGTTATAGCTCCTGCCAAGGAATCGGTAAAACCTATAAACCACACGACCAATGGCCTTAAGACATTGTCAATAAGAGGCTGGGCGACGATAGCTAAACTTTCGAATGCAACCTTGAATAACTCAAAAACGCTCTTTGTCTTCATAGCTTGTTCCGCAAGGTCTTTTAGTTGACCTGACGGGGTCCTCAATTGGTCCATCTTAGCTTGAACGTCACTTAAACTAGTTTCAAGGAGCCGAACACCAACAGAGGCATTCCTAAATCCTGCTGCATTCGAAATCATCCTCTTTGTGTTAACATCTGCATTAGCGAAATCAATAGTAGATTGTTGTAAGCCCTTGAGAACATACATATACCTCTCAGCAGGGTTCTGTAGGTTAACCATTGTTGTTTCATCAAAAAATGACGTCTCAAGAACTGCATTAAGTCCAGCAGTTATCTTAGATGCTCCTGCGAAGGTATCTAAAGTTTCCCCAAAGGCGCTATGAAGATCACTGACCCCTACTCCTGCCACCTTTGCGGCTGCAGCCATATCTAAAAAGATTGGTACAGCTTCATCTCCAAAGACAGCAAGGTGATCCATAGCGCTAACAAAAGAATCAGCCATGTACTGAAAGCTTTCACCTATCTGGTTTGACGCGGCAATAATTCTATGACTTGCTGATTCGATGTCGAGTGCGGACATACCCATAGTATCACCCAGACCAGCTACGAGCTTACTGCTTGTGGCCGAACTGATCCCGAGACCCATGAGAGAGGTTGCGGTCTCTGTTATTTTTATTCTGTCTGCCTCAATAAGATCGGAAAAGCCCTTAAATGTGTTAAAAAGCTGCCCTACAGCTTCCCCTACTTCTGAGACCACCAGACCAAAAGATCTTTGTGTTGCTGCTGTATCCAACAACATCTCCCTGTAGACCCCTGTTGCACCAGTTGCAGCCTCTAGTCGACTCAAGGAGCGTTCAGTGGCCACAGCATATGCAATTGTAGCCTCTTGAATGGCCATTAATGCATTTGCGGATATGTTCTGGAACGTAACCCCCGTCTTAATCGCTGAAACAACTTCATTTGTAGATGCTGCGAGGTCTTTTGTGACGGAAATTGACCCCATTAGAGACCTTTTCCAGTTTTTAGAATTAGTCAACCCGAATGTCAAAGTATTTAAGAGGTTGGACATTCCGTCGCGAGTGTCATCGAGCGCTCTTCTTTGTTCGGCTAGGAGTTCAATCTCCTCTCTTAGGAGTTCTATTTTTTCTTGTTTTGTCGCCATCAACTCTTTATCAGTGGTAAGCTCCTCTTCTGATGCTTCGCCCGATCGAATCTTGAGAATCAATTTTTGATTTAAAGCATCAATTTCTTCTTGGAGTTGTCGAAGGCCCAACTTGCCTGCGGTCTGCATCTCTTGTAGGAGCAGCCTATTTTGCCGAGTTGCAGCATTGAGGTTATTCTTTTCCTCAGCTAGCTTTTTTTCCAATCGGATCTGTTCGATAAGAAGGTCTTGTTCAGCCTTTCTTGCCGCCAAGTCAGTGCCTGAGAGATGGGAGTCTCCAGAGTCACTAACATTCTTCAAAGCGTCTGCGAAAGCTTGCACTGTATTCGCATCAGAGCCTGAGTTTCTCATTCTGCTTAGAATGTCTTTTAGGATTTTTACAGACACTTAATGACCTCCTATGTGAAAGGCCACTTTAAGCCGGTTTTACGCTCGAATCCCTTGACAGCAGCATCAAGTGTGTGTCGGGTCTTGTAAGTCGCTGCACTATCGAGGCCGTAATCTCTATATGCCTCAAGATATCGCTTTTCTGCGGCTAAAGCCTTGGTGAAACTATCCACCTGTGATTGGCTTCCTCTAATCTTTATCGGTAAGTCTTCAGGCATACCAAGTGCTCTGCCCAAAATGGTCTTGACAATACCTCCAAACCAAGCTAAGACGCTCTCGTCAACACGACCAGAGTGCCCCATGTTTAGATCTAGAACTATCTCAGATATCTTATCTTCCTTTAGATCTTCCAAATGGTGTACCTCTCAATAAAAGACTTCTTCTAATAATTAGGATATAGGAAAGAAAATACACACTGTTAACTGATCCAGTCAATTATGACTTGGAAGCTTTCTTATGCATTTCTGCTTCATCGGTGAGTTGTTTTGACAACCTCTCCACAAACCATCTACGAAGACCCACTGGCAAATTGTACGCTTCTAAGAAGCTCCAACTACCGTAATACTTCAAATAGAAAAACTGTTCATAGACAGATTCCATATATTTGCTACCTAGGCCAAAAGAACTCTGCCGTTAGTGGCACCGATACCTCCTCTACCGCCCCGCATTCTTGGCAGTTGAAGTTTTGCGACATGTCTATATTTGGACAGTTTCTCTGGTATTCGTTTCTTAAGTGGCGTGAATCAAACGCTGGCATGTTCTCAATCAAAGCTGAAAGTACCTTGGGGTCGTCTACCCCCTCGACTGAGACGATTATGTTTCTCAATTGGTCCGTCCATGGCGTCTCGCCAAGTCCATCTTTCTTCTTTCTCTTTGATAGGCTCAACATCCTCTGCTCGTCGGCAGCGGTCAGAACTCTGACCTGCACTCCAACATCAAGCTTTGGAAGGTTTATTGTAAAGGTACCATCTGATGATATTGTATCTAAGTCATGGGAAGTTCCAGAATCTAGAACCTCCTGTAGATCAAATGCATTCTTAGTTGACGCTCCGCAAGCTGGGCAAGAAATTGTTGCAGAATATTCTGCTCCATAGCCAGTGATCCTTGCTGCGACCAAGAGTGCATTCTTGTCTCCAAGGTATAAATCCTTTATATTTATATTTTTATCGACAATTATGTTCGAAAGCATCCTGTCTACTGCTACGCCCTTTTTAATCAAAGATTGTGAAGTAAGGATGTCTTCATCTTTTGCTGTCATGTGGCGGATTTCGATTGTCTCACAGTTATGTAGAGCATGACCTTCAGGATAAAACCTTCCAGACGATGGTATTTCTACAAATTCTGTGGGATTAACAAAAGAAAACTGCTTTGTTTCTTGATTTGCTTCCTCTAAGACAGCGGAAGTAGGCGCTGGGGCACTCGATGGTGCGCCCATGCGCTCTTTATTGTTTCTCATTATTCCTCGCTTTCTTAAGCCTAATTAAATTAAGGCTCATTCACACCTTCTAGTTTAGCCCAATCGTAACGGATTGTCAAGTCAATTGTTACAGCTTCCTCAGAAGAGTAATCAAGGCTACCAAACTTAGCGTCCAAGATCCAAGCGTTATTAAGAGTAAACTTGTCGCCCGTTCTCATGTTGACGCGATTAACATCGTTACTAGGAATAAGCTGTGTAATAATTAAGTTACCCAACGAACCCACTGCGCTGATTTTGGAAACCGTTGAATCTGCTACCCCTGCGGAATCAGGATCTCTATATCCTGAGCCGTAAAGGTTTTTCATCAGTTGCTTAGCCATGTCAAGATCGGCCTCATCGACGCCAGCTGTGCGGCCAAGGCCACCCGGATCTACGATCGTCATTGTTAACTGATCCCACTCAACTCTACCGGGGTAATAGAAAGTGTGATTCAAGAGTTTGTGTGAATATTCTCCAACCTTAAAAGAAGGCTTATCGACCTTGGTAGCAATCCAGTAGTTACCACCGATAAGGCCATCTGCCTGTACCTTCCAGCGGTACGCTCTTTTTGGTTCAATCCCCGGGTCGCTCCAAAATGCCATTTTTTATGTTCTCCTGTTATAATCGGATGTCTTCTCTTGTAATTAGTAGAAGAAATCTTTTTTATTTTTGTTTAATCGTCAAAAGATGCGCCTGACCTTGTGATAACAAAGTCAATTGCAATAAACTCAATAGCACGTGCTGGCTTCAAGAAAATCTTTGCGTACATGATGTTTCTGTCTACCAGATCAGGTGTTGTCGTTGTTTCATCCAACACAACTCTGAAGTCGCTAAGGCCGCCGCCGGATCTAATCGAACCGAGAAGAGGCTCAACCTGACTCTTGAATCTGTTCCAAGTTGCTTCTACGTTGTTGTCAAACAATAACCTTGATGCAATGAATGATACCCTCTTCTTCACGAAGATCATCAATCTTCTAACATTGATTCTGTCAACTGCTGAATCGAAGGCTTGAAGCGTCTTCTGTCCGAAGATTACGATGCCTTCAGCAGGGAAAGACGCAATGGGGTTTACATCCACATCGTAAAGGTCGTCTCTATCTCTGCTTGTAAATTTATGTGTGACGCCGACAACACTAAGGCCCGAAGAACCTTCTGATAGGCCACCCCTAGTGAAGCCTGCAGGGGCGAACCATGGTGCCGATTGTGCGTCGCTGCTAGCGAAGGTGCCAAGAGCTACCACTGAAGGCGGTACCCACAAGGTCTTTGATCCTTCGACTATATTGACCCAAGGTGCGTATGCAGCGCCGTAACTTGAGTTCAACCCTCTAGCACGGTGTGTTTCAACCATGGTGTCTACACTCTTTCTGCGGCTTGCATATGTCGTGTCACTATTTGCCCAGTACTTGGGGGTGTAAACGCTTGGCAGATCGATAAGAGCCAAAGCGTCGGCCCTTGAGTCGCATATGTCAAGCATCCTATCCGTAATAGTCGTGTTAATGATGCCCGGGGCAGTCAATACGTTATAATCTACATATTCTGGGTCTGCCACTGTGTCCACAGCGCGTCTGAGGGTGTGGTATACTGAGTTGTCTAGTTCTGCATTTGTTGTTGTTCCGCCCTGAGCGCCTTGAAAAGCGCCTGTAGGTTCGTCTCCTTGGCGAAGCGGATCTCTTTCGAGAATATTCCAACCACTGTTACCGCCAGCAAGAGGCAGGGTGAAACCCTTAACCCTTGGCCCGGAACCAGTAAGCAGATAAAAAGAACCACTTGCTGCAGAATATGAGCGAATATCGTCTTCATCGGGATATTGAGCAGAGCCGGATCTCCAAGTTAGGTGAGTTCCATAATGTGCATGGTCTGGTCCGATTTCATCAATCGAAAAGTGGAAAGTTGGTGCCGCAACAACAGTTGTACTGTCCGACATGGCTCCGGGTAGCTTTCTCAAATAATCAGCATAGGCAACATCGTGATCTCTAGAGCCAGCTGATGCTGCTGTATCTATGCCGAAGTAATTAGAGTCAGATGAGGCAAAATTACCTACTGATGAACTTATTCTCAGCGGCATTGTTGGCCAAATGAACTTTACTCTCCCTTGAGGGTCAGTATTAGTGAGGCCTCCGCCACCGTTTCCGGCAGTGTCGGATTCCTGAATGTTGACGTTGTATGCTTGTGCGCTGTACAGTACAACATGGTTCCCGTTGCCGTCGCCAAAGCGCTTTGGTGCGGCACCGATGCCGGTGGCACCGTTATGTATGGTATATGCTGTATGTGAATTTGCAGTCGCATATGCCACACTGCCGGTATGAACTTTTGAAATACTATTTGCTGCGGCATTAGTGGTGCCACTAACAAAATGCATTGGTAGAGGCTGATGTGGGCCAACGAATCCAAATGGAAGCAATGAGGCATCAAGTGAGCCAGCAGAAAGATCAGAACTAGCTTCTATTCTTATGTATCGTGAAATATTATCATATTCGCCGACAAGTATAAGCTTTCTCTCTGTAGAGTCCCATTGAGCATACTGATCCCCGATCCTTCGGAGAATATAATTTGCTGAGTCTGGATTCAAGTTTAAGTTATCAAACCTCTCAAGAACCTGAGGTCGGTGGTCACTATCTGATGCTTGGCGCACAAGAAGAGAGAACGAGCCGTATGGGTCGGCCGACTGGTTTGAAGGTGGTCTAATGCTTTCAATTGAGATCTTTACATTTCTCATCGGCCACTCGCCCTCTTCTAGGGCATGTACCTTAAAAAGCTGCTTTGTCGATCGTGTATAGTCGTAATCAGAGAATTGCTCTGTAGCCTGACTGAGAATCCAACCAGAGGATGCCGCAGAGTAAGCCTGTTGATTGACTCCGCCTTCATAATCGCCGGAATTGGTTCTTATTGGAATAATCGCTCCGTACATAGCGTTACTAGAGGCCATGGAGGACACTGTCGAACCCGATTCAGGCTGAGCGAGAAGACGCTCATTTGTTTGACCCAAGAAATATGGCTCAACTGTTGATTCTAGGCTGCTGTTGGTCTTTGTAGGATCGGTGTTAAACACCTTGCGAATGAACTTTTCTGAATTTTTGTCAAAGTTGAACTCAACTTTCTTATATACGCCGTCGGCTCCGCCAGTGAAGGCGGCGCTTGCAGCGCAATCTGTGATGTCTTCTGTTATAGTGGTATTACCATCGGTGCCGACATCTCGCTGAGTCAGTGTTAAAACATTGTCGGCTCGCGTGACTAGAATCTCGCCATCGTGACCGGATGCATTAATAATACACAACCTCAACTGCTCAGCCTTATCATCAAAACCGCCGCCGCTAGCAAATTCGTTGTTTGCAACGGTGGTGACGGCCTTGGTGGTATAGGTTATAGTAGTCCCAGCTGCAGATGTGATTGTTATGTCTTGATTATTGTCGATACTGCCGCCATCGGTATCAGAGAAAGTTATTGTTGCAGTTGCTGCGGTGCCGGAACTAAGATCCGCGGTGGTTGCAATCTCCATTACAAAGTTGTTGCTCGAATTGGTCTTCAAAAATGCGCCAGCAGAGGAAGTACCATGTGCAAATTGACCAGCAAGAGAACCGTCATAACCAATATAAGAACCAGAGAGCTTGAAAGCTGTGTCGCTGCCGGGTCGAGCATAGAATATTGCTGCCACTGATCCTGTGTTATATCCGTGTGCGAATGTATGGGTTGCATCTGCCTCGCTGCCACTTGGGGCCACAATAAGAGCGTATGCTCCGCCGTGGCTTGCCCCTCTGCCAACAGACCCCATTGTCCAACCAGCGAGACCAGCGGTGTTTGCAGAAGAATTAGCATCGCCAAGGAGGCGCATAAACGTCAAAGGCCCACCATTACGAAGGAAAGCCTTTGCTGCATAAGCGGCATATGTTGGAGAGGTATAATTGCCGTCACGCCAGACATCTCCGCTGCCATCACCGGGAATTGGTTCGCCAAACAATTGGACAAACTCTTGAAAACTCTGAACTTCGACAGGACGAA